>Ga0255779_1000094_pt1 | contig 99732 bp, 89 predicted proteins | sample 011ome_21_FD_179977 | JGI IMG/M metagenome (GOLD analysis project Ga0255779, IMG submission 179977) | Coastal salt marsh microbial communities from the Groves Creek Marsh, Skidaway Island, Georgia - 011508AT metaG (version 2) | ecosystem: Environmental > Aquatic > Marine > Intertidal zone > Salt... | reverse complement strand
CTTCGCCATCCTGGAATTTGATTGAAACAAAGTTACAACAAACATTAGTGCTCAATTCTTGTTCTAACCTAAAATTGAAAAGACTCAATAGATATGAAGTACCTCTTGTTTAGCATTGCATTAATTGCCTGTGCCAACGAACCTATCTCGAATACAACAACTGCTTTGGCAGTAGAAACAACAAACGAACCAATGGAATCTAAAAGCTTTTATGATTTGAGTGCGACCACTATTGATGGAGCGGATTTTTCTTTTAGCGCTTTAAAGGGCAAGCGCGTTTTAATAGTTAATGTAGCCTCAAAATGTGGGTACACCCCGCAATATGAAGAGTTGCAACAATTGCACGAGCGCTACGGCGGTGAAAATTTTGTCATCCTTGGGTTCCCAGCCAATGATTTTGGATTCCAAGAACCCGGAAACGAATCTCAAATTAAGAGCTTCTGCTCTAAAAATTATGGTGTTTCGTTCCAGATGATGAGCAAGGTGAAAACCAATAGAAGCCGCGGTCATGAAGTGTACCAGTGGCTGTGTAATAAAGCCTTAAATGGCGTAGATGATGCCAAAGTAAGTTGGAACTTCAACAAGTTCTTGATCGATGAAAATGGCAACTGGGTGGCTCATTATGAGAGCCGTATGGATCCAATGAGCGCAGAAATCACGAACTTCGCTGCAGGTAAATAACTGCTATGAAAATAAATGTCCTTGCTTTTGGTGCACATCCTGACGATGTTGAGTTGGGTGCTGGAGGTATTTTAGCGACGCATGCTATGCGTGGTTTGACCACGGGTATTGTTGATTTGTCAAGGGGTGAAATGGGGACCAGAGGTACCCCTGAACTCAGGGATGAAGAGGCGAAAGACGCAGCCTCTATTTTAGGCTGTAGTGTGCGATTAAATCTTCAAATGCCTGACGGTCGTATTGACGATTCGCACGAAAGCCAGCTCGAGGTGGTTCGTGTTCTTCGTAAATACCAACCGGATATTGTCTTGATGAATGCTCCTACGGACAGGCATCCCGATCACGGGAGAGCCTCTCGATTAGTTGAAGAAGCCTGTTTCCTTTCCGGTTTGCACAAGATTGTCATTCATAATGGTGACACAGCGTTGGAACCATGGCGACCAAAGACCATGTATAAATACCTCCAATTCTACAATTTAGAACCTCAAGTTGTGGTAGATATTAGTGAAGGATTTGAGAAGAAAATGGCATCGATTAAGGCACATAAAAGCCAATTTTTCGACCCAAATAGTACAGAGCCTGAAACCGTAATTGCCAGCGAAGGCTTCTTTAAATCGGTTATTGCACGTGCCCAGGATTGGGGTAGAGTTATAGGTGCGGCATACGCGGAACCTTTAATTTCTGTGCGTCATATTGGGCTGAAAAATCTTGAAGATTTGCAATAGCTTTTTTGTTAAGTTTGTAAAACACACAAATTAACTTTTTACTATGAAACCAAAGGCTTTGGTAGAGCACATCCGTGCAAATCAGAACAATAACAAGACACTAAAATCTCTATTTGCTTCACAATTCCTAGGCAAACTTTCTGAACAAGAATTGGCAGGAATGAAGAAAAGTATTGAAAAGGAAATCGCAAACCGTCAGCAAGCAGTAGTTGACGAGAAGATCGCTTTTCTACAATCGTTAGGATATAAAGTAGAGAAATAAATTATGTTTGAAGGATATTTTAATGATAGACCAACTAACCCAAAGGCAGTAGTACTGTTTATTTTAATATTCATTGCTATTGTAGTACTAGCTATTGTTAATCCTTGATAATTAACACCAGAGAAAAATCCCCTGTGCCATCGGTACAGGGGATTTTTTATTTCGAATTTTACTGCTTATTTAATCGCGGAGTAGCGAGAAGTAGTATGCCAGCTGTGCCATAGAAGCCAATGCGGCTACTAAATAAGTACGGGCAGCCCAGCTCAAAGCGTCGTTTGCTTTCTCGTGCTCTTGTGCGGTAATCATGCCTTTGTCCGTGAGCCAGGTCATTGCACGGTTTGATGCATCGTACTCAACGGGTAAAGTCACAAGTGTAAAAGCCGTGATCGCCAGTTGTGCTGCGATTAGAATCCATAGTGCAGTGTTGTACCCAAAGATGCCTAAGAATCCAACTCCAAGGATCATGGACCAGATAACAATATTCATAATCTTACCGCTAAACTGTACCATGGGTACCAGTTGTGAGCGCATCTCCAGCCATTTGTATCCCTTGGCGTGTTGTACAGCATGACCTACTTCGTGTGCTGCTACAGCTGCGGCAGCGACACTGCGTCCAGAATAGACTTCCGGGCTAAGGTTCACAGTTTTATTTGCAGGGTTGTAGTGGTCGGTTAATTTTCCTGCTACGCTTTCAATACGAACGTCATAAATGAAATGGTCCTCGAGCATTTTCTGGGCGATTTCAGCACCAGACATACCATTGCTCAAGGCCTCTTTTGAGTACTTTTTAAATTTCGACTTTAAGCGTTGCTGAACGATGAAGCCGATAATGACAAATAGGATGATGATTCCGAACATAAGGTTGTTATAAAGTTTTCGTTATTAACATAGACCAAAACATGTGCCGCCGCGTGAATCCATGTAACTTTGGCATAAAGCCATATAAAGATGACAAAAAAGCCTCTAATTCTCATCACAAACGATGACAGTATTTCCGCTCCAGGCATCAAAGTCTTGACAGAAATTGCCAATGACTTTGGTGAAGTTTGGGTAGTTGCACCTGATGGACCCATGAGCGGTAAAGGACATGCCATTTCATTGGACGTCAGTTTGAGAGTTTCAGAGGTGAAAAGCGAAGGGCCTCAAAAAGAGTTTAAGGTCAGCGGAACACCCGCGGATTGCGTAAAGCTAGCCATAAATAAAGTCATGCCACGCCGTCCGGATTTAATTTTAAGCGGTATTAACCACGGCTCTAATGCTTCTGTAAACGTCATCTACAGTGGTACGATGAGCGCTGCTGTAGAAGGTGCATTGGAACGCATTCCTGCCATTGGCTTTAGTTTATGTGAGCACAGTTGGGAAGCTAGCTTTGAAGCTTCGAAGCCCGCAGTGCGCAAAATCATACAGCAAGTCATTGACAATGGTCTAGCTACAGGTACATGTTTAAATGTCAATATTCCAGAGAACGCCAAAGCCCCTTACAAAGGCATTCGGGTATGTCGAATGGCTATAGGGAATTGGGAAGAGGAATTTGACGAGCGTGTTGATCCATTTGGCCGTCCGTATTTCTGGCTTACCGGAAAGTTCGTCAACTATGACAATGGCGACGATACAGATATCGCTGCTTTGGACGAAGGTTTTATTACTGTAGTGCCTATTACTGTTGATTTGACCGCTCATCATGCGGTGGCTGCCCTAAACCAATGGAATTTTGAAGACTAGAAGAATTATCGATTATTTCGCCGGCTTTATCGTTGGCATTGGTGCACCTGTTTTTAGCATTGCTATTGCTTTAGATAATTATCCGATGCTCGCGGACGTTGGTGACCTAGGTAATCCAGCGTGGCGATTGGTCGTCATGCGTGCCATTACTTTTGGTGTCATTATCAATGCCATTCTGTTTTTTACGGCCATAAATTTTGAAAAAGACCGCGTAGCTCGCGGGATACTTTTGAGCTGTTTGCCTAGTGTAGCGGCAATCATCCTGTTTCAATTCATTCTGAGGTAATGAAGGTATTCTGGATAGCTGGAGAGCCCTCAGGCGATATTCAAGCGGCAGCTTTAGTGCGCGCTTTGAAAGATGCTGTTCCAGAAGTAGATCAAGCAGGGTGGGGAGGTACGCACATGTCAGAAGCGGGCATGAAACAGCTTTTTGATCTGCCGGGCAAGCCGCTCATGGGATTTGTCGAGGTTGTATTAAAAGCAGCTACCATTTATCGACAGGTACAAGCCGTAAAACAAGACATTACTGCATTTCAGCCGCAAGTACTGATCCTGGTGGACTACGCAGGATTTAACCTGCGTATTGCCAAATGGGCCAAGTCTCAAGGCATTCAGGTGGTGTATTACATACCACCAAAGATTTGGGCTTGGAAGGAGAGTAGGTTGAAACCGCTGACCGAACACAGCGATGCTATTTTAAGCATATTACCTTTTGAGGAGCATTGGTATGCAGCGAGGGGCCATGAGGTGCACTATGTAGGCAATCCATTGCTTCTTAAGTACGCCAATGAGAATTTGTACGAGGAGGGCAGCAAGAAAGTTGTATTGCTCCCTGGTTCTCGCATGCAAGAAATTAAGCGCTTGATGCCCGAGTTTATAGCATTGGCTCAAGAACTTCCAGAACACCGTTTTCATGTGGTGCGAGCCGCCTCAGTGAGAGGAAGCTGGCCCTACAGGCAACTTCCAGGCAACCTGGTTATTGAAGACTGTTCGCTCGTAGAGGCGGCGGCAGGATCGGAATATGCCTTGACCTGTAGTGGTACGGCATCGTTAGAAATTGCACTCTTAGGCATTCCACAATCTGTGGTTTATAAAGCCAATTCTATTTCCTTGGCTATCGCCAAGAAATTAGTCAAGGTGGACTATTTCTCCTTACCGAATCTTATCATGGATGAGCCCATGGTGCCAGAATTTTTACAGGAGCAAGTGCATCTCGAGCAACTAAAGTCTTTGGTTATGACTGGTGGGGAGCAGCAGCTGTACGATATGGCGCGACTTCGCAAAAGAATGGGTGCACGAAACCTTGCTCAAGATGCGGTACCACGTATTTTAGCCGTATTAAACGACTAGAATGAGGAGAATTTTCGTGCTTTGTTTTTCGCTTGTTGTAAGCATAGCCTTCGGTCAGAAGTATGTGTCATATGCCTCTGGGCCTAGGGTTCTAACGTTCGCGGATGTTGAATATAGTCGGCTTCAATTAAAAGTGAAATCAGGTACGTACACATTAACAGCCCATACGCCCGACAGTATATTTACTTTGAATTATGGTGAAGACGATGCACATCCATTGTACACTTTCCGCAATGAGCTGATGCTGAATAAAGCCGGGTGTGATTCTATTGTTATAAGCCCTAGTGATACCATAGAAATCCGAATTCGTCATGGTAATAATTGGACCCCAACAAGACCTTATCTAGGAAAGGTAACCATTCGTCCTAACCTCATTTATTTAGAGACCATAGTGAAGGTGCCTGTGGAGCCATACATCGCCGGTGTGGTTGAGGCCGAGGGGGGAATGTCGGCAGAACCTGAATACCACAAAGCGCAGGCTGTACTGGCGCGAACTTGGCTCATTACGAATATGGGCAAGCATAAAGAGGAAGGCTACCACATCAAGGACGACCAGAGTTCTCAGGCGTTCAAAGGTGTTCCTCATGGAAAACATGCCTCCATGATTTCTCGGGCTGTAGAGCAGACCAAGGATACGATAGCAACACATGACGGTAACCCGATTATTGGATTTTACCACAGCAATAGCGGTGGATACACAGTGCTTCCGCAGGATGTGTGGTCGAAAAAATTACCGTATTGTAGAGCTGTATTTGATCCTTTTAGCAAGAAAGAGACAGCTTATCGTTGGACCAAGGATATTCCGTTATCCGAATGGAACGCCTACCTTAAAGTACCTGCAGATTTTGATTGGAGTACTTTTTTTCGAGGGTTGCCCGAAGGGCGACAAACGCATTATACCATAGGCGACGAGATCGTTAAACTAGAGACTCTACGTCGTCATTTTCAACTTCGTAGCACCTACTTTACAGCAAACGCAATGGGTGATACTGTTCATCTTGAAGGCTATGGCTTCGGTCATGGTGTGGGCATGTCTCAACAAGGCGCGATGCGCATGGCAATGGGAGGATTCCACTGGAAAGAGATTCTCGATTTCTATTTCCAAAAGCTCAGTTTCGAGCCGGTTCAAAACTTTTAGTTCTCCAGATTTTTAGGTTTTCATAAGCGTATGTGCCAGCTTAAAAGCATGGTTCTTCGCGCGCTTTTCTTTACCTGTATGTTCAGTACCCTGCACCAGAGTTGGGGTTTAGATCTCACTGTGCTATTAGGTGCGCTGCTTTTCCCGCGTTCTTGGCGGTCTTTCAGGAAGGATTTACAGGTAGTGGCTATGGCTATCGTTCTACTGTACCTGCTCGTGCGATTTGAAAACTGGAGGTATTGGTATCCTCTAACTCTGCCTGTCGAGTTCAGTACTTACGTGGAGCAGCTCAGCGAAGCTTTTAGCAGGCGCATTCAATTGGCTAGTAATGGGCAATTCGGTGGTTTTTTAAAGGCAGTTTTGCTTGCAGATAAGAGCGATTTACCAGCATCTACATTGACGGTTTTTCGTGATTTAGGCATCTCGCATGTGCTCGCTGTCAGTGGATTCCATATTGGCTTTTGGGTGATGCTGATTCGCCCCTTATTTGCTTGGGTGCGCAGTCCATGGGGAAAGGTAGTGGCACACATATGCCAATGCATGTTACTGTTCGTTTATGCGCATATGGTAGGTGCGAGTCCCTCTGTCTTGCGGGCTGTATGGATGTATTCATTGGCAAGGTTGGCCATCCTACAACAATGGCGCGTCCCTTCACTGCATTTTCCTATGATCGTCGCAGTTGGGCATTATTTAATCAACCCAGCTGCACCTACAAGCTTGTCCTTTCAGCTCAGTTATACTGCAGTATTTGCCATTTTACTGGCACTGCGAAAGCGCAAAGGAGAACAGCTCATCTTGCATTACAGTTATAGGCGTATTCGCAAAAAAGGGAGTTGGCTTTTTGTGCCGCTCCAGATTTCGTTGGCTGCTTGGTCGGCTACCTTGCCCATAGTCCAAGGGGCTTTCGGTGGTTCTAGTCCATACTTCCTTGCTGGAAATCTCTTGGTCGTCCCGCTTATCACCATAATGATTTGGGCATGTGTTCCACTGCTTGTTTTTGCCAACCTTCTGCCACAGGAAGTTCTCGACCTCTATGAAACGGTTTGGCTTTTGCTTGTGAGCGCAGCCGAATATTTGCTATTTGTTTTGAAGGAGCTTGGCTAAGCGTACCGTTAGATCTTCCTTGTGGACCTTCTCGAAATATCCGTCGTAGAAAATGTGGATGTTGCCAGTTTCTTCACTAACGGTAACCGCTAACGCATCGGTTCTTTCTGAAATACCCGCTGCTGCGCGGTGTCTGAGGCCGAAGCGGGCGGGTAGCTCGCTGCGCTCCGAAAGGGGGAGTACGGTCCCGGCCGCAATGATGGTACCGCCTTCAACGATGGTTGCTCCATCGTGCAAGGGTGCGTTTTTGAAAAAGATGCTTTCTAAGAGAATTTTGCTGAGGTCTGCATTCATAGGTGAACCTGAGGAAGCAAATGAGCCTAGTGGGTCAGTGCGTTTGATTACGAGCAGCGCTCCAGTTTTTGTAGCGGCCAATTCCACCATGGCGCTCACCATAGCATCTACATCGGCTTTGGCACCTTCGTCTTCGGTACTCAGTTTCAATAAGTTTCGCAAGCCTTGGCGACGAGTAAAGGTGGCCGATCCGACGACTAGTAAGAATTTTCGGATTTCTTGCTGGAAGACAATAATCAAAATGATGAGTCCCGCACCCATGAAAGAGCCGAGGAATTCACTGAGCAGACGCATTTCGAGCAATTGGACCAGGCGGTATAAGAGGTAAATGGCGACCATTCCCAAGAGGATGCGGATGGCAGCGGTGCCTTTCAGCAGTCGGTAAATCTGGTACAGCAAGAATGCTGCAATGATGATATCTAGTGCATCGAGCACTCCGAAGTTTAAAGCTCCCATGGGTAGAGTAGGTGGTGGACGCCTTCCGGCATCAATTTGTTAAACAAGGTAATGGTTTCCATCGCTTCTTTCACATCGTGAACGCGTAAGATGTTACTTCCCTGCAGCAGAGCGGCCATGTGTAATGCGGTTGTGCCGTTGAGGCTTTCATCGGCTGTCGTACCCAAAGCTTTGTAGATCATACTCTTTCTACTCACACCGACAAGAATTGGACGGCCCAGCAGTTGGAAGGCATGGAGCTCGCGCAAGAGCTGATAGTTGTGGGCTAACGTTTTACCAAATCCAAAACCTACATCGACAATGGTGTCGTGGATGCCCATAGCGTGTAGCTGGGGTAATTTTTCGCTGAAGAATTTCACGATGTCTTGTGTGACATGCTCGTAGGTGGGGTTGATCTGCATGGTGCTTGGATCGCCCTGCATGTGCATGATGATGTAGGGAACTTGGAGTTTGGCAACTACCTCGTACATACGCTCGTCCAAATTTCCGCCACTGATGTCGTTGACCATGTGCGCACCTGCACGAACAGCTTTTTCCGCTACGCCTGCCCGAAAGGTATCGACAGAAATGAATGTACCCGGATGTTTATCTATCACGGCGCGCACAGCCGGAATGACGCTTTGTAGGCGCTGCCATTCTTCATCTGGAGAAACAGCAGCTGCACCAGGACGTGAGGAATACCCGCCAATATCAATGATTTTCGCGCCGTCAGCAATCATCTCTTCCGCCCGCTGGGCGGCCTTTTCGGCGCTGGAGAATCGGCTCCCTTCAAAGAAAGAATCTGGGGTGATATTCAATATACCCATGGCCCACGGTGTGGATAAGGTGTGAATTGTCCCTTCGACCTTTAGCAAAAACTCCGGCATTGTTCTTCGTATCTTCGTTCTAGAAGCAAAGCTAACAAATGAATACAGCTGAACAATTCGATGCCGTGCTTTCTAAATGCCACGGACTTTTTGAGAAAAAAGGAAAAGATTACGGTACGGCCTGGCGCATTTTGCGTTTACCGTCGTTGACCGATCAAATATTTATCAAAGCACAACGCTTGCGTAGCATTGAGCAAAAAGGTGAACAATTGGTGGACGATCCGCTTGAGGGAGAGTTCATAGGTATCTTGAATTACAGCATCATGGCGTTGATCCAGTTGGATAAGGGCATTGCAGAACAACCCGATATGGATTGGGAAGAAGCTTCTGCAGCTTACTTGCAAAAGGCCAATGAAGCGAAAGAGCTGATGCTCAAGAAGAATCACGACTACGGTGAGGCATGGCGGGATATGCGAGTTTCTAGCTTTACCGATCTAATCATCCAGAAATTATTGCGCGTGAAGCAAATTGAGGATAATCAAGGTAAGACGCTGGTGAGTGAAGGCTTGGATGCGAATTATTTAGATATGATCAATTACAGTGTTTTCGCGTTAATTAAGTTCATGGAAAAAGCGGCGTAACATGATGAAATTATTCTTGACCAGAATTGCACAAGTACTTGTAGGTGGACTCTTTATTTTCTCCGGATTGGTGAAGATGAACGATCCAGTAGGATTTAGTTTCAAGCTGGAGGAGTACTTCAGCGAAGAAGTTCTAAACCTTCCCATCTTCGAACCGTTGGCATTGCCGCTTGCCATTCTATTGGTAGCGGTTGAGGTGCTTTTAGGTTTAGCACTGTTACTAGGTCTTTGGAAGCGAGCGGTGCTACTGTTGCTCAGTGGAATGATTGGGTTCTTCACGTTCTTGACTTTTTGGAGTGCGTATTTCAATCAAGTGACCGATTGTGGTTGCTTCGGCGATGCCATTCCTTTGACGCCGTGGGAGTCATTTTATAAGGATGTTGTCCTTTGTGGGCTCATCTTGATCCTTTGGTGGGGTGAAAAGCAAATTTTTAGCAGCGTACCAAAAATCACATCGTATGCCTTAATGGCCTTTGGATTGAGCTTTAGTATTGTATTTACCTACCAAGTGATGAATCACCTGCCTTCGCGTGATTTTCGTCCATACGCTGAAGGTTTAAGTATCATCGAAGGCATGAAGCCGGCAGAGGAGCTTGGCTTGGAGCCTCCGAAATATGAGGTTATTTATACCATGCAGAATGAGGCAGGTGAAATGACGGAGATCACTTCAACGGAGTACATAAACGAGAAGTGGTGGGAGAAAACTGAGTGGACCATGCTCAGCGAGCTTAGTAAAACGGTCAAGGTTGCAGAAGGGTATGAGCCGCCGGTGCATGACTTTAGTATCATGAACGATTATGGCGATATCACGGACAGTATTTTGGCTTTGGATGAGGTTTGGCTCTTGGTGGCTTATAACCACACGAAGACTTCGGAGAAAGGATGGGGCAACGTCTTACCGACCCTTGAGAAGCTTGCAGATCAGGGGACGCCGCACATTGTACTCAGTGCTTCAATGCCGGAAGATTTTGCCAGCTATGGTCTGACAGATCAAACACCGTTTGCTTTTACAGATGAAACAACCCTGAAGACCATGGTGCGTTCTAATCCTGGGTGGGTCGTTCTGAATAAAGGCAGTGTGGTGAAGAAATTCCACCACAACGATAGTCCGAGGTAATGGTATTTGCAGGGCGAAAAATAGCATTGGCTTTATTCACCCTTTGGGGGGTGGCCACGCTTGTGTTCTTCCTTTTTACCATCGTGCCTGGCGACAGTGCCCAAATGATGCTGGGCAAGCGAGAAGACCCTGAGGCGCTCGCTGCAGTTCGTGCGAAATACGGTTTGGATAAACCGGTGGCCGTTCAATACGTGAACTACTTGGGCAGAATACTTCCCTTCGATACAAGTGATGGGTTTTCCTTTTCGGCACCAGATTTAGGCGAGAGTTTCCAGCGACAGGGCCAATCTGTTCGTGGGCTTATCGCTGCAACCTTTCCAAATACAGCGCTACTTGCCGCTACTTCGATTGGCTTCGCGGTACTGTTGGGTATGTTTCTAGGTGCCATTGCTGCTTACAACGAAGGCAGTTGGATCGATCATACACTGACGACTTTGAGTTCTTTGGGTATGAGTTTGCCGTCTTTCTTTACGGCAGTGTTACTCGCATGGGTTTTCGCTTACTTATTAGGTCCGTGGACGGGACTCAGCTTAACCGGTTCATTGTATGAGGTGGACGACTACAGTGGGGAGCGCTATTTACAGCTTAAAAATTTGATACTCCCGGCGCTAACGCTTGGAATACGTCCTGTTGGAGTCATTGTACAATTGACCCGTAAAAGCATCTTGGACGTAGGGGCGATGGACTTTGTGCGTACTGCGCGGGCAAAAGGAATTCCGGAAGGCCGTGTACTTCTGCGCCATATTCTTCCTGTGGCAAGCAACCCTATTATTACCACTGTTAGTGGATGGTTCGCTTCCTTGCTGGCGGGTGCCGTTTTCGTTGAAATTATTTTTGGTTGGAACGGTATGGGGAAACTGTTGGTTGAAGCATTAAATACACGAGATTTGCCGGTGACAATGGGATGCGTTTTGGTCATTGCTGCGATCTTTGTCATCATCACCACCTTGGTGGATATAGCATATGCCGTTTTGGACCCTAGAGTTCGGGCAGAATTATTTTAAAACGACACATCAAAAACAACACAAATAATGAGACGTAGAATCGTAGCTGGAAACTGGAAAATGAATACCACTTACGCGGAAGCGATGGAATTGGTCGATGGACTAAAGGCATCTTTGACGGAAGAAGTAGTGGGTGAAACTGGTGTGATCATCACACCGCCTGCATTGTATTTAAGCGATGTAGTGGGTGCATTGGTGGACAACGAGTACATCGCAGTTGCTGCACAAAACGTACATGAGAAAGACAGCGGTGCCTATACTGGAGAAATTAGCGCTCCCATGCTAGCGAGCATGGATCTTGATGCAGTAATCATCGGCCACAGCGAGCGCCGTCAGTACTTTGGCGAAACAAACGAGAGCTGTAAGATGAAGATCGAGCAGTCTTTGAATAATGAATTGGCCGCCATTTACTGTATTGGTGAAACATTGGAAGAGCGTAAAAGCGGGGCGTTTATGGATGTCATCCTAAAGCAATGTGCTGAAGGTCTTGAAGGCTTCATCGCTGAAGACATGGATAACATCATTTTGGCATACGAGCCAGTTTGGGCTATTGGTACTGGCGAGGTGGCAACACCAGAGCAAGCGCAAGAGGTACATGCAGGCATCCGTGCTTGGCTCACCGAGCGCTTTGATGCAGAGACTGCTGAGAATGTTACTGTGCTTTATGGTGGTTCGTGTAAACCAAGCAATGCTGTTGAACTCTTTGCTCAGCCAGATATCGACGGTGGTTTGATCGGCGGTGCTTCATTGAAATCAGAAGATTTTACAGCCATTATTGCTGCTAGAACAAACGCATAATCCATGTCGGATACGCCTATTTATATTGAAGTCGCGGTGAAGGTTCAACCACTTGAGCCTTTCCGCGACATTTTTATTGCCCAACTGGGCACCTTAGGCTTTGAAAGCTTTTCAGAGACTGCAGAAGGTTTTGAGGCCTACATCATCAAAGAAGATTTCGATGAGGCTGCCGTGAAGGAAGCACTTCTTTGGGAGGGTGTACAAACGAGTTTTGCTACCCAGGAAATCGAACAGGTCAATTGGAACGCGGAATGGGAAAACAACTTCGATCCTATTGAGGTTGATGGTCGCGTATACATTCGAGCACCGTTCCACGAAGAGAAACAAGGCTTCGAGTATCCTATGCTGATAGAGCCGAAAATGTCCTTTGGGACGGGACACCATCAGACTACGCACATGATGATCCAATGGTTGCTAGAAACCGACACTACAGGTCACGAAGTACTCGACATGGGCTGTGGTACAGGTATCTTAGGAATTCTTGCAGATATGCGCGGTGCTTCGAGGGTGCACGGTATTGATATAGATACATGGTGTATTGAAAACACTTTGGAAAACGCTGAACGCAACCAAAGCAAAATGACCGCAGAGATTGGCGGAGCAAATGCCATCGAAGGCACCTATGATACCATTTGCGCCAATATTAATCTAAATGTACTCCTCGCAGATATGAAAGCTTACGTGAGTGCGTTGAAAGAAGGAGGGACCATATTCTTCAGCGGTTTTTATGAGGAAAACATTCCTACACTTCGTGAATCTGCATCATCTGAGGGATTAACTTACGTTGGTGTAAAAGAGCGCGAGCAATGGCGCAGCCTTAAAATGGTGAAGTAATGAGAAAATTCGGATGGCTTTTAGCACTGCTGCTGTCGCTCCAAATGAGCGCACAAAAAACAGTCCGTTTTTCTACTATTGATCAATTTTCTGCGGAATTCACTTCTCTTCTTAAACCTTCCAAAGAAGACAAATCACTTTTTACAGATTCTTTATTACCTGAGGTAATTTTCGCTATCGATGATGCTTCCGAAAAGGATTGGATATCATTATGTAACAATATGCTTCGCAAGCGAATTACGGATCCTGATGCTTGGGAAAAATTGTTTCGAATCACTTCATACATCAACAACAATGAGGAGTATGGTATGTTGTTAAAGGTAGTTGATCATCTTAACGATTACATCCGCTCAAACCCATCATCTCGTACCAAAGATTACTTGAATCAGCTATATTCCAATATCGTTAGGCATCACTTTTATGAAAAAAACGACTTGATCTGGAAGGCTCCGTACAGTGAATGGAGCATGCAATTCGATCAGCAAGAAATCTATTTTCTCATCGGCCATGGCGATATCATTGGACGTTACCGTCAAGACAGCACTATTATTATGGGTACTTCAGGTCGGTTCTATCCGCGTATTGGCCGTCTTGAAGCGAACGGAGGTACAGTGTTCTGGGGCCGTGTCGGTAAATACGAAGATGAGTTGTACGGAGAGCTATCCACTTGGTCACTTGATACACGACAGGCGAATTTTAAGGCAGATTCGGCAACTTTATATGCGCCCAAGCTTTATGATGAACCTCTCAAAGGAATTTTTGAGGAGCGCTTGAGTGCACGAGGCCAGCGTAATGCTCAATATCCGCGATTTGCTAGCTATAAAAATGATTTCCTGCTTCCAAATGTTTATAATGAAGTACACTTTAGAGGTGGTCTCGGGATCGTTGGTCCGAATTATTATGGTTTATCGCCGGATAGCGCTATGGCGAGGGTGCAGTTCACTTACAACAACGACACGATCATTACTTTGCACAGTGGTCGCTTTCTGTTTCGCGATTCACTTTTGAGCTCTGGCCGTGTTGAAGTAACTGCTCACCTCGGTAACGACAGTCTTTATCATCCTTATTGTGAAATGCGTTTTGATCCTCGTTCTGGTCAAGTAAGAATAATTCGCTATAAAACTGGACTCGGTTTGAGTTTATGGAAAGATACCTATCACAGCTTAGACATCAATGTTGACCAGCTAATCTGGAATCAAGGAACCCCAGGTTTACTATTAAGAAATCTAAATTTAGGATCGAATCAAGCAGCTGTTTTTGAATCCAAACAATATTTTCGAATAGAAAGAATGGAACAAATTGCAGGTTTACAGCGTACCCATCCTTTGATTGAACTAAAAAATGCTGCTTACGGATACAATTATGAGAATGTACCACTTCGAGAATTAACTTATGCATTGCGCATGGATGCAGAAAGTTGTGAGCGGTTTTTGTTCGAAATGGCCATTCAGGGCTTTGTAGAGTTCGATGTGGACGCTCAGACCATAACTTTAACAGATAGATTGTTTGAATACTTGGAAAATTGGACAGGTAAACGTGATTACGATGTTATTCAGTTCGTATCTCGAATAGATCAAGGCAGCAATGCCCAAGTTTCTCTGCTCAATTATGAAATGGATATTACTGGGGTACAGCGAATTGCGGTAAGTGATTCGCAACAAGTCAATTTATATCCTCGTGGAGGTAAAATCACTATGAAAAAAGGTATGGATTTCACCTTCGATGGCAGAATTAATGCGGGGTTGTTCAATTATTGGGGTCAAGGATACACCTTTGATTATGATGGATTTAGAATCGATATGCCGAAGATCGATTCTATGCGTTTTAAGGTTCGAGAATTTGATCCACCACCAGGGGAAATGGCTGCATTGGTAGATGTACAAACCGTACTTTCAGATTTACAAGGCCAACTTCTTATTGATCAACCAGATAACAAAAGTTCTAAGGAATATTACCCGGAATATCCTGTTTTTCAGGCACTTAATAATTCTTTTGTCTATTACGACGATCAGAAAATTCATGATGGTGTCTATGACCGATCTAGATTCTATATGGCTGTGGAACCATTCACCATTGATTCCCTAGATAATACAACCACTGATGGAATTCTTTTCGACGCTACGTTCCACAGCGCTGATATTTTCCCTGTGTTTCCTCACCCATTGCAAGTAATGCCTGACTATTCGCTTGGATTCTCTACTACGTTGTCTGATGTGCCTAATTACCGAGGTAAGGGCACCTTTGAAGGAGATATAGCACTATCCAATCAAGGGCTTCATGCAGAAGGCCAGATTTCTTATCTCCAAAGCTCAACCGTTTGTCCGGACATCCTGATGTTTCCGGATGATGCAAAAGGAAGGGCTACAACCTTCGAGATTAACGAGTCGTTTTCAGGTAATGGTTATCCAGAAACTTCTGGAACCGACAATTCATTTCATTGGTTCCCTTATGATGATTATATAGAAGCAAATTCTATAACGAGTCCTTTCTCCATGTATGGCGATGAGAATGTAATGGCGGAGGGTCAACTTAGTTATGGTATCAATGGATTGTATGGTACGGGTGAAGTACGCTATTTGACGGCCAAACACAATAGCGATAAAGAAGGCTATAACTTCTTCAGAAGATCATTTGAGAGTGCTAATCAAGATTTCAGAGTAAAAACCGCTACTACAGATGAACAGTGGGCATTCCAGATGCTGGAGAGTTCCGCTCGTGTAGATTTTGACAAGCGCGAAGGGGTCTTTGACAAATTGGACCCGGCGAGCTTCCTAGAATTTCCAGCCAACCAATATATGGCTTATATGGATCATGCAGAATGGCAAATGGACAAAGCCAAAGTTGATATCAAGCATAATACGGACAATGAAGCTTATTTGGTCAGTACCCATCCGCTGCAAGATAGTCTAGACTTCAGTGCTGGATTTGCTCGTTTCGACTTGGCACCAAGTGTACTCGAAGCCTTCAATGTTCCTGAAATTGATGTGGCTGATGCACGAATTATTCCCAATGACGGTTATGTAGTGATACGCATTAATGCTGCTATGGACGCTTTAATGAATTCAGAAATAATCGCCAACCGTTACTCAAAATTACACACCTTCTATGAGGCTACTGCTCGGATTCGCGGCCATTACCGTTACACCGCACACGGTATGTACGATTATTTAGACGAAGAAGGTTCTACGTGGCCTATTAAGTTTGAAAGTATTAAACCAGATACTGCAGGTATGACCATTGGTTTGGCAGAAATTGAAGAAAAAGACGACTTTTTCTTAAGTCCGTATTTCGGTTATCGAGGAAAAGTACAACTCGAAGCTGACCAAGAGCCTATGTTTTTCATGGGGTCTATTCTAATCCAAAATGACTGTGACAACTTACAGACGACATGGTTTGACATTGCAAGTTACATTGACCCGACAGATATCGTCATTGAACTTCCTGAGAATGATCCTACACAGTTACGGGATAATACATTTAATGGTATTTACATTTCTCAAGACAGTTTAGGAGGCCACAGTAATTTCTTATCAAAGTATGCAGATCGTGCAGATCTAGAGCTTATCTCAGCAACAGGAGTTCTTTTCTATGATAATGAAGAGCAGGGTTACGTTATCACCACGTACGAAAAGCTTAGAGATAGTAATGTCCCAGACCCATATTTAGTCTTTCATAATTATGACTGCGACTTATATGCAAAGGGAGCAATTAGTCTATTTGAAAATTCAGGAGCTGTTTCAATGTCCATTGCAGGAGAAGTGCGTCACAATTTGAATGATGATGAGGTCAAATTAGATGCAATTTATATGATTGACGCTCCAGTTGACAGGGCTGCTTGGGAATTTATAGGAGGGCTTTTCTCTGACGGGACAGGCAGCATTAGAAGTGAAGAAGAAGCATATAATCAAGGAATTCTTAGTCTCTTAGGACAAGAGGAAGGTGAGAATTTTTTGAGAGATCTAGCAAGTATTGAAATAGAGGGGGGATTCCCAAAAGGATTACGTAAAAGTCTCGTGATGAGTGGTGTCCAGCTCGAATACAATGGTCGATACAAGAGTTTTAGGAGCAATGGCAAAGGGTATATTCAAAATATTTATGATATTCCTGTTTTTGCAGAAGTAGATTGTCTATTAGAAATAAAAGAACGCAGCCGAGGCAGTGAAATCACACTTTATTTAGATAACGGAACGGATTACTTCTACTGCTCTTACAAGGGTATTGTGATGAGTCTTCGAAGTAGCGATGAAGAATTTAATTCTGGCATCCTAGCTAAGAATCCAAAAGACCGAAGTATTGCCGCTAAGGGTGATCAACCAGGGTTTACCTACAACCTTGCAGGTAAAGGGAAAGTCACTCTTTTTAAACGTCGATTTGGTATCAGAGAATAATTACTCAGAAAACTACTTAGTATTATTAACTTATTTGAAAAAGTACCTGTATGTTGATGTTTACTCAGTTATTATAGATAGTAATTTTACGGCATGAGCACTCAAGAAAAATTTCAGTACAGTCACGACTCCGTTGTCCAAAAGGAACAGTCATTAGTATTGTTTAATGACCACGAAAATTCATTTGATTTTGTCATTGAAGTATTGTGCACGGTATGTGATCATACCGAAGAACAGGCCGAGCAATGTGCTTGGATTACGCATTATAAAGGCAGGTGCCAAGTGCTCTCAGGATCTTACGAGCAGCTGCGCTCAAAGGCAGATTTAATGCTTGATGTAGGCTTAACAGTTGAGATTCAATAAGCTATCTACACTGGCGCTCATCCTCCAAAATTTATTTCCAAAAAAATCTTTTAGGCTTGTAACAGGCTAACATTTTACTATATATTTGCCCTCCTATTAGGGGAAATGGCCGTGTAGCTCAACTGGATAGAGTACTTGACTACGAATCAAGCGGTTGAAGGTTCGAATCCTTCCACGGTCACTAAGAGCAGCAATGCTTGAAAGCCTGCAACGAAAGTTGCAGGCTTTTTTTATTCCAATACAACCGTGCACGAACAAGGTGGTATTGGGGTAAAAAGGTAGATTCTCGCATTGCGAGAGCAGCTTTCAAGTATTGCTGTTCGGAATTCGTAGCAAAGAGGATCAAACCTCGGCGTCCATGAGATCAGTCACTACATGGTAGCGTGGATCTTCGATAGAACTCTGTATGTATTTACCAAAGTTTGGATTTGCCTTTTTGAGCAACCCTTGACACTCAGGGCTAAGATGCGTTAGTAGAACTTCCTTGCCTTCATCGATGTATTTGTCCATCACGCGTTCTAAAGCTTCAATACCACTATGATCGCTTACACGAGATTCGATAAAATCGATTTCAATTTTACTAGGGTCATTTTTAACGTCAAACTTGCTTGCGAAGCTCTGTGTCGAACCGAAGAATAGCGGCCCCCAGATTTCGTAGACTTTGGTTCCATTTTCTTTGATGCGTTTACGAGCACGAATACGAACAGCATTGTCCCAAGCAAACTTCAAGGCGCTCATAATAACACCGGCAATCACTGCTATGGCCAAATCTTGCCAAACGGTGATGGCACTCACAGCGATGAGTACAAAAGCGTCGGCAGCAGGGATTTTTCTGATGATTCTAAAGCTAGACCATGCAAATGTTCCAATGACTACCATGAACATTACCCCAACCAATGCGGCGATAGGAATTTGTTCAATAAGTGGAGCTCCGAAAAGGATAAATGACAATAAACCGAGGGCTGCGACCACCCCTGAAAGTCGACCTCGACCTCCAGAATTAACGTTGATGATGCTTTGACCAATCATCGCACAGCCACCCATACCCCCGAACAAGCCATTGATTAAGTTGGCGCTCCCTTGGGCGATACATTCGCGGTTTCCTGAACCTCTAGATTCGGTAAGGTCATCAATTAGATTCAGGGTCATCAAAGATTCAATGAGACCAACAGCAGCCAGGAGAAATGCTGTAGAGAATAGGGCAGACCAATGGCCTGTTACCGTATGAAGTACATTGAAGATGTCCCACTGTAAGGTTGGAAGTCCGGCCTGAAGACCATCGCCGCCGCCTTCACGAATAAATGAGCCTACAGTGCTTACATCTAGCCTTAGACCGATGGCTAAGGCGGCAACTACAATGATTCCAGTGAGTGCGGCAGGGACCACCTTGGTAACCTTAGGTAGCAACCACATAATTAACATGGTAAGACCAACAAGCCCCATCATGGTATACAGTTCGCTTCCTTGAATCCAGACTTTCTGTCCATCAACCACACGTGTGAACATGCCCAATTGGCTTAAGAAAATGACGATTGCCAATCCATTGACAAAACCCATCATTACTGGATGCGGGATAAGGCGAACAAATTTTCCTAAGCGAAAAAGACCCGCAAGTATTTGAATACATCCTACGATAAGTAGGGTGATAAATAGCCAACTCAAGCCAAGGTTCTCCAACTGCATGGCATCTCCAACTTCATTTCCTTTTTGGATGAGATGCACCATCACTACAGCCATTGCGCCAGTGGCACCAGAAATCATACCTGGACGACCTCCAAAAAGTGAAGTGATTAATCCCATCATGAAGGCACCGTATAGACCTACCAGTGGATCGATTCCTGCTACGAATGCAAAAGCCACTGCTTCCGGTACTAGTGCTAGGGCAACGGTGATGCCTGAAAGGGTGTCATTTTTTGGATTGCCAACGAAATTGTTGAAGAACTGCTTCATGAAATGTAGAGTGTTTTGAGCGGCAAAAGTAGTTGATTGAAGATGAAAAAGCCGTCCCGCAATGGATGGCTTTCAAGATTTAAGAGTAATAATTATAAATAGAACTTTTTGCGCAGACCACCTTGATGTTTTTCGCTAGTTTGTTCGTATTTAGATACCAAGCATCTGCTCGCGCTGCGCCGAAATCTTTGCATCGGATATGTACTCGTCGTATTCGACCATTTTGTCCATTACCCCGTGAGGGAAGATTTCAATAATTCGATTTGCGACTGTTTGATTGATCGTATGATCGTGTGAGCTGAAAACCAAGGTTCCTTTGAAGTCCTTCATACCATTATTCAACGCTTGAATACTTTCAAGATCAAGGTGGTTGGTGGGTTCGTCAAAGAATAAAAGATTGGCTTGTTGGAGCATCATCCTACTCAACATACAACGCACCTTTTCACCTCCTGAGAGTACAGAAGCACTTTTAAAGACCTCTTCACCGGAGAAGAGCATTTTTCCTAAGAATCCTCGAACGAATACTTCATCCTTGTTTTCTGGGCTGTATTCTCTCAACCAGTCCATAAGGTTGTCTTCAGTTTCAAAGAAAGCTGCATTTTCGTTGGGCAGATACGCATGCTTGATGGTTTGGCCAAAGGCAAACGAGCCTGCGCTCGGTTGTTGTTTGCCAGCTAAAATTTCATAGAATGCAGTAAGTATTCTGTGGTCGTCACATAATAATGCTACCTTATCGCCTCGGTTGAGCTTAAAACTGAGGTTCTGGAACAGCACGTTGCCCTGCTCGTCGTGCGCAGCTAAGCCGTCTATTTCGAGAATTTGGTCACCAGCATTACGTTCTTGGTCAAAAATGATGGCAGGGTACATTCTAGAAGATGCTTGAATTTCATCGACGTTGATTTTATCGAGCATTTTCTTTCTTGAAGTAGCCTGTTTGCTTTTCGAGGCATTGGCTGCAAAGCGCGAAATAAACTCTTGAAGTTCCTTACGCTTATCCTCCGCTTTTTTATTAGCTGCTTGACGCTGACGAAGGGCCAGTTGTGAACTTTCGTACCAGAAGCTGTAGTTACCGGTGTAGAGTTTGATTCGCTTGAAGTCAATATCTGCGATGTGCGTACAAACCGTGTCAAGGAAGTGACGGTCGTGACTCACAACGATAACGGTATTTTTAAAATCGATCAAGAAATCCTCCAACCAAGAAATGGTCTTAAGGTCCAAATCGTTGGTAGGCTCATCAAGAATCAGCAAGTCTGGGTTGCCAAAAAGTGCCTGTGCAAGGAGTACACGAACCTTTGCAGAGCCTTCCATGTCCTTCATCAGGGTGTAATGATCATCCGTAGAGATCCCTAAGCCGCTCAGCAAATTTCCGGCATCGCTTTCTGCATTCCAACCGTCCATTTCTTCGAATTGAACTTCGAGATCAGCAGCGATTAGGCCGTCTTCTTCATTGAAGTCTGGCTTCATGTAAATGGCATCCTTCTTTTGCATCAGATCCCATAAAGGCTGGTTCCCTTGGATAACCGTATTAAGCACGGTCTCTTCATCAAAAGCAAAGTGGTTCTGAGAGAGCACCGACATTCTCTTACCGTTTTCAAGACTTACGTTTCCTGAATTAGGACTAACCTCACCACTTAGGATTTTTAAGAAAGTCGATTTACCGGCTCCGTTGGCTCCAATGAGACCATAGCAACGTTCACCATGGAACTTGATATTTACATCTTCGAAAAGTACGCGCTTCCCAAATTGAAGCGTGACGTTAGATACATTTAGCATGATTCGGCATTTTATGCGCGGCAAAGGTAGCTATACTTACTTGCTTATTCTTTAGGGTGGGTGTAAAAAACCATCAGTGCTCCTTTTGAACTAAATCAGATATAACTTGTTGATTATGAATAGAATCAAGTTATGCATTTACCTGTCTTTACTTATGCATTTAGGAAGTCACTCGGTCGAGGGATGCTCTATGCGGCCATCTTAAGTTTCATCGTCCACCTTATTTTACACTTGCTTCGCGACTACATCCCAAGAGGTATCAATGCCTCTTTATTGAAGGATCCTATTAGCGCCATCTACACTCCGTTCTCCATTTTGTTGGTTTATGAGGCGTACCTGATGATCTACTATTTGAGGAGGAGTACCACTCTTTACATTGCCAAGCAATACGAGGTTATCGCGCTGATTTTGATTCGGGGATTGTTCAAGGATATGGCAGCGCTTGATTTGAAATCTGAGTTTTGGCTCAGTGACCACAACGTCCACTTGTATGTAGATCTATTCAGCGTTATTCTGCTGTTCTTTTTGATTTTTTCATTTTACAAACTTAGTGGTTCATTGCGCTATGATGCATTCGAGGAACAGGAACAAAAGGAGCTTGGAGAAAACATTAAACGCTTTGTAAAGTCGAAGCACTACTTGAGTATGGGGCTATTCTTCCTGTTTATCATTTTGGGTATTCAAAGCTTTGTGGAATGGGTCATTCCAACCTTCAATCACATTGAACAGGCCAATATGATTGAGATAAATGCGATATTCTTCGAAGAGTTCTACAACTTCTTGATCATCTCAGATGTGATCATATTATTGCTTTCCTTACTGTATACAGACAACTTCCCAGTCATAATTAGGAATTCCTCATTTGTGATTTCAACAGTTTTGTTGAAGCTTTCTTTTACGGCTGAAGGACTTCTAAGCCAAGGGTTGATTATCCTTGGCGTTTCGTTTGGTGTCCTAATGCTCTTAATTCACAATAAGTTCAAGGCACTGCACAAGATTAGTTGACCCTGAATTCTTTTACCCGTGATGGTGTATCGCTTTCATTGAGATAAATGCTCGCTTTGTAGCGACCCGGTTCAAAGCCTATATTCAGATCTGTTTCTAATCCAGTACTAATAAAGGTTTGGCTAATTGTGCTTTGATCGTAGCTACTTACATTCCAATTCTGTACACTGTTTATAGCATAGAACCAACAGCCGTATTGACAGTTTCCGAATTCTCTTTCAATTACTAATTTAAGATTAACGCAGTCGTTCGGTCGAGCGGTCATGAGGCCGAAATACTGGTATTGTGAATAAATACTATCTATTGTATTTAGAATGTTTTTTCCGTTTGGTCCATCTTCAGGATATTCTATAACTGAGCTTGTAGCTGTATGCGCGCTATTATCTATGTAGTTCTGAATGTGTCCTCCAAAAGCAGGCACATTGACGGTAATGCCCATACTGGCGTAACGATCAATGATGTTTTGGCGAATTTCATTGGTATCGAGTACTTGTGCGTGGGCCATTAGTTCTGAAGCGATAATAGAGCTGTTTAGGGTACCGTCGGTTCTAAGGTCGGTAACAAAATTGGCCATCAAATCTGAGAATTCACTTTCGCTTCTGTACCCTTGAAGTATGGAGGTAATTGCGATTAAAATGCCGTCAGCTGCACTTGAATTTGCAATACTTAGCGTCTCTGAGGAAGGCATGCTACCAGTAGTGTCTATGCTGAAGGTGTACAGTACTTCCTTAAGCGCCTGTTCCTTTGCTTCAGAAAATGACGTTCCGTTAGCCACTAGATATTCAACACGCGCTTTTTCGAGATGAGTTAATGTATTTACGTTTACGGCAGGTACATTATTCAAATCGGTGATGGCGTTTAATGTGATTTGAGCATTGCTAGGTTCCCCGCACACTTCGTTAAAATAAAATCCGTCGGCGCGAAGGGTGACGAACGATGAGTTCAAGTTCAGTCCGTTTGCAAAAAAGTATCCTGAATTATCCAGAATTTGGGTGTTGTAGGTAATCCCTACTTGGTTAAGTGAGGTGTCTAAAGAGGTTATGAGTACTGAGCTTCCGTTAAGGAAGGGACCTTTCTGAGCGTGCCCTTCGATGCTGTACGGCGCACATGGAGGACAATCGCCACCACAATCAACGCCCGTTTCTGTACCATTCTGAATACCGTCTCCACATGTGGAGGGTCCGGTTATTTCACAAGCGAATAGGAACGTGATAGAAAGAAAAGCAAAGACGAATTTCTGCATAATTAAAGGATTTCTCCTTTAACGAGAACTTAGAGTCCTTTGTTCAGTTAAGAGACCTTCGGTATTCTTGGATGAACAATCCACATGTATAAAGGAGGAATTAGGCTTAAAATCATCATACCGGGATATCCTGTAGGCAGCTGTGGGCTGTCATCGTGGTGATCGAGAAGCGGATATTCTTTGTTGGGTAAATAATGATGATCACTGTGGCGACTTAATTCAAACAGTATGGCTCGTCCCCACATATGATTGCTGTTCCAACTGTGGACGGGACGAACATTTTCATAGCGAAGATCACTAACCTTCTCTCGTGCCAAACCATAGTGTTCAATGTATTGAACGGTTTCTAATAAAATCCACCCCGTGATGCTAGCACCAAAGAAGCCAATCAATCCGATGCTGCCAAAATTTTCAAAGATGACGGCAATGAGCACAAATTGGATTAAGGTGTAGTGTACCATTTCATTCTTTAGAAGATTCCCTTTACTGTGCTGTATACCAATCCTCCATGCACTAAAATAACTGAAGAGTATAGAACGTAGCCAAAACGTATACACCCACTCACCTCGACGTGCCGTAGAAGGATCCTCAGGCGTCCCAACATTTTTATGGTGACCAAAGTTGTGCTCCAGGAAGAAGTGTGTGTAAAGCGTAGTTGTAAGCAATACTTTCGCTAAAAACTGATCTGTTTTATTGGTTTTATGACCCAATTCGTGTGCAACATTGATCCCTACTACGCCACACATGATGCCATAGGATAGAATTCTCCCAACAAGGGTAACGGTATCAAGAGGCATTGATATCTGAACCAAAAGATAAAGCCCACAAATAATTTGAACCGGAACGGTCAATCGAAGTGCCCATATGTAAAAGCCATCGCTGGTCGTCATATTTCGCTCTTCCTCAGTGAGGTTGATCTTCTTTGGAGCAAAAAGGAATTCCATCACCGGTATGAAGACGAAGGCTTCAATCACAGGTAAATAGGACCAAAGGCCAGTAGAATGAAAGCTAATAAGTGCCAAGAGCGGTAAGGTGAAAACAAAGAGGTATCTAAATTTTCCCATGGTTGTTTTGTTACTGGCCTCAAGATAAAAAAGACCCGCGAAATGCGGGTCTTCTGCCTAGGTCAACAAGTTTTTACTCACTTACATTCAATTTTACGGCGGTACGCCGTCCGTTAACAAAGGTTATTCCGAGGTAAAAAGTCCCAGATTTATCCATTTGTAATGAATTCGATTTGAATTCAGCAATTCGTTGTCCTATTTCGTTGACCACTAAAACGTGTTGGATCTCGAGGTCACTTTCGATCGTGATATTATTAAAAGTTCGTGCAGGATTTGGGTATACTTTGAGTTGAGGATGATTATCCGCCTCTGGCACACTCAAATTGAAACAAGCGTCTGCCGTTACATATTGCCTCATGTTCCATGGTACAGTACAAGGATTCATGTATCCTTGTCCTGAATTCCACGAGGCAATCATGGTCATCCAAGGCTGATCCGTTACGATAGGACCTCGCATAGCACCCCCGGCTATCTTAGTCTGGAGCGTATCTCCATTCCCCATACAAATTCTTCGAGCTAAAGGATCATTATTCCAAGCCGTCTCCATCAATGCATGGAGTAGGCGGGATCCGAGCCAATAATCCAAAGCATCGTGTTTGGTGATATAGACATAAAATTGGCTAGAATCATTTTCCCAAGTGTTGTTGGTAAAGTGCGTGGCCCAGTAGATGTAATTATTGATAGTATCACCTTTGATTATGAAGAACTCTTTATTGCTATCGGGTACCCCCATAAAATTGTACATATCGACAAACGTTCTTGGGTCAGGGGTTTGATCCCAATCTGAGATAGTCATGAGATAAAGAACATCGTCGGGCATAGCTGCAAGGCCACTGTCGGTTTGGGTTGCAATGTCATTTGGCCAATCGTCCACCCATCCAATAAAACTTGCACCTGCATCGGGCCAAGCGAAACGTCCATTAGTGCCCCAACCGTCATTAATGTATTTTTTAAGACTCAGCCAATTTGTAACTCCTGCACCTTGACTCATTCCATGAATACCAACTCTCGTTGTATCGATGTATTGTCCATATTTCTGCGCGGCTTGTTCCAACATATAATATGCGCAGCCGTAGTCGTTCTCGTTGTTCCATTGCATGGTTACACTGACATAGCCATTGCTTGCCACGAATTCACGATAAAACTTGCTTTCGTTCCAATAGACGCTATCACTCAGCTTTCGATTTGACGATCCTGGGAATTTAAAAACAGTAGGGGTAGGACTGCTGATATTCGTCGGGTAAGTGATTATGCATCGTACTGTATCGTTGCATTCCATGGTGGAATCAGGAATCAATTGGAAAAATTCACTTGTGAATGCAGTATTGCCGAAAGAACCATAACCTGAGGTAATTGCGGGTATAGGACCTTCAAAGGCAAACTGTGCGCTTGCAAAAGTTGGTAATAGAAAAACCCCAATCCCAAAAATGAGCTTGAGGTTTTTCTTTGCGAGTAGTAAGCTTAACATGGTTCTTAAGCGCTTAATGCACCACTATAAATTCCTCTCGAAGCATACCTCTACCTAGATCTATCGTTATCCAATAACTCCCACCAGGGAATGATGATATATCGAATCCAACAGAGTTTGAGGCTTCCATATTTGGAACAAAACTAACCTCATTACCGATAACATTGAAAATTTTGATTCTACTCAGAAATTCATCGGTTACAACGGCTTTATTAAAGTTAATCTTTAAATAATCGTTCGCTGGATTCGGAGCGATTGACATGGCTGCAAGATCACTTTCATCAATATCCGTGTAGTCTTTAAAGACACGAACGTTATGACAAAATCCAAACGTGTCAATGGCCGGGAAACCGAACATTGTCCCTTGTACTTGATACCAACTTGTCCAAAAACCACTTTCTACACCAACTGAAGGAATCCAGTAAGTTGTATCAGCTAGATTTGGTGTTCCTGAGAGTTTAATACACGTTTTATTCGCAGGACCTGGATAAAATAAAGAATCCTGTGCATCCCAAGTTAACCAGCTTGGAATCGCTGTTGTGTATAAGAATGCAGATTGCACAGTTGGTACTAAAAGCCCTCCTGAAGGAAAGGTGTCTCCTAACATTCCGGTTAAAGTTGCTTCAAAAGGTTGGCCTACAACAGCTTCAAGATTCATCATAGGTTGAGTACTATCACAAGCAAATGAGGGGTTTTCGCCGTTCACCCACATTCCTGACCACTCAAGTGTTGGATATCCAATACTTGCAAGTGATGGAACCACCGTATCTGGTGTGCAAATTTGGGATTGTGCGGTAAAGCTTAGCGCAATTCCAAGAGTTAGTAGAATTCGTTTCATAGAAGTAAATGTTTTATTGATTTTAATCGAAATTCTTGAATTGAAAATTATTTTTTGTTCCATTTTGACCCAATAATTCTTGTGGTGATAATTAGAGATACTCCCTAAAAAATTGATAATCAGCGGATTTTGTAAATATTTTATTCTAACTTAGAATACACTCTACTAACACTTTGAAACTGTTTCATTTTGACCCATGTCCATGTAAGCGTAGGATTACTGCAGGATAAGTTGATTGATTTATTGCATCCTGACCAGCGCGGTCTAATGCGTAATGCTCAACTTTCTCGTCACGTACACACACTTTCGTTAAAACCGGGAGTATTTCAACCTCAAACAATTGATATACACGATTGCGCCTGTGTATTAGTCCGAGGAATTATTGGTGTTAAACATGACTTTGAAGGTCGGGATGCCCTTACTCACTTCTATGAGGAAGGTGATTTGTTTCTTACGGCAGAAATAGATCCGATCTACAATATACAAGGCAGTTATTGGTGGATCTATGAAGAAATCGAAATGATTTTGTTGCCTCTTAAATCAGAGGCTTGGAAGCGTGAAAATCCTCAATTAGCAAGTGCCTTAAATGTACAGGCTTCGTTGATGGCAGCGTATACTTACCAGCAGTACATCAATAATCTTGGATTAGACCGTAGGTCGCATAGTTTAGCTTGGCTTAAAACAAATAGACGATTATTGAGTTTAGTACCTAGGGCGGAGATTGCTGACTTTCTCGATATCTCGAAATCATCTTTAAAATCATTTATTAAAATAGCTCTTAAAGATGGCTAAGAAAGGAGATTTAGTAATTGCGAGTAGATTAGGTCAATTGACTGGTTTGCCAGAATCGACTCCGTTTTTGGAGGAGTTTTCTAGGTTATTCGAGGGACCTATCCATTTTGAGCCCAATGAATATCTCTGGAAAATGGGCGAAAAGAAAGGGTACCTTTACTACATTCATTTTGGTTATGGTTTTGACCGTATGCTTCTCGAAGACGGAAAAAAAATACTCAATGGTATGACTGAGCCAGGAATATTTGTCTGTGATGAAAATAGCTTACTCTGGGGTGGACCTGCTAAAACAGATTCCATCATGTATACTCCAGGCACCGCATATAGGGTCTCTCATAAATCCTGGCGCAATTTTGTCCTGGAGAACGATGCTATGAGAAATGTTCTTCTTCATATTAACTCACACTTTGTTCAAATGCGAAAGCTCCGCCTACTCAAGATGAAAGTGATGGATAAGGTACAGTATTGGAAGTACATCCAAGACAGATTTCCAGGCATAGAGAAATATTGCTCTCAGACAGAGATAGCGCGGTATTTCGGTGTCAGTAAAAGCACCATGCACCGCATCATGAAAATGGCTTAGTGTGGTGCCGTAGCGTTTAAATATTTCGGTGTAAATCGCGCCATCGTTGCCTGCGTAAAATCATAGGCATAACCGATCAAATTCCCTTCGTCCCACTTTCGTCCCATAATGCTCAGGCCGACAGGTAGTCCATATACTTGGCCCATAGGAACGACGATGTGCGGGTATCCTGATATTGCCCAGGCATTGCCGCTGTACACACTAAAGTGGTCGCCATTGATGTGATCTGTTTTCCAAGCAGGTCCACCAGCAGGTCCTACAATCGCATCTAGTGATAAGCTGTCCATAACGAGGTCAATGCCGCGGTCTTGGCTGAGGTAGCGCGCTTTTTCGAGTGCGGCCTCGTAAGCTTCTCGCTTATCCTCGGGTTTATAGTTTTCTGAGATTCGTAGTAGGTCATGGTCGTGGTATGCCATCTCGACGGAATCTTCAATCATCGCTCGGTATAAACCCCACATATCTTCGATGCCTGCACTGTTGTTATTCTCAAAATAGTCGTTCACGCCTTGTCGGTATTCGTACAACATCACTTCGTAGCTAGGACCAGATGCCTCATCTGCGATGGGTTCTCCGAGGTATACTAGCTCGGCACCCTGAGCCTGTAGTTGGAGAATAGCATCCTCCCAAACTGCTTGAAGTAAGAAATTATCGTTCATAGCGCTTGAATACACGCCGATTCTTTTACCATTTAGGCTTGAGTCGTTTAAGAAGGTAGTGTAGTCGTTATGGGCCATGCGGTCGACTTGATTAGTCTTACCATCCATCTCATCAACTGCAACCATCGTACCCAATGACTTTGCCACATCGCTCACGGTCCGTGCCATGGGGCCTCCCGTATCTTGGGTATAGCTGATCGGGAAAATTCCAGTGCGCGAAATAAGCCCTACCGTAGGTTTGAGACCGACGATCCCGTTGTTGTTCGACGGGCAGGTGATGGATCCATTGGTTTCGGTTCCAATGGCTATCATGCACAAGTTCGCTGCCACTGCGGCACCTGAGCCCGAACTGGAGCCGCATGGATTTCTGCTGAGGTCGTACGGGTTTTTGCATTGCCCTCCTACAGGACTCCAGCCTGAGGAGGAAACGGTGCTATGAAAATTGGCCAATTCGCTCAAATTCGCCTTGCCCAATACAATGGCCCCAGCATCGACTAGTTGTTGTGCCAAAGGGCTCGATTCTGAAGGGTAGTTCTCGCGTAATGCATTCGTTCCTACCGTCGTAGGCATGCCCAAGTAATCAATATTGTCTTTTAGGAGTACGGGGACACCGTGCAGTGGGCCTACAAATTCTCCCGTGGCGGCATAGATGCTATCCAGTCTATGTGCATCCGCTAATGCGTATTCATTAATGGCAAGTACTGCGTTAAGTTCAATGCTTCCACCGTTAATGGCTTCGATGCGGTCGAGATAAAATTGAACCGCGGCTGTGCTGGTTAGGCTGGCGTCTTGATAGAACGCATGAAGTTCCTCGATGGTCATTTCATCGTGGATCAAGTTAGTAGTCTCAGCAGGAGGGGTACATTGAAACAATACCGCAGCGCTTACAACCAAAAAGAGCTTCTTCATCAGTGAATGTTTTTGAAGTCTATCCCATAGACAACGTCGAGGCCGCCAATGCGATAATAATGCCCTTGAATTTCGCTATTAATGAAACTATTTCCTAATACCTTTTCTAATTCAAAAGGGTAAATCGCGGTCTTTGAATCATAAATGTGATTAGTCTCGCCAAATGAGCTGATGATTCCAGCCCCATAAATCTTCGCAGGATCCTCACACACGCCAAATTCAATGGTGAACCAGTACAAGTTCTGCAACTGGCGAATGACGTGGGATTTTTTCAAATTCGCCACCCCGTGCTTGCCGAAATCTTTCATGAATTGTGCGTATTGCGGGTCTAGGAGCAGGGGAATATGCCCAAAGATATCGTGGAACATATCTGGTTCCTCGAGGTAGTCTAATTCCTCCGGCTTACGCAACCACGTAGATGCCGGAAACTTACGCTGGGCCAATAGTTCGAAAAAGTCCTCAACCGGAATCAATCCTGGAACTACATGAATGCTCCAGCCAGTTGCTTCGGTTAGAACTGCATTCAATTCGTCGTAATTCGGAATTTTATCCGCATTCATAACAGGAAGGAGTTGGTCGAGACACGCCAAATATCGCTGATCGGCCTTGTCGCTGAGGTTTTCTCTCTGACGCGAGTAAAGGGCGTTCCATACCTGCCTGTCGGTGGCGGTGTAGGCGCTGTAATCTTGGACCATAATGTGGATGTGTTGTTGTCTTACAATCCTACTAACATTTTATAAGGCAATCAAGTTTTCTTGGGCCAATTCTCTTTGTATTTTAGGTCAGCTCTAGGACAACCTATCGAGTAACAAAGCACAACAATACCTTATGCGACACCTTCTCTTTTTCGCCGCCTTATTACCAACCTTGCTCACCGCGCAGAACCATCAGACTTTCAAATTTGATGGACCAGTAATTCTCATTCATGGAGGCGCTGGCGGTATAGAGAGGAAGTATTACAACGAAGAGCAAATCGCGGAGTATGATTCTGCGCTGCAGGCTGTGCTCAAGGTGGGATTTGATATGCTGACCTATAATGCGAATGGGATGGATGTCGTCGTCGAATGTTTAACAATGCTTGAGAATGATCCGCATTTCAATGCGGGTAAAGGTGCTGTGTTCAATGATCAGGGCGAAGTGGAACTAGACGCTTCGGTGATGAATGGTTCTACTAAAATGGCGGGAGCTGTGGCGGGGTTAAAGCGTATCAAAAACCCTGCGAAGTTGGCGCGGGCGGTGATGGAGGAGACCTCACACGTCTTGCTCATAGGCGAAGGGGCAGAGGAGTTTGCCAAGACGCAGGAGCATGAATTTGTGGATAACGATTACTTTTTAACACCCAAGCGCAAAGAGCAATACGAGCGCTGGAAACAAATGAAGAAGAACGGCACCGTCGGGGTTGTGGTTTTGGATCTACAAGGCAACTTATACGCTGGTACTTCTACAGGCGGCATGATGGGTAAGAAATACGGCCGTGTAGGCGATGTACCTATCATAGGTGCGGGAACCTATGCAGATAATAATGGTGCGGCAGTAAGCTGCACCGGTCATGGGGAATACTACATCCGAAACAATGTTGCTTTCCAAGTAAATGCACGCATGCAATACCAAGGCATGAGCCTCGAGGAGAGTGCCAGTACCGTGATTTTTGGTGTACTTAACTCAGAAGCGGGCAATGGCGGTTTGATCGCGCTCGATGCCAAGGGCAATGCTACTTGGACTTTTAACTCTAGCGGAATGTTTCGTGGAGCGGCTGGTGTTTTAGATGGAAAAAAAGCCCCAAGTTTTATGACTGAAATTTTTGGCGATCCAACCTGGCCGGAGGATTGTGATGTTCAGGAATAACTATCGGACCAATTCCACGGAATCAATCAACAATTCGAACGTCTCGGCTTTTTTGTTTGCTATCAAAAAGGTGAACTCAGTGAGGTTGCTGTGATTGAAATTGGGCATATCAAGCACGCGGCCTCGAAAAGACGGGTACAACTTGCTCAAAGGGATCTCTATGGTTTCCCATTCTCCTGATGTGGAGAAGGTGGTGATGTAGCTCTGGTAATCACGAGCTTTATGTTTCACTCTGAACTGATAATTTTTACCGTCGCCTTTTACGCGCATACGAACGATTGCGCCTTCTGGCGTTTCAATCTGGCCTGTAGCGCATCGGATGGAGGTGAATCCTCCGTAGTTTTCTAATCGTACTTGGCCCGTGAAAGACCCGTGACCTTCAGAAGTTAATTCAAGTGCGCCTTCACTTAGGCCACCCATAACTCCGTCGTTTACCACGTACCAACTTTTTAAAGAAGAGGATGGCGTGAAATCAAAGAGAGTAGTCGTTGGAGTTGACATTGTAAAGTAGAAAAGAAGTGTGAAGATGAATTGCATACCAACTGAACAGCCTAGAGCAACTCAATGTTTGAATTGCCGCTACAATCTTCGTAAATGAAAAAAGCCACCTACTTGCGTAGATGGCTTTTTAAGTGTTGTGGGCGATACTGGATTCGAACCAGTGACCCCCTGCTTGTAAGGCAGGTGCTCTGAACCAGCTGAGCTAATCGCCCTGAGCGGGTGCAAATATAGTACTCGGATTTACTTTTACAACGGGTTTTTTGAAAAAAGTTGTTGTGGGGTGTAATTATTTTTTATCCTCCTTAAAGTCAATGCTTAAGCTATTCACGCAGTAGCGCAATCCAGTGGCTGTAGGGCCGTCGTTAAAGACATGGCCAAGGTGTCCTCCGCATTTTGCACACAGAATTTCTGTACGAATCATGCCGTGGGTTTTGTCGAGTTTCTCGACAATGGCGCCACTTTCGATACCTGCATCAAACGAAGGCCAGCCGCAGTGAGAATCGAATTTAGAATCGGACGTGAATAATGGTGCATCACAAGCTCTACAGTTGTAGGTACCTTCTTCAAAATGCATGTTGTATTCTCCGGTGAATGGACGCTCGGTGCCTTTTTGTCTGAGAACGTAATATTCTTCTGGCGACAACTGTTCTTGCCATTCTTTTTCCGATTTAGTGATTTCGTAAGTCCCTTTGTTAATGTTCATGTCAGACTTGTTTTGCGCATTACACGATGCGGCCAAGATTAATAAGGTGGAAAGTAGAAAGAAGTTCTTCATGTCGTTATAACGGCAAATGTCGCTCCAAGGTTTTCGCTAGGAAAGGTTAAAACCCCATTTCATGATTTGCTCAATGACTTTAGCATCTCGAAGTATACGTCTATGGCCCAATCCGGAGGTTTCGATATAGGTTCCATTGGCCATTTTTTCACCGACTTCACGACCAAATGAGATTGGCGTATCCTTGTCATTCACGTCGTGAAATACAAGGGTTGGAATCGTGTTGCTTGGGGCCAATTCAGGGGCGCTGAACAGGTCAAAGTCTTCACCAAATTTAGCTTTGAGATTGTCTACGATTTGGGCATGTACTGCCGTATTAAATCCAATCGCATTGCAAAACAAACCAACCATTGCTGAGATGCGGCCTGGAGGGGCTATGAGTATTTGGCGTTTAATGGGTGCACCTAAACGCTGAACGGCATACATGGTTGCATTCGAACCTAGGCTGTGTGCCAATGCGAGATCGACCTCACCAAGGTGCTGAGTTACTTGATGAATACAAGCGGCAATTTCAGGCATCAAAGTGCGTTTCCCTTCTGCGCCTCGGTGTGATACAGCATTAAATCCGGTAATGGTGTATTCTTCGAGCAGTGAAGGGTATTGGGTTTCCATAGCCTCAATCATTGCGCCGAACTGGGTGAACCTACCCGCCCAACCGTGGATGAGTAAGATGTTTTTTGCCCCCGTACCCATCTGGTAGACCGGATATCTATTACCGTTATCGTGGGTAAACATCGTTGGCGAGCCAAAGCGCTGCTCAAAGGGCACTTCACGTTTTGGAATCTTGAAAGGATAGGGTGTTAGAAACCAGCGCCATGCAATATTGGCTGCCCAACGAGTGCTGATTAACTGTGTAGTTCTAGCCATTCTTGTCATTGCCTTAGGGGGCGTAAAAGACAAGGGTTCTTTTGGGGTGCTTTGCTGGTCTGTCATAACGAGTACGCAATGTAGAAAAAGAAAACCCCGACCGCGTACGGTCGGGGTTTTTTCTGTGCCCAGAACAAGATTCGAACTTGCACGCGAATACTCGCACCACCCCCTCAAGATGGCGTGTCTACCAATTCCACCACCTGGGCAAAGGACTGCAAATTTAATGGGAAAAGTTTGACTTGCTAATAAGCTCCAAACTTTTTTCTGTACCCTTGGCAATCATAAAAAAAGCCCCCTCTGTGTAAGAGGAGGCTTCTAAGTGATCCCTCAGGGGCTCGAACCCTGGACCCATACATTAAAAGTGTATTGCTCTACCAACTGAGCTAAGAGATCAACCCTTTTCCGCTTTGCGGGCTGCAAATATACAGATGAATTTATTTTCTGCAACGCACCAAGAAAAAAAAATGGCCTTCTTTCAATAGGCCTATTTTAACCTTCTGATTCGCTGTACTTTTGTAACAAATATTTCGGATGAAAGTTTTCTTAATCGGTTACATGACAAGTGGAAAATCTACGCTCGGTAAGGCACTTGCTGAAGCGCTGGCACTGCCATTTATAGACTTAGATGTTGAGATTGAGCGTACTACGGGTACAACGATCTCCGAGATTATAATAGCTAAGGGCGAACTGCATTTTCGCAAGCTCGAGAGTGCGGTATTCAAAGATCTACTCCAACAATACGAAACAGGTGTATTCGCACTCGGAGGTGGGACTCCTGTATTTTACAATCACATGGATCTGTTGAACGCAGAAGGCGAAACCATTTTTTTGGATGTTCCTGTAGGAGAATTGGCCAAACGATTGGAAGGGGATATCAAACGTCCACTCATTCAAAACAAGGAGGATGTTACAGAATTCGTAGCGAAGCACATGTTTGAGCGTCGCCCTTACTACAGTCAGGCGAAACACCGCATTGCGGGACCTTCAATAAGTGTGGAAGAGCTAAAGGCCGTTTTAAACTAGGCAAACATTGACAGCCGCCCCGTTTTCTACATTCAGTTTTACCGTCTCTTGGAGCGTAGTGCTCAAGCTTAACCCTTTGATATCGGCTTTCACGGGATAACGCTTGTGGCTGCGGTCAACGAGAACTGTAGTACTTAGCTGCTGCGGGTGGAATTCCATGAGTTTGATAACCGCCCAGAGTAGGGTACGACCGCTATTGAGCACATCGTCTACCAAGGCGACGTGCGCACCTGAAGGAAGATCGATCTGCATATCTGCAGGTTTCGGATCACTTTTATCTAGGGCCAATTCCATCAGTTCAATCTTAATGTCGCTGATTGCATTCAGCTTTGCTACAAGCTGCTGTGCGAGCCAATAGCCGTTGCCTTGGATGCCCACAACATACAACTGCTCTGCTTTGCTGTGTCTATCATACAGCTCCCAAGCCAAGCGTTGAACTTTGTGTGCAATGGCTTCTGCGCCTAAGATTTCTGGTGTGTTCGAACTCATGCGATGAAATTACGCCTTTAAGACTAATTGAACAACGTTTTCAATGTGATGTGTCTGCGGGAACATATCCACTGCACGACTTTGGGTGACAGTGTATTTCTCAGCAAGCAAACCGAGGTCTCTGGCCTGGGTAGCAGAATTACAGCTCACGTAGACGATTTTAGGAATCTCTAAGTCTAAAAGAAGCTGCACTACATCGCCGTGCATTCCTTCGCGCGGAGGGTCGGTCACTAAGACATTTGGCTTCCCGTGCTTGGCGATAAAATCGGCATTAAATACATCCTTCATATCGCCGTCGTAGAACGTCGCATTATTAATACCATTATTGGCAGCATTCAGCTTGGCATCTACGATGGCCTCTGGGACCAATTCAATACCGACAACTTCCTTCGCTTTTTCAGCCATAAAAAGGGCAATAGTCCCTGTGCCCGTGTAAAGGTCAAAGACCAGATCGTCCTTTTGGATATCCGCCATATCAAGGGCTACTTTGTACAGCTCGTGCGCTTGTAGTGGGTTGGTTTGGTAGAAGCTTTTCGGGCCAATTTTAAATCGTAATTCCCCCTCACCGCTATACTTAGGCATCGCTTCTTCAATGAATCCAGGCCCGCTGTAAGTGATAACCTCCTGGTCGTAGATGGTATCGTTTTGCTTTTCGTTGATGACGTATTGCAACGTGGTAATCTGAGGGAAAGCCGCATCTAGGTCCGCCAATAGAGCTTCGCGCTCTGCTTGGAGTTCAGTTTTGAATTGGATCAATACCAATACCTCTCCAGTGCTGGCTACACGGATCATCATCGTTCGTAGCCATCCTTCCTGGCTGCGCGCATGGAAGAAGGGCAGGTCACGCTCAATGGCCCAGTCGCGCACAAAGTTGCGAATAGCATTGCTTGGGTCCGGTTGCAGGTGACAGGCATCAATATCAAGCACCTTGTCCCAAAAACCTGGGATGTGAAATCCGGCGCCTCTGCGCTCAGGGAATTCCTCACCGCTATCGAGTTGCTCTTGGGTCAACCATTTATTGTCTGTAAAGCTAAATTCAAGCTTGTTGCGGTACATGTACTGCTGCCCGCTGCCGAGAATAGGATGGAACTCTTCAGGAACTACGTGGCCAATTTTCCTCAGATTCTCACGCACCTCCTTCTCCTTGTACTCGAGCTGCTTGGTATAATCTAGGTTCTGCCACTTACAGCCGCCACACACACCGAAGTATTGGCATTTCGCCTCCACGCGGTCAGGGCTGTAGGTATGGACACCTATGACTTTACCTTCGAGGTAATTGCGGCGCTTTTTGGTGACTTGTACGTCGACCACATCGCCTGGAACACCGCCCGTTACGAATACTACACGTTCGTTGTAGCGCCCCACGGCCTTACCTTTGTTGCCAATATCCGTGAGCTTCATTTGCTCGATGTTTGGTATGCGTCTATTTCTTCTGCCCATTGGCGCAAAAGTACATTGAAATAGTTCATTCAAAGTAAGGTGATTTCTAAAATCAAATATGATTAGAGACCCGCCTCTACGACTTATATTTGCGTGAAACCCAAAATCACAACAGCTCATGGCACATACTTCTGCGGCATTAATGGAACTCGAAGAGCGCTACGGCGCACACAACTACCATCCACTTCCCGTGGTCCTCGACCGTGGAGAAGGCGTTCATGTATGGGACGTAGAAGGGAAGAAGTACTACGATTTCTTGAGTGCCTACAGCGCAGTCAACCAAGGACACTGCCACCCGAAGATTGTGGGTGCCCTAACTGAGCAGGCGAAAAAATTGACCCTGACCTCTCGCGCCTTTTACAACAGTAAGCTCGGGGAGTACGAGAAGTACATGAGTGAGACTTTTGGTTTCGACAAGATTCTCCCAATGAACTCAGGTGCCGAGGCGGTTGAGACGGCCATTAAGATTGCCCGCAAGTGGGGGTATGAAAAGAAGGGTGTCGCAGAAAACGCCGGCATCATCGTCGTATGTGAAGGCAACTTCCATGGACGTACAACGACCATCATTTCTTTTTCCGACGACCAAGACGCACGTGCCAACTTTGGCCCATATACCTCAGGCTTCGTAAGCATCCCGTACAACGATATCGCTGCATTAAACTTCGCTTTAATGAACGAGAACGTGGTAGGTTTCTTGGTAGAGCCTATCCAAGGCGAGGCAGGGGTAAACACTCCGGCAGATACCTTCATTGCCCAAGCGGCTGAACTTTGTAAGGAGCGCAAGGTACTATTGATGGCAGACGAGGTGCAGACAGGTATTGCACGTACCGGTTCGATGCTGGCCGTATGTGGTAATTGTACTTGTGGCAATACATGTGAGCGTCAATCGACCTATTCAAAACCAGACTTATTGATCCTCGGTAAGGCGCTATCAGGGGGTGTATACCCTGTGAGTGCTGTATTGGCAGACGATACAGTGATGGAAGTCATAAAGCCTGGCCAGCACGGTTCAACCTTCGGCGGAAACCCAATTGCTGCTGAGGTAGCCATGGCCGCTTTAGAAGTAGTAAAAGAAGAGGGTTTAGCCCCGCATGCCCGCGAGCTCGGTGCTTACTTCCGCGAGAAGATGAACGACATCATCGGCGAAACTGATCTAGTGACTAAAGTGCGTGGTAAAGGCCTACTGAATGCCATTATCATCAACGATACTCCGGACAGCTCAACGGCATGGGACATTTGTGTGGCTCTAAAAGACAATGGTCTTTTGGCAAAGCCTACACACGGTAATATCATCCGTTTTGCACCGCCACTAGTTATGACCAAGGAGCAGATGGACGAATGTGTGGCAATCATTCGTAAGACTTTGCTAGAATTCAGAAAATAAGATGAAACTGCGCGAGCTGTTCTTTCACTACGACCAACGTCCTGAGCATAATAAGGCTTTAGATGGTCTAAGGGGATGGGCAGTATTGCTCGTGCTCTTTGGACACGCTACCAATCAAGGCTTGAGTCCTTGGCTAGAGGGCACCTTGTTTTCAAGAGGCAAACTCGGCGTCTACCTGTTCTTTATCATTTCCGCTTACTTGCTCGACAAGCAGATAATACAGGTTTGGCAGCAGGGTAAGGGCAATCTGAACTATTGGCGCTATTATATCGGTCGTCGTATCATGCGCATTTTTCCGCCATTCCTACTCGCATTGATCACTTTCAGGTTGATGAATGAGGCCGGGTACAAAGTGGTCATCAGAGAGTGGTCCCACGTTTGGGAGCATTTGGCACTGATGCGCGGCGATCACATTTTCTGGTCCATTCCTACAGAGTTCCGCTATTACTTAATCAGCCCGCTATTGCTGCTGTTGTGTTTGCGTCTGTTTAAATTAAAAGGAAGCAATACGGTCCGATTCTTCACGGCCATCATCCTCGCTACGCTCTTCATTAATTACTTCAATGAACTTCCAAGACACAGCACCTTAAGGTACCTCGGCATCTTCGCCATAGGCACCCTCATTGCTGCATTCGAAACGCTGTATCAGGCGAAATTTCAGCGGTTCATCCAGAGCCAGTGGCTCACTAACCTCTTCATTCTGGCGCTTGGCATATTCATAGGATGGGGTTGGGCCTCCGACGATTTCACCCACTCCAACGTGTTCATTCCTGCCGCCATCCTTTGGGGCATATTGCTATTGGCATCCTTCCAAGAGGGGGTATGGCGCACGTTCTTATCCTTCCGTCCGTTCAGATTTATTGGCGCCATCAGCTATTCTCTTTACCTGTTTCACATTCCCGTTTTAATTTGGATCAAATCCCTGGGTTTGAGCAATGCCATCGCACTTCCTGCCTTCTTGTCATTATCTATTGCTGTGGCAGCACTTTTGCATTTGTTGGTTGAACGTCCTGCACTTTCTTTGGTTAAGAAGTAAGCACTGGACCCAACCCTAACGATCACCTACCTAATGGATACCACCCAACGAACCTCTGCATTGCGAGCAGCCATGGCAAATGGACAGACCTACGAACAGTACAGTTCCATGAACAAGGCAATGGCCAAAGAGGGTACAACTACAGGCCCTCAAAAGCCATCTTACGTTGAATATACCAAGCTGAGCGCGGCACGCATGCGCCGTTGGGAGAAAACCTACAAACCATCGCAAAGCACCCTAGACAACATTGCTTCTAGAACGAGCGAGAAAGAGCAGTGGTTGGTCTTCAGCGAAACGTGGTGTGGCGATGTAGCGCATAACCTGCCGTTTATTGCCAAATGGGCGGCACATGCTGAGGTAGACCTGCGCATCATCCTTCGCGATGAAAACACGGAACTCATGGACGAGTTTTTGACTGGTGGTGGACGCTCTATTCCAAAATTGGTCCGATTGAACGAACACTTTGAAGTCCTTGGAACCTGGGGTCCACGTCCTACGCCATTGATGGAGGAATATGCCAAATGGAAGAGCCAACCGGAGTTCGACCACAAGGAGTGGACACTGTTCGCTCAGGATTGGTATAATAAGGACAAGGGCGCTTCGCTTGAAGCTGACTTTATTAACCTTTTAGGATAATCACTTCAACCCGTTCTCTTTGAAGTTGATGTACATCTGTTCAAAGTTCTTGTACACTCCAGAGAGGAAAGTCTCCGTCAAGGCTTCTTTCACTGCTGCCGGTGAGGGATGGCTGTCCTTCATGAACTTGTAGGCTTGCTTCATGGGGCCCGCCTCAAATTCCACGACGTGCCAGCGCTCCATGGCGTAGATAGTCGTTTTGAATTGTTTCGTGCTCCAGCTCTCTACTATTCTCATAAGTCCACGTGCACTTTAAAGTTGATCAATCTGTTGGTCATGTAGTTCGGTACGGCATACTGGCCAGCAGCACTTACATCGCGCACCCAAAGGTAGCTCACAGTATTGCGTGCTTGCAACAGGTTGAAGATTTCTGCGCTCACCCAAACCTCGTCAAACTGCTCGGTCCATTTGCCTTTAAGCACTTTAATGAATCCAATATCGGCACGGCGGTAGGGGGGAGATCTGAACACGCGCTCCCACGGGTCGCTAATGCCGTCGCCGGGGCCATCCGGTCCAAATGGGAATCCGCCGCCCACCATCAAGGTCAGGCTTAAACGGGTAGAGGGGTCGTTAGGCAGGTAATCTTGGAAGTATACGGCAAAGTTGAAGCGGGTATCTGTCGGACGTGCAAACCAGCCTTGGGCAAAGTCGTCTGTCGGGTGTTCCTCGGCTTTAAATAAACTGAAGGTGAACCAGCTGTCGGTGCCTTGTACAAATTCTCCATTTACGCGGCTGTCGAAGCCGTAGATACGTCCGATAGCGTTGTTATCTGCTGCATAGCGAATGCGTACGTTTTCAATGTCATATAGGTTTACGCGGTTGAGATCTTTGTAGTACGATTCAAAGGACCAGACAAACGGTCGTCCCCACATCTCAAAATCCTTGTCGCTACGCACGGTGAAGTGCATGGCGTTCTGGCTTTGTACCTCGGTATTGAGTACACCGTCTTTTTGGCGCATTTCGCGGTAGAACGGGTATTGGTCGTACAATCCGGCGGCAATGGTAAAGGTGCGGCCTTCTTCGTTGGGTTTATAAAAGAGTTTGAAGCGTGGGCTAATGCGCAGCTCACCATTTAAGGTGGCATATTGAGTGCGCACCCCGGCGTTGTAGGTCCAGATACCCTTGTCCGTTGCCCATTTCCCTTCCCAATTCACATATCCTTTCAATCGGGTATTGGTGATTAGCTGGGTGGCACTAACGTGGGTGTAGAGGTTTAAATTATCGAGGGGAGTGCTGTACAATCGGCCATCGATGACGCTATCGAGCTGGCTTTCACGGTGTGGTAAGCTATATCCTGCACTGTCGATGCGCTGAAACTCTTTGTAGCGGTCGTAAATATTTTCGCCTTGGACTGTCGCGCCCCAAATCAGCTTGCCGGCATCAAAGAATCGGCCCTCGGCATATTTTGCATTGACGATGTAGGCATCCAAAAAGTTGCGGCGGTAATCCTGGAAGGCACCCACGCCACGCACCAGTGAAATCTCTCCAAAGTCGTCGCTGCCCAGATCGTTGTTGAGCTCACTCAAACGGTAATAGCCAATTACGTCGGTAATCTCTCGCTCGGTGGTATGGAACCCTGTCGCACTAAGGCTGCGGAAGCCGCGCCCTAATCGCTGGTTCCAACGTGCCGCTAAAAACTGTGTATCGTAGCCAAAGTTTTCTTGCCCGTCAAAGAATACGGTCAGTCGCAAGGCCTCTTGCAATGAACCAAAGCTCGTTTCGCGGTTTTGTGGAACCTGATTCATGCGGTTATGGGAGAGGTGTCCGAAAATTTCTAGGGAAGTACCGTTATCAAACCATTTCCGCGCTAAGATTTGCCCGTCGGCGTTCGAGGGGAAGTAATCGCTTTGAATGTCGGTGGCATTGAGCAGGAGCGCATTGTTGCGGTAACGAAAGCCGCTCAAAATTTCCCAATCCATACCCGCTTTTATGGCACTGATGTTCACCCCAGTTAGGGAGCTCTCCACTTTAGTGTCCAATTCCTCGCCGCCTCTTTTGTACTGTACATCCAGCACGGAGCTGAGCTTATCGCCATACAGTGCTGAGAAGCCTCCAGCGCTAAACAATATATTCCTAACCAAGTGTGGATGGATAATGCTCATCCCTTCTTGCTGACCGGCTCTGGCCAAAAACGGGCGAAACACTTCAAATCCGTTGATGTAGACAAGGTTCTCGTCAAAATTCCCACCGCGTACATTGTACTGCGAGCTTAATTCATTTCGGCTACTCACCCCCGCAAAAGTCTTCACAACACCTTCAACGCCGCCTTCAGCACCGGTGGTAAACTCAATGTCTTTTCCCTTGACCAAGGTGCGCTCGTCATCCGGCCTGCTCTCACGTACTTCCACTTCATCAAGAAGTGTAGTGTCCATGATTTGTGCACTGGCAAGGCTGCAAGTACATAGAAAGAGTATGGTGAAAAGGTGACGCATCAAGTGTTAGCGCTTCAAGCTTTGAAAGAGTTGTTGCCACGCAAACGGGTTGGACAAGGCGCCAAGGATGGCAGATGCTCCAGTGGCATTCATCCCGTTACCGAATACGCGTCCTTCGTTGTAGAGCTGTTGGTTTTGCAAGGAGATGAGGTAGTCTTGCATCTCGGCGGCGTCATAGCCCATGGCTGCTGCTCGGTCGCGCAGTTCGTCCAAGGCGAGGTTGCGCGCTGCAATGTCCATTTCAGTGGTCTGCACCTCCATGGCTAAGAATTCTTCTTTGAAGTTTTCCTTGGACGGCCAAGGATATACAATGACCGGATCGAGCAACTCGGTATCCCACTCTAGTACTATACGAGCCAAGAACTCACCACCTTCTAGGGTATCGGCCACCCAAAACTTTTGAAGCTTAAATCCAATGTGCTGGAAGAATACGGTATCTCCAGGCATCGCTACGGTAGAAAAGAAGCCATCGATATCAGAAATGCTCACCTGTCCGCGACTCTTGACTAAAATTTGAACGTTTGGTAGCAGTTGCTTGAGGCTGTCATTGCTCACGACAATACCGTGCAGCTGGATGGGCGTTTCCTCCTGCGCATGTAGGGCAGGGGTAAAAAATGAAAGACAAAAAAGCAGTAACGCTACTCTCATAGGGTGATGGTATATTCTTTAACTGTGGTATTGCCCACACCGTCGATAACAACTACCCGCAAATTATGGTTTCCTGCGGCCAATTCCTTCGGCACAATCACTTTTAACAACTCCTTTTTGTAATCGAAGTCAATGCGGGCGAATTCGCTGTCTATTCTCGCACTGTAACGTTCCACACCCGTCTTGTCGTCTGCGGCGCGCAAGCGAATCTCTCTAAAGGCGCTATTACTGCGTGCATAGGTCGTGGTTTTCAGCAGGCTCACCTCAGGCTTTTTCAAATCTTGGTCCAATTCATACGTACCCGTACTTCGGGTCTTAAAGGTCATTACCGCACCGTCCCGCTCCCCGGTGATGGCACTCTTTTTTCCCTTGTGATTCGCCTCCCATAGGAACCAGCCCACTCCCGGAACCTGCGTACTGTCCAAGGTCCACTTAAGGGTCATGTAGGTCTGCAGAGGTTCTAGGCCACCTCCAAAAACATATTGCCCATTGCCTTTTTCTCCCACGACTAGGTCGTAAGTTCTGTCATAAAACGCTCCTGCTGGGATGTTAAACTCAATAGGGCCTAAAGAAATTTTATTAATCACATCCCAAGACAAACTCGTTCGATCTAAGGCGTATTTAATGGGTTGTTGCTGCCCTTTTACGAAAAATGAGAATGCACTTGTATTGCCTTCATAGTCTTTGACATTTACCTCCACTTTTATCACGCTGTCTTGCGCCACAGTAATCCAACCTTTTGAAGCTCGGAATGAAGGTGCCATTATTTCATAGGTTTCAGTGACCTTTAGTGGGTTGTTCTCAAGTTCATACAACCTTGTGTAACGTACCCCCTGCGAACAATACAGATCGTAGTTGATGTGTGCATTGATAAAGCGTGAGGTACTGAAATTGATGCGTCTGTAATTTGCCGTGAAAAAGGGTTGTCCTTCGATCAAAGCCTCAATAGAATACACACCATTGTTGTTGTTGGCGAGGTCTTGTTTGTCCGTGGTGAACAGGTCAATTCCTAGTCCACGTGAGAAGTTAATAGTATCTCCGACTTTGAATGTACCCTCGTCGCCAAAGTCTTTGGCAGTCCATCTTAAACCTCGAACATCTGGCTTTCGCGTATCTTTTACTTCAATCCCGAACTCTAAGGGGTTCAATGGTTCTTCTGTTTTGGTATCTCTGATTTCAAAATGCAAGTGGGGACCGTAAGAACCGCCAGTGTTCCCGCTGAAAGCGACGAGCTGGCCGCGGGTGACTTTAAATTGTTCTGGTGAAGGGTAGAGGTTGCCGTCGTTTTTGCTGCGGTCGCGTAGTTGATTTTCTACCCATTTTTCCAATTCCGGATAAAAGGCATTTAAGTGGCCGTATACGGTGGTATAGCCTTCGGGGTGCCGCAGATAAAGTGCATTTCCGTAGCCGTAGGGGCTTACAGCGACGCGGCTGACATAGCCATTTGCTACTGCATTGATTTTAAGACCGCTGCGTCCCTGAGTTTTAATATCGATTCCTCCGTGGAAGTGATTTCCGCGCAATTCCGCGAAAGTGCCGCTCAGCACCAATGGGATATCCAAAGGCGGGCTAGGCTTGAAATTCTGTGCTGAGGCAATGTTAAGGGTTAACAAAAAACCTATGAAAGGGAAAATTTTCTGCATTACGCAAAGGTACAAATGGTATCTTTGAAGGAAACTGATACCTATGTCATCTGATTTAAGTTCTCAACAAGAGAGGGTTCTATCGAAGGCTGCGAAAGTAGTTGAGGTGAATTCTGCTTTGAAAATGAGAATCAGTGAATTAGAAGATCAAGTTGCTCATTTGCAGGAAGTCTTATCGGCTTTGCAAGTAGAGCATGCAGATTTTCAGGAGCAGTTGCAACAACGCAATCTTGCGATGACTGTCCAAAGTGGTTCGCCCGCACGGGATACATACGGCGAGGAAAAAATTGCGGAGTTGATACGGGAAATTGACCGTTGCATGAAATTGTTAAGTGCCTAATCTCGTGAGCGAGACACTAAAGATAAAAGTGACCATAGCCGGAAGGACCTATCCTTTGACCATCAAGAGGGAAGAGGAAGAGCAGATCCGCAGTGCTGTGAAAACCATAAATGATGCCGTAGCACGCTTTGAGGAGCGCTATGCGGTGCAGGACAAGCAAGACGTACTCAGTATGTGTGCCCTGCAGTTGGCATCGCGGGCGGAATTGGCCACGCAACAATCTCATGACGTTCAGTCTCAGGCAGGCAAAGCGCTTGCCGATGTAGAAGCTGCATTAGATGCGGCCCTACAAGACGGATAAAAGTTTCCCATACTTGCTGTTTTTTGTGTCAAACTCAACGAGCACGTTGTTATGACTCTAGCTCGATGCGTTACGAGCAGGCCGCACCTCTTTGAGGGAGTTCGCTCCAGTGGAAGGTCAAGGCGCAACGGTAGAGGCAGATCCTGATTAAAAGGAGTTTAGACAACAGCCGCAGCAGGTATGGGTTTTTAAGAATTGTAAACCATTTATGATATGGTAATGACTATTGTAGCTGCAGTGATTGGACTCGTCCTCGGAACAGGGGTAGGGTACGCATTGTGGCAGAGTGCCATGAAGAAAAAAGGCGCTCTAATGATCGCGGAGGCAAAGAAAGAAGCCGAGCAGATCAAGAAAGACCGCATCCTTGAAGCCAAAGAGAAATTCCTAAACCTCAAGGAGGAGCACGAAAGAGCGGTGAACAAGCGCGACCAACAGTTGGCGCAGCGTCAGAACTCTTTCCGTGAGAAAGACGAAAGATTGAACAAGAGCATCCAAGACTTTAAGCGCGAGCAGAGAGATTTGGAGCGTGCGAAGGAGACTGTTGCTAAGAAGCGTGAATCTTTAGAAGCAAAATCTAAGGAACTCGACAAGCTCAAGAACAAGCAGATTGCAGAGCTTGAAGCAATGACTGGAATGACTGAAGAGGAAGCGAAGGAGCAGATGATTCAGGCGTTGAAAGACAAGGCAAAGCTCGACGCACAGGCGCACATTCAGAACACGATGGAGGAAGCAAACCTCACCGCGTCGCAAGAGGCGAAGAAGATCGTGATTCAGAGCATTCAGCGCGTCGCTACAGAGAGCGCTATCGAGAATGCCGTAAGTGTCTTCAACATTGAGAACGACGACATCAAGGGTAAGATCATTGGCCGCGAGGGTAGAAACATCCGCGCCATTGAAGCAGCCACCGGTGTTGAGATTATTGTAGACGATACCCCTGAGGCCATCCTCTTGAGCTGTTTTGATCCTGTACGCCGCGAGATTGCACGTTTGTCGATGCACAAGCTCGTAAGCGACGGTCGTATCCACCCTGCACGTGTGGAGGAAGTGGTAGCGAAAACACGCAAGCAGATCGAAGAAGAGATTGTACAGACGGGTAAGCGCACGGCGATCGACCTTGGTATCCACGGTCTACACCCAGAACTGATCAAGACGGTTGGGCGTATGAAGTACAGAAGCTCGTACGGACAGAATTTGTTACAGCACTCTCGTGAGGTGGCCAATTTATGTGCGATCATGGCTTCCGAGCTTGGCCTGAACCCGAAGCTTGCCAAACGCGCAGGCCTCTTGCACGATATCGGTAAGGTGCCGCACGAGGAAACGGATCTACCGCACGCTATCCTAGGTATGCAGTGGGCAGAGAAATACGGCGAGAAGCCAGACGTCTGTAATGCGATCGGCGCCCACCACGACGAGATTGAGATGACTTCGATGATCTCTCCAATCGTTCAGGTATGTGATGCTATCTCAGGTGCACGCCCAGGCGCACGCCGCATGGTGGCAGACAGCTACATCCAGCGTCTCAAGGACCTAGAGAACCTAGCCTACGACTTTGATGGTGTAACCAAAGCCTACGCGATCCAAGCGGGCCGCGAACTGCGTGTTATGGTAGAAAGTGAGAAGGTAACCGATGCTATGGCAGCACAGATCTCTTACGACATCAGCCAAAAGATCCAAACGGAAATGACCTACCCGGGCCAAGTGCGCGTCACAGTCATCCGCGAACTCCGCTCCGTCAACGTAGCGAAGTAAGTATGGTTTTGTTTCAATAATGAAACAAAAAATATTGAATTCATCCTTTTAGAGGTGTTAAAGTCCCTGTTTCGGTTCGATTCAGGGATTTTTTATTTTCCGAGGGCTACTGAAACGATGGACATTGCAGTATTCAAAAATCAAAACACAATTAGTTATGAAAAAGATTATTGCAACACTCGCCCTAGCCATCACAGCAATGACGGCTCAGGCACAATCGGTAGAATTAAAAACGAACCCCTTCGGAATGATCTTCGGTGCTTATAACGTTACTGCTGAATTCCAATTAGAAAACAACCCATCACTTACCGTACTTGGTAGTGCTTGGTACAACACTCCAGAGTTCAAAGACTGGGTGTGGATAGAAAGAGACGGTGGCCTTAGTGCAGGTGTACGTCAATACTTTAATCGATACGAGGACCAAGGTGTCTTTTTAGGAGTGGCCTCTCGCTACATCTTTAATACAGGAACGGTCTATGGCTCCTATGATCAGATGGGCAACTGGACGTACAACGAGTACACTCAAAGCGAAAATTACGCTTCATTAGGATTTACAATAGGTTATAAGTACATCTATAATGACAAGATCACGGTTGATGCCTTTATAGGTGGAGGACGTATCCTATGGGAAGAAAACTACGACCGCGGCCCTGCAGAATTCATTAGCGGCTTCAACTTCGGCTACCGCTTCTAAGGAAACACACACGACCTGTATTTGTTAAACGATTAACAAAGGTTTATTGTCTAACCCCCTTCATCTTCAAATGGTGTCGGGGGTTTTTCTTTGTTGTAAACAATAACAACACTACTCTAACGTTTCTTTGTGGTAAGCATTAAGAACCCCTTATGGGTACCAACCGATCTCTCCAAGAGGCACGGTGGTAAAATAGATGCGGGAGTCCTTCCAAAAACAAACATTGGACATCCAAATTTTCTTGATGCAAAACATTCGGGGCTGCGGCGCCGGGAAGAAGTTAAACTTGCTAAAAGATTGCCTTATGTCGGTTAGTGCCTACTTTATTAATCATGTCTCGCCCGAGATTCTACAGACTATTTTTGAGCTACGAGACTCTTACATGACCAAGCCTAAGCAGGATCTTATCAATGTCTACAACAAAGGACAAAAGAATGGATTTTATGGTGTCCAAATGCAATCCTTGCATTTCATCGCTCTGCACTTAGCATTCGTAGACATTTTTAGATTAAGTCCATTTACTTCGGTAGCTAACTGCATCTCTTTCAACCAAGCCATTGTTCTTTTGGATGACGGAACTTGGCAATTTGTAAAAGACTCAATTCATGAAAACTAATTCTTGATTTAACACATAGACGAAATAACTCATAATAACGCGAATTGAATAGCGGATTTATTATAACATCAGTCAAAAGATTCAATCGGAAATGACCTACCCGGGCCAAGTACGCGTAACAGTCATCAGCGAACTCCGCTCCGTCAACGTAGAGAAGTAATTGAACAAACTTTTGAAAAGCCAAAAATCCCTAGCGCTGAGAGGTGGTTTATATTCCTGTTAATTTACGTTTAAATCATGAATTACTTAATTTAGAAGGGCACAAACTAATTGAATTGAGAGATCTTAAAGTCTTTATTAAGGAGGATATGCGCATGTCGCATATTTATCAGCCGGTGATGATTTGGACATTGTTGAATAGTGGTGGTCGAGCTTCAATTCAAGATATAGCCAAGGAGATTGCTGGGTATGACCAAGCCATGCTCGAGTATTACGAGGAGCGCGTAAAGACAATGGTCGGGAAGGTCTTGACAAAGAATAAAATTACTGTTAGACCTAAAGAGAATAAGCAGAGTTATGAATTAGTTGCTACTTATACTTCTGAGGAAGTAGACGAGCTTAAACAGCTTTGTGAGGCGAAGATTGGAGCGTTTATTGAAAAGCGCAAGGTTGATATTTGGGACCATCGCAGAAATACGAGGCGTCCAGTTCCTGGAAGTATTCGCTATAAAGTTCTTGTTAATGCGCATCACCGATGTGAACTCTGTGGAGTAGATGCTTCCCTAAGAGCACTTGAGGTAGATCATATCATTCCAAAAAGTCTTGGCGGTCCAGATGAGATTGACAATTATCAAGCGCTTTGTTACAAGTGCAACACGAATAAGGGAAATCGGTCAGATATAGATCTAAGGGCTTTATCTGAAGATTATAATAAGTACGAGACTAAGTGTATCTTTTGTAATCATATGGAGGTGATTGCTGAGAATAAATTAGTTCAAGCCTTTTATGATAGATATCCTGTGACCAAAGGGCACATACTTATTGTTCCTAAACGACATGTGAATGGATACTTCGATTTGTATCAACCAGAGCTTAACGCGATGAATCGATTGATGAGAGAGTTACGAGATAAATTGATGACCGAAGATTCATCAATCACTGGTTTCAATGTTGGGACTAATGATGGAGTGGATGCTGGTCAAACAATAATGCATTGCCATCTCCATTTAATTCCAAGACGTGAGGGTGATGTTGATGACCCAACCGGTGGTGTTCGAGGAGTTATTCCTGGGAAGCAGAACTACAGGCAATGAAAACCATAGAAGTAGTAGCTACGGTCATCGTTCGTGATAGAAAGGTTCTTTGTGTTCAAAGACCTAAGAATACTAAGGAATTTGTTTCCTTGAAGTGGGAGTTTCCTGGAGGTAAGGTTGAGGTTGGTGAAAGTCGTGAAGAGGCACTGGTTCGGGAGATTCGTGAGGAATTGTCTGTGGATATTGAAGTTTCAGAATTCTTAATGACTGTTGAGCATGCCTATCCCGATTTTCATTTGACCATGCACGTTTTTAAGTGTGTTCTTGATCAGGGTGAAATAACCTTGAACGAGCATGTTGATCTGAAGTGGTTGGCTGTGGAGGAGCTCGATTCGTTGGATTGGGCTGCCGCTGATATACCAGTGGTAAAATCTTTGATGCAAGCTTAGCTTGTAGCCCAATTAAGGACTTTTTGGATTAGTTCATTGACTGGTTTGCTTGGGTCCGGGTGGAATTCGTTGGTCGTTCTGTTGGCCAGTAGGGCGCTGAAGCTGTGGGCTTCGTGGCCTAGGAGGTTGGCGAGGGCGTAGATGCCTGAAGTTTCCATTTCGAAATTGGTGATGTGGAATTCGCCTAATTGTATTTTGTAGAGGTTTTGTAGGGTTTCCTTGAAAGTGCTCTTTATCTGTATGGAGCGGCCTTGTGGGCCATAGAAGCCGGGTAGTGTGGCGGTGATGCCGTGCATCAGGCCTTCGAACTTCGGTGTTCTGGCCGATGGTACTGGGATGTACGTTGGTTGGATGGGGGAGTTCGCTATTGGGATGGTTTTGAAGTTATGCTCGTAAAAAGGCAAGAGGGCATCGAATGCGAGGGCGCCAGTACTGTGAAGCAAGGTGCCTACAGGTATGGATGGGTCGATGGCACCTGAGGTGCCTATTCTAATGATGGTTAGGGTTCTCTTTTCTGGATTTCTTGTTCTTGTTTTTGGGTCAATATTGACGGCGGCATCCAGCTCATTGAGGACGATGTCAATGTTGTCGGTACCCATTCCAGTGGAGAGGACCAGTACTTCATGGTTGTTAAGGGTGCCTCGAGTTATGGTGAATTCGCGGCGGGTTTTGGTCCATAGAACAGTGTCGAAGTGCTGGGACACGGACGCGACTCGGTCTGGATCACCCACAGTGAAAATGAGGTTGGGGATGTCTGCGGCGACAAGCCCTAGGTGGTAGACGCTGCCGTCTGGATTGAGGATGAGTTCAGAAGGGGAGAATTGGTCCATGGAAAGTATCTTTGAAATCTCAAATTCAAGCACAAGTTCGTGAAAGCAGAAATCATTACCATCGGCGACGAGATATTAATTGGACAAATTGTTGACACCAATAGTGCGTGGCTGGGTACCGTGTTAAACGAAGAGGGTATCGAAGTGACGCGCATTAACAGCATCTCAGATACGCCCGAGGCCATTGTTGAGGCTATTGAGGGATTGTATCCGGAGACGCAGTTGGTGATCGTTACAGGCGGTCTAGGGCCGACTAAGGATGATTTGACCAAGCAGACGTTGGCGAAGTATTTTAATTCGGAGATGGTCTTTCGTGAGGATGTGTGGGAGCACATTGTACAGCTATTCAAAGGGTTTGGGCGCGAGCCAGTAGAGCGCAACAAGCAGCAAGCGTTGGTGCCTGAGGCTTGCGAGGTTTTGTTCAACCACAAAGGGACTGCGCCGGGAATGCTCTTTAGAAAGGGCGACGTGCGCATAGTGAGCTTGCCGGGAGTGCCTTATGAGATGAAGGCCTTGGTAAGTAATGAGCTCTTGCCATTGCTGCGTGAGGAGATCGATTACCAGATCGTACACAAGACTTTGTTTGTGGTGGGTGTGCCGGAGAGCGTGCTTGCCGATAAGATTGAGCCTTTTGAAGAAGAGTTCCCGGGATCTATTAAGCTGGCCTATTTGCCGAGACCGGGAATGGTGCGACTGCGCCTGACTTCGCGTGGAAAGAGTTCGGACGATTTGGATGCAGATATCGCGGCAGCTGCGGCGGTATTGCGTAAGGCTTTGGGTGATGACCTGATGGACGGTTCCTCGAAGCCGATCGAACATTACGTTGGGAAGCTGTTGATGGATAAGGGATTGACCGTGGGAACGGCGGAGAGCTGTACTGGCGGTGGCATAGGTGCTGCACTAGTTAGCGTAAGTGGATCGTCGGCCTATTTTGAAGGCTCTGTAGTGGCCTATTCCTACGATATCAAAGAAACGCTGCTAAGGGTGGACCACGATACTATCGTTAGCAAGGGGGCAGTGAGTGAAGAAGTGGTACGTCAGATGAGTGAAGGCGCAAGAAAGAAATTGGGCGTGGATTTCGCGGTGGCGGTGAGCGGTATTGCTGGTCCGGGCGGTGGAACGCCGGATAAACCGGTGGGAACGAGCTGGATTAGCATTGCTGGGCCAGAGCGTACCATTGCTGAAAAGTTTGTCTTTGGGAAGGTGCGTGAGCGAAATATTCAGAAGACTATATTTGCCGCTTTGAATTTGTTAGTAAAAGAAGTCGAAGATTATCCTGTATCATAGTTGTGGGAAAGAAAGAATTGACTTAGTTTTGCAAACCATTTTGGTAGAACCCAGAAAAGATAAAGATTATGTCACGTGTTTGTGATCTTACAGGAAAGAAAGCGATGACAGGAAACCACGTTTCCTTCTCAAATAAGAAGAACAAGCGCAAGTTCAACGCGAACTTGTTCACTAAGAAGTTCTACATCCCAGAAGAGGATCGTTGGGTAACTTTGAAGGTAGCTGCTTCTACATTGAAAACTATCAACAAAAAAGGTATCTCTGCTGTGCTTAAAGAAGCTGAAGCAAAAGGATACGTTGTTAAATAAGAATAGGACATGGCCAAGAAAGGTAACCGCGTTCAAGTAATCCTAGAGTGTACAGAGCACAAAGACTCTGGTATGCCAGGTACTTCTCGTTACATTACAACTAAGAACAAGAAGAACACGCCAGATCGTATGGAGTTGAAGAAATACAACCCGATCTTGAAGCGTATGACTCTTCACAAAGAGATTAAATAAGATGGCAAAGAAAGTAGTAGCAACGCTTAAGACAGGTGACTCCAAGCAGTACACTAAAGTGATCAACATGGTAAAGAACGCGAAAGGTTCTTACTCTTTTGAAGAGCGTGTTGTCGGTAAGGACGAGGCGAAAAGCTTTTTGAAATAAGATCCGTCTTTATTCACGATATTTGAACCACTCTAGTATTTAGGGTGGTTTTTTTATTCTAAGACTAGGCATTATGAGCTTCTTCAAGAAATTTTTTACCAGCGAAAAGAAAGAGACCCTTGACAAGGGTTTGGACAAAACGCGCTCTTCTGTTTTTGAGAAGGTCACGCGTGCTGTTGCTGGTAAGAGTAAACTTGATGACGAAGTGCTCGATGAGATTGAAGAGGCCCTTATTACTTCGGATGTCGGTTTAGATACCACTGTGAAGATTATTGAAGCCTTGGAAGAGCGTGTTGCTCGAGACAAGGTGATGGGTGAAACAGAGATGATGGACATGTTGTATGCGATCATTTCTGAACTCATGCAATATACGGGCGGTGCTTGGGAAGACTTTGAGCTTCCAAAGACAGAAGGTCCGTATGTGCTGATGGTTGTAGGGGTCAATGGGGTAGGTAAGACCACCACCATTGGTAAGTTGACCCACCAGTTCAAAGCCAAAGGATATAAAGTAGTGTTAGGCGCTGCAGATACCTTTAGAGCAGCGGCGATAGATCAGCTCGCTGTATGGGGCGAACGCAACGATGTGCCTGTGATTAAGCAGGAGATGGGTTCTGACCCAGCTTCCGTGGCTTATGACACCATACAACACGCTGTAAGTGCGGGAGCGGACCTGTGTATCATTGATACGGCGGGACGTCTACACAACAAGAAGAATTTGATGAACGAGCTTTCGAAAGTGAAGCGCGTCATGCAAAAGGTAGTGCCGGATGCGCCGCACGAGGTATTGCTTGTACTGGACGGGTCTACTGGACAGAATGCCCTAAACCAAGCCATAGCGTTCTCTGAAGCTACACAGATTACCTCGCTGGCCGTCACCAAACTGGACGGAACTGCGAAAGGTGGTGTAGTGATTGGGATTGCTGATCAATTAAGTGTTCCTGTAAAATTCATCGGTGTCGGCGAAGGCATTGAAGACCTACAGTTGTTCAACCCTGAAGCCTTTGCTTCAAGTTTATTCCAGAAATAAATGCGTACACGCTCCACTCGTAAGAACAAGATCAATGTTGTGACCCTCGGGTGTTCGAAGAACATCTATGATAGTGAGGTATTGATGGGCCAGCTCAAAGCCAACGGCAAAGAGGTGGTACACGAAGCCCCGGAAGAGGATGAGAACAACATTGTAGTAATCAATACGTGTGGCTTCATCGATAATGCGAAAGAGGAGAGTGTCAATACCATCTTGCATTACGCGGAAAAGAAAGAGCGTGGAGAGGTAGAAAAGGTATATGTAACGGGTTGTTTGTCTGAGCGTTACAAGCCGGAACTTGAAGAGCAGATTCCGGATGTAGATGCCTACTTCGGTACGCGTGATATGCCGCAATTGCTCAAGGTTTTGGGTGCGGATTACAAGCACGAGCTTGTGGGTGAGCGTATGACCACTACGCCCAAGCACTTCGCGTATTTGAAGATTGCTGAAGGGTGTGATCGCCCATGTAGTTTCTGTGCCATTCCCCTGATGCGAGGAAAGCATAGAAGTACGCCGATAGAGGATTTGGTAACAGAGGCTGAAAAGCTCGCTGCAAAAGGAACCAAAGAGCTCATTCTTATCGCGCAGGATTTGACCTACTACGGTTTGGACCTGTACAAAGAGCGCAAGTTGGCAGATCTGCTGCGCGCCCTTGTTAAAGTGGACGGCATAGAATGGATCCGTCTGCATTACTTGTTCCCTTCTGGATTCCCTGAGGAAGTTTTGGATGTGATTCGTGAGGAGCCGAAGGTGTGTAACTACATAGATATTCCATTGCAGCACATTGCAGATCCTGTATTGAAGAGCATGCGCCGTGGTACGACCAAGGCGAAGACGGATGCTTTGCTTGACAAGATGCGCGAGAAAGTGCCGGGCATTACTATTCGTACTACACTAATCGCGGGGTATCCTGGTGAGACAGAGGAAGACCACAGGGTGGTGCTTGACTGGGTCAAAGAGCAGCGTTTCGATCGCTTAGGGGTCTTTGCCTATAGCCACGAGGAAAACACGCACGCGTACAACTTTGAGGACGATGTTCCGGCAGAGGTAAAGCAGCAACGTGTGGATGAGGTCATGGCCTTGCAGATGGGTATTTCTAGGGAGCTCAACGAGAAAAAAATTGGTTTAGAATACCGAGTGTTGGTCGATCGTAAAGAAGGCAACTACTTCGTGGGCCGTACAGAGTTTGATTCTCCGGACGTAGACAACGAGGTGCTTATTCCTGCAGAAGATATCTACTTAAAGATTGGTGATTTCTGCCAGGTGAAAATTGTTGAAGCACACGATTATGATTTGATCGGTCAGGTGATTGACTAGGCAGGCAGGTTGTTCACATTGCCTGTGAATACATTGAAATTTTCTGGAGTTTGTTCGCACATTTCTGCGAGGTCGAAGCGTTATCTTTACAAGGATGGTGTTTAGAAAAGCATTTATTGGAATCTTAGCGGCATTGCTCATGTTGCCAATGTTTAGCCGGGGACAAAAGCAGGAATCTTCTTGGTCTTTGAAAGGAGAGGCGGGCAGTTTTGCACCGGCAGGTTGGAGCCACGATGAGGTTCCCGCGCTGACCCGTGTTCAAGCCGTTCGTATGCAACTCGAAGTGAATACTTTGGTGGACGAACGCTTTGATCCGGTCAAGGGTAAGAATGCGGCAGTTAAATTCTATGCTTCAGAGGCAGAACTCCACAAGGCAGATGCTTTAGTTATCGAAAGTGGATCTGTGCTCTTAGAAGATTTAGCGCATGCTGCGGATTTACCACTGCGCGTCATTGAAGAGAACAACCCGCATCTACTTCGTGATGTACTGCCGAAGGGGGCTAGCATCTACGGATTGGGCATTGCACTAACGGCTATGGATGCGTTGTCCATGGTGGAGCGCCAAGAATCTTATACGGCGAACCTCAAGACCCAATACGAGAAAAGACGCAAGCAGGTCCTGAGTTTTATGCCGGACCCTACGACACATAGCGCTTCGACCTACGTGGTGCGCAGCGGCGATTACCTAGGTCGAATTTCATCGAGAACAGGAGCGAGTGTGAGTGATATCCGTAAGTGGAACAAACTCAAGGGCAATACCATCTATCCAGGTCAGAAGCTTACCGTTTGGATGCCTAAAGGCAAGGAAGTACAACCCGAGAAGGTAGCGGTGGCGCCGAAAAAGGAAGAGAAAAAAGAATTGGCCACCGCATCTACTACAGATGGTTCGTTTTTAACATATGAAGTCAAACCGGGCGATACCCTGTGGAGTATTGCACAGAAGTTTCCAGGAGTGAGCGCAGATAATTTGAAGAGCTATAACAAGATGGATGAGCTCATCAAGGCCGGGGAAAAGCTCAAGATCCCGACACAGATGATTACAGATTATTCACCTGAGAAATACCCTGGGGCGCAATAATCGATGAATAAGCCAGGACAGTTTTTTGCATTTCTATTAGTGTTGGCGCTCGTAGTGAGTGCGCTTAGTTTGCTCATTGGTGGCAAATCTGTGGTACTGTGTGATGCAGAACTAAGCTATTACAGCCCCTCAGAGCTGTTCGGACCGTTTTGGAGCGGCTCAGATTCCATGGTGGTTGAGGTCAATGATAATGAAGCCCTAGATGCCTTGATTAACGAAAGCGATTCTATTGCAGAAACTCAGATTGACAATACCTCAAATAGATCAGTTCGTCCAACAAACTTTCTTGTGAAGAAAGCAGCACCTCGCGATACAACTATTCAGGTGGTAGATGTCCTGACCTTTGCGCCGTTCTTTGATGCGTTAGCAGCGCTGAAGGGGAGTAGTACAGAAAATGTACGTGTCCTGCACTTTGGCGACTCTCAACTAGAAGGGGACCGCATCACTATGCAACTTCGGGATGCCTACCAGCGTCGTTACGGCGGTACAGGGTTTGGTTATGTGGCATTAGAGCCTCTAGTGGCGCCGTCCTCCTTAGCATTTATTAATTCGGAAGGATTCATTCGTAAAACGGTCTTTGGTCGCAGAGATACCTCCTTCAAGGACATGAAGTACGGCCATTTAGGGTCGTTCACCTTGCTCGCTCAGAAAGACAGTTCTTCCTTTGAAGGGCTTGTTACTTTCGCGAAGCGTAAATGGGGCTACAGCCGCGCGAGGAACTTTACCACAGCAAAAATTCATTTGGAGGGTGCCGCACCTACCAAGGCTGAGATATTGGTGGCCGATACGCTGTTTTCTACCAGAGTCTTTCCTGAAGGGGAGTGGACCTTGGCGCTAGACGTTCCTACTACCGACGAATTTGAATTGCGCCTGACGGCTTCTGCACCTTCTCGTATATACGGAATTAGTTTTGAGAGCCCTTATGGCTTCCATGCGGATAATGTGGCCATGCGTGGGGCTTCCGGGATGATCTTCTCGAAAATGAACGACGAACAGTTCTCGGCGAGCATGAAGCGTGAGGGGTATGACCTAATCATTCTTCAGTTTGGTGGAAATGCCGTGCCGTATCTCAAGGATGAGGCGCATGCAGGTCGTTTCGCGCGTGCCTTAGGTCGTCAGCTTAGCCATCTTCAGCGCTTGTACCCGGAGGCAGCTTTCCTGTTCATAGGTCCGTCGGATATGGCACGCAAGGAAGGTTTGGAAATGAAATCCTATCCATTGATTGCCTCGTTGAAGGAGCAGCTTCGTAGTGAGGTGATGCGCCGCGGTGCAGGGTATTGGGATTTGTACGACGTGATGGGCGGTGAAGGTTCTATGGTAGCCTGGGTAGAAGGTGATCCAGCGCTGGCCGTGAAAGACTACATCCACTTTACACCAAAGGGCGCTTCTAAGGTGGGCAACGCGCTGGTTGATGCGTTAAAGGAATTGGAACAAGAATATGCTGCAGTACACGCAGAGATTGCCGCGGAGCAGCAGCGTCTGGAAGATAGCATAGCAACCTATAAAATGAGCCAGGGCACTGGTGTGCAGCCATGATGAAGCGGTTCTTCATTTTCGTTTGTTTTGGGGCGTTGAGCCTTAGTGCACAAGACCATGTGGAGTCCTTGGCGTTGAAGTATCCGTTCTTGGACACAGCGAAGAATCACATTCAGTACTACGGGAACACAGATGCACTGGAAGGATTCTTCACTAAGCTCGACAAGGCCATCTTCGAATACGAAGGGAAAGTCAATGTCGTGCATATGGGCGGTTCACACGTGCAAGGCGGTACATTGAGCCATACCATGCGGATGAATCTGGGCCAGCTCGCACCGGAGCTCAACGTGGAGCGTGGGTTCTTTTTCCCGCACCGTTTGGCCAACACTAATATGCCGCGCAACATCTACATCAATAAGATAGGTAAATGGGAGGGGTGTAGAAACAGCATTCCAAAGAACAACTGTCCATGGGGATTCTCCGGAATAGATGCCATCACTTATGACCAGAACGCGGGTTTTGTGCTTCAGAGTTTTGTCGACGGTGAGAAGGCGTATAAGTTCAACGAGCTACGCATCTTCGAGCACATGGCATCCAACACGATGCAGCCCTTCAGCGATCCTGCACCCGACAGTGTGGTAGTAGATAGTGTGGCAGGGGTTCGTCGCTGGTTTTTCAACGAGATGATTGATAGTATTGCTGTTCATTTTGACAGCGTGCAAGGCGATCCGTCTTACATTCTTCAGGGGCTTCAGATGGTCCGCCCTGAGAGTGGGTTAGTCTACCATGCCGTGGGCGTCAATGGAGCCGCCACCAAGAGCTTTTTGCGCAGCGAGAACTTTGTGGAGCAAGGAAAGTACGTCGCGCCTGATTTGGTGATTTTCGGCTTGGGGATTAACGATGCCTACAAGCCAGACAATGCGTGGTTCCCGGAGGAGTATGGGGCACGCTACGATACGTTGGTGGGCTGGTTCCGTGAGATCAACCCCGAGTGTGAGTTTATCTTCATGACCAACAACGATAGCTATTACCGCAGACGCATACCCAACGAGCATGGTTTGGATGTGGTAGCACAAATGAAGCTGCTTAGTGAGCGCCATGACGCTGCCCTGTGGGATTTGTTTGGCGTTATGGGCGGATTGAACTCGGTGGCTATTTGGGAGGAAAATAAATTGGCAAAATCGGACAAGATTCATTTTACCAATGCCGGATATAGATTGAATTCTGACCTGCTCTTTTGGGCCTTATGGGAAGAATATGAGAAACACTTAAAAGCCTTGGGCCAATGATGAGCTGGGATCTGGTACAAGGTTGGTTAACCTACGAGGCAAACAGTCCGCTGCTGTTCACCCAGAAGTACTTCTGGATCTTCTTTGGTCTAGTGATGGGCGGCTATTCGCTGGTGTACAAGAATACCGCGCGCCGAAACATCTACTTGTTCTTGGTGAGTCTGTTTTTCTACTACAAAACCAGCGGTTTCTACTTCTTTATCCTGCTGTTCTCCACGGTGGTGGATTACTTCATCGGTCGATCCATTTACGCCAACAAGGTGAAATGGCAGCGCCAGACCTTAGTAGCTCTCTCTGTTGTGGTAAACCTCCTGGTCTTAGGCTATTTCAAATATGCCTACTTCGTGGCCGATTTTATTTACGACCTCACCGGCATCGAAATCGCCGTACAGAACACCTTCGCGCTGTGGACGAACCAGGCGTTAGGAACCAATTTCATCTTTGAAAAGATCCTTCTGCCTGTCGGAATTAGCTTCTTTACCTTCCAGACGATCAGCTATAGTGTGGACATCTACCGCGGTCACATCAAGCCCGTTAAGAACATCTTGGACTTTGGCTTTTACGTGAGCTTCTTCCCACAGCTCGTGGCTGGGCCTATTGTACGTGCCTCTGAATTTATCCCGCAGTTGTACGAGCCGTACAAGGTGACCAAAGAGCAGGCCGGTCTGGGCATCTTCTGGATCCTCAACGGTCTTTTGAAAAAGCTCTTCTTGGCCGATTACCTGGCTGTTCAGTTCATTGACCGCGTCTTTGACAACCCACAGCTCTACAGCGGATTTGAAACCCTCAGTGCCCTCTTTGGGTATTCGATGCAGGTATACGCAGATTTCTCGGGCTACACAGATGTAGCCATCGGTATTGCCATGTTGCTCGGATTTACCTTGCCGAAGAACTTCAACAGCCCGTACAAGGCATCCTCCGTGGCAGATTTCTGGCGCCGCTGGCACCTGTCGCTGTCGACTTGGCTTCGCGATTACCTTTACATCCCGCTAGGTGGAAACAGGGAAGGCTCGATTGCTTCCTACACCATCGTATTTATCTTCTTTGTATTCATTGCCTTGATTGTGGGCCACCCTTGGTTGACGCTAGGATTGGGTGCCATTTTCGGCATCGGCTTTATTGCTATGCGTAAGAGTGCAGTCGCGGCACGTTGGGTGAATACCAACATCAACCTAATGCTGACCATGGTGCTTGGCGGTTTATGGCACGGCTCGTCGTGGAACTTTGTGACCTGGGGAACCTTGAATGGGGTAGGTCTTGTGGTGTACAAAAACTGGAAGAAGATCAGCCCTTGGGCCGACCGTAGTAAGTGGTACAACCGGGCAATAGGTCTTGCGTTGACCCTCATCTTTATCACCTTCACTAGAGCATGGTTCCGATCTCCGACTTGGGACGGTGCTATTGCCATCCTTAATAAGATTCCAACAGACTTTGGATGGTCTACGGTGGGAGAGGTCATTGCTTCAAATTACAAGTACTACCTCGTTCTCGTGGGCGGATACTTAATCCATTGGGTACCGTCGAAATATAAGGGCCAACTGCGCACTTGGGTCAGCCAAAGTTCGCCGTACGTGCTCTTCCTCCTTGCATTGGCCTCTTCGCTGGTTATTTACCAAATATTGAGTGCTGAGGTTCAGCCGTTTATCTACTTTGCTTTTTAGGGTTCTGTCGCTATCTTGAGGGAAATACCTAAAACACCATGTCAAAGAAGGTTTTACTTCCTGGATTCATTGTCGTTGCGGTCTTCGCAGCAGTGCTGCTGCGCGGTTTAGCCGAGCGCTCGGATGAATTTGTAGGGCCTGTGATGGTGCCGCTTTACGTTGGCGCTGAGGATTTAAGCCTTCGCGGTTTGCATGCCACGGACGATACTGTTGTCGTGGTTGGCGGGAATCGAGGAGTCTTTGGATTCTCTTTGGATGCCGGTGTACACTGGATCTTTTCTCAGCTACCAGATGCCCCTGAGAGCCAATTCCGCTCCGTTTGGGCACACAACGATCATACTTTCTTAGCCGTTAGCGCTGGGGCGCCAAGCTATGTGTACTATTCAGAAGATAGAGGGCAGAGCTGGCTGCGTACGTTTGAGGATACTGCTCAGGCGACCTTCTTGGACGGTATTGCCTTTGTAAACGATAGCATTGGATTTATTTACGGAGACCCTGTTGACGGCAAGTTTAAGCTCCTGCGTACAGCAGACGGCGGGCGAAGTTGGACAGAAATCGAAGGTCCTGAGGCTATAGATGGAGAGGCGAGCTTTGCAGCGAGTGGTTCAGCTATTGCCATTGGAAACAATATTATGTCCATCGTAACTGGCGGTACCGTGAGTCGCTTGCACGTAACTATGGACCTACGCGATGGATTGGGCTGGGCGGCGTCGCCTATTGAATTGGCCCAAGGTCTTCCATCTCAAGGAGCATTTGCCCACTACTGGGATAAGGAGAAGCTATACATCGTTGGCGGCGATTACATGGAGGAGGAAAACACCTTTGGAACGGCGTTGGTGGCCGATTTAATGACGGGCCAAGACGACACCGAAACCATGGAGAAGTTGGCAAGCTTGCCGTATACCTCGGACGTCAGTGGGGACGGGGAATACCTTTATTTCACAGGAACCACTGGGGTGCGCTATTTGGACAGTGCCCTGCATGTGATGGATACTACTGCGATGCATGCATTAGTGAATAGCGGGAAGTATGTGTTTGCCAGCGGACCGAAGGGCAGAATTGGCCGCATCTTTAAGGGAACCGTTGCCGAGCTCAACGACCTTGTAGACCTTATAGAAACTGCACGTAAGCAATAAACACTAAGGACCTTTAATCCGTTAAATAGAAGATGAACGCAACACCCAAACAATACGCAAGAGTCGCTACAGCCCTAGGTTTTTCGCCGATGGCCAAGGCCAACCTCGCCGAGGTGCACCGCATTGCGACGCGGTTTGGTGCGCAGATGTTTGTCTTTCATGTAGGGAAGTGGACCGAAAAGAGTCAGAAGACCTACGACAGCTTTTTATCAGATTTGGGTATCGATCCTGCGACTATAGTTTTGAAGAGCAAGGAAGGGGACCCCAAGGTGGAGCTGCTGTCGCTGTGTAGCGAGAACGATATCGACTTATTGGCACTAGGGGCCTTAATGCGCGAGAACATGTTCAAGGTATTTAGCGCGAGTATCGCCCGAGACGTGTGCCGTAAGGCCAAGGTGAGCTTACTGCTCTTGACACACAGTTCTATCATGGAGGAGCCTTGTGATCGCATTGTAGTGAATGGTCTCGATCATCCGAAAACGCCAGATACCATAGCCACAGCGGTATGGGCTGGGAATAAATTGGGCTCCAAAGAACTCATCGTAGTGGATGAGCTCAGCGAAAAGTCCATTGCCCGTGCAGACGATGACATGAGTACATTGCAACGCTTACGTCAAAGTCGACAGCTCGAAAAGCAAGAACACAACCGAATAGAGGAAGTGTTGGACCTGTGTACAGGCGGCTGTACGATGGACATTACAGAGCAGCACGTATTTGGCAAGAAGGGCTATACCATTGCCCATTATGCCAAAGCCAAGCGTGCCGATTTATTGGTGGTAAATTCCCCAGATACCAAATTGGGCTTCTTAGACCGCATTTTTAAGCACGACCTAGAGTACATACTTTCGGACCTCCCGACCGATGTATTGATCGTACATACCACTAAAGAACTCGCTCATGCATAAGCCCAAGAATGGATTTAAGGGCTTTATTGAGAATTGGCAATCAGATTTGAAGGCCGGTTTTGTCGTGTCTTTGGTGGCCTTGCCTATATCCATTGCACTGTCCCTCGCCTCGGGCGCACCAGCCATCGCTGGACTCATTGCGGCGGTCATAGGCGGTATACTAGTGGCACATTTAGGCGGCTCCTACGTCACCATTACTGGCCCTGGAAACGGACTGGCTGTGGTAACGCTTGCAGCCATCACTACCTTGGGAGGCGGAGATATGCTTGCCGGCTACTACATGGCCTTGGGCGCCATTGTGGTGAGCGGTATTCTGTTGTTTATCCTTGGAACGGTCCGACTAGGCGTCTTGGCCGACCTCTTTCCGACCTCTGCGGTACAAGGCATGCTGGCAGCCATAGGTATAATCATCTTGGCCAAACAAAGCCATGTGATGATTGGTACGCTACACCCTGAGAGCGCTTCGCCCATACCATTACTCGTCGAATTTTTCAGTTCGCTACAAGACCTGCTGTGGGCGGATACGGCGCACCTGCGCTCCGCCATTGTAGGCATTGGCAGCTTGTTATTCCTCATCGGCTTCTCACAAATTCGTGCACGTTGGATGCACGCCATCCCAGCACCGCTGTGGGTGGTCGTGCTGGCAGTCCTCACGCAAATCATAGGCACCAACGTAACAGGCGAAAGTTTCTTTGGTCCTAAATACCTCGTAAACATCCCGGCCGATTGGATGAGCGCATGGCGCCTGCCGGATTTCTCGGGCATTCAATCGGGTGCTTTTTGGGGTGCCGCGATCTCCTTGACCTTCATCGCATCCATAGAATCGTTGCTCTCCATCAAAGGCATGGACCGATTGGACCCGTACAAGCGCAAATCCAATGTTAATAAGGACCTGCGTGCCTTGGGTATCGCAACGGCTGTTTCAGGCATGCTTGGCGGCCTGAGCGTAGTGACCGTGATTGCCCGCAGCTCTGTGAATGTGAGTAACGGCGCAAAAACGCGTTCGGCCAACTTCTTCCACGGTGCACTCATCTTAGTATTTGTGCTCTTCCTTCGAGAAGTCCTCACTCAAATTCCATTGCCTGCGTTAGCGGCTATTCTCGTCTTCACCGGATACAAGCTTTTAAACCCGAGCCAATTCAGCAAGATTGCCCAGATCGGTCTTGAACAGCTCTTCTTATTCTTCTTCACCCTGTTCGCCACCCTGGTTTATGGCCTAATTATGGGTATAGTTCTAGGTATGGCAGCCACCCTCGTCATTCAGGTAATCATTACCGGATCGGGAGCTGATATAGTGCGCTACTTCAACAGGCCCAACACACTGCTGTTTGAAGAGGAGGAAAACAAGTACATCCTCAATATCAATTACTTCGCAAACTTCCTGAACTACCCGCGACTTAAGAGCAAGCTGGACAGCATTCCGACTTCTGCGGAAGTCATTGCCGATTTCTCCAGCACCTCCTTCGTCGACGCTACAGTGATGGAGCACTTAGCAGGCTACGTTGAAAGCTTTGAACAGCATGGCGGTTCCCTTGATCTTGTAGGTTTGGATACCCTCGCGCCAGCTTCCTCACACCCGCTAGGGGTACAGAGCAAGAGCACGCGTGGCTCTGACGTTTTCCTAGTACGTAGCTCAGATACGCGTTTGAGTGGCAAGCAGGAAAAGCTTCGAAAGTTTGCCGGTACTGCAGGGCTGGAATATACACCGTGGCCAGATCCTATTTGGGACACCAAGGTGAACCAGTTTCATTATTTCCGCCACCGCCGTATCGATCAAACTATGAACTTGCTCGAGGACCGCAGTACCCGACTGATGGCCATCGAGGTAGTAACCCACGTCGGGGAATTTACCATGCGCGACAGCCAGCACCTGGCGTGTGTAATCCTCCAGCCAAAGGGCATCAAGCTGCCCAAATTCACCTTGGATAGGGAGCGCATTTTTGAGCGCATTTCGTACTTCACAGGTGCGCAAGACATCGAACTGGGTTCCAATGTATTTGATAAGCGATTCAACCTCAAAGGGGAAGACGAAAAGGCCATACGCGCCTTCTTCTCACCGGCCTGCTTGGCCTTTTTAGCAAGCCATCCGGTCTTCCACATGGAGAGCAACGGCAAGGCCCTGCTAATTTTCCATAAAGAACGCGCGGCAAGTGTGTCGGAGTTCAAATTGATGGTTAATTTTGCGCGAGAATTCTCAGATAGAATTGGCGCTAAATCTTAATAGAAGATGCTAGGATTAAAATTACCGACCGACCCTCGCTGGGCGAACATTGCGGAGAAGAACATCGAAGAGATTCTTACCGACCATGCCTACTGCGAGCAAAAAGCCGCATCCACCGCCATTAGCCTCATTGTGGGCTACCCAGAAAAACCAGAATTAGTAGATAAGATGACCGCCCTCGCACGAGAGGAGATGGGACATTTTCAGATGGTGCACAACCGCATCATGCAACGCGGCCTTGTTTTAGGTCGTGAGCGCAAGGATGCCTATGTGGGTCAGCTCAATACATTCTTTCCCAAGGGTGGGGATCGCGAGCTTCGCTTGATCCATCGCTTGTTGGTGTGTGCACTGATCGAAGCTCGCTCGTGCGAACGTTTCAGAGTGTTGAGCGAGAATTTGAAGGACAAAGAGCTTAGCGAGTTCTACCATACTCTGATGATCTCTGAGGCCAACCACTATACAATGTTTTTAAAATTGGCCCGCACTTATGGAAAGCGTGAAGAGGTAGATCAGATGTGGCAGGATTTACTGGAATATGAGGCGGAAGTCATTTCAAATTTGGGGACAGAAGGCCTCATTCACGGATAATTAGAACCTATTACCACAAGATATGAGTACAGAATTAAAATCAACAGCACTCGAGCAAGTACACATTGCCCTGGGCGCGAAGATGGTGCCGTTTGCCGGCTACAATATGCCCGTACAGTACAGCGGTTTGCGCAATGAGCATGCTGCAGTGCGTGAGCAGGCTGGAATGTTCGATGTGAGCCACATGGGCGAATTCTTCGTAGAAGGCCCGGATGCATTGCCGTTCCTTCAAAAGGTAACGTCTAACGATGTGAGTAAGCTTATCCCTGGAAAGATCCAATACAGCTGTTTTCCAAACGAGCAGGGCGGTATCGTGGACGATTTGTTGGTCTACTGCTTTTCGGAGGAGCATTTCCTCTTGGTGGTCAACGCCTCGAATATGGACAAGGATTGGAACCACATCATGAAGTACACCGAAGGGTTTGATGTGAACTTGAGCAACCAGAGCGACGATTACAGCTTATTGGCGGTGCAAGGCCCGAAGGCTACGGAGATTCTACAGACCTTAACGGGTACCGATTTGTCGGCCATTCGCTATTACAACTTTGTCATCGGAGAGATGGCAGGCGTTAAAGATGTTATCATCTCGGCGACGGGCTATACGGGTGCCGGCGGTTTTGAGCTTTACATCAACAATGCCGATGCTGAAAAACTTTGGAACGCCGTGCTTGAAGCAGGCGAGCCTCACGGCTTATTGCCCGCTGGATTAGGTGCGCGCGATACACTCCGCCTAGAAATGGGAATGTGTTTGTACGGAAACGACATAGACGATACCACAAGTCCAATGGAGGCCGGTTTAGGCTGGATTACCAAGTTCACCAAAGACTTCGTTTCGTCGGAAACTTTTGCCAAGCAGAAAGAGGAAGGCGTGACGAAAAAATTGGTCGGCTTTGAAATGATTGATCGCGGTATTCCTCGCCACGGCTATGAGATTGCGAAGGACGGCGAAGTTGTTGGACGCGTGACATCAGGAACTGCTAGCCCTTCTACAGGCAAGAATATTGGTATGGGTTATGTGCCAGTGGAATTGGCCACAGAGGGTAGTGAGTTCGATGTGGTGATCCGCAATAAGACGATTAAAGCGAAGGTGGTAAAACTACCGTTCTACAAGAAGGCGTAAAAGGCACGGTTTCTTGGAATATAAAACCCCCGCCCAGGCGCAGCCTGGGCGGGGGTTTTTTTGTACTCCTGTACTAGATGTGCGAGACTTGTGAATTTGGAGCAAAAAAAAGGGGCGCTGCTTTCCTCAGCGCCACTTAACCCAAATACAAACAGAGTGAATGGAAAGTCAGTTTATTCTGCGGATACTGCCAACTTCGCTGCAACTGCTTTGCCCGCTGGGTGGTGGCTGTATCTATCTAAATATTCTTCTACCGAGTACGTATACTCCTTACAACGGTTGTAGTTCAAACACTTCACTTCACGTACCATACCAGCTGCCTCGTCCAAGAAAACTTCGATTACGCTTTCTGGGTTATTGATAGTAAATAAGGCCTGCGGTTCGTTTAGATGTGAAATGTTTTCCGTCATTGTCAATTTTTTAAATTCTGTTCAACAAAACCATAATTGTTTTGCTACAGATGCAAAAATAAGGCACTATCTTTAGATGGAAAACAAATTTCCGCTAAAATTTGAGGAAAAGAGTAGTTGTACTCATTGAATTTCAAGAATGAGGATTGCACCTTTGTACTCTATCATATAGACCTATGAAACTAGACAAACTCGACAAACAGATTCTGCAGTATTTAGTGAAAGACGCGCGCAAGCCGTTTACTGAGATAGCGAAGGATTTGTTGGTGAGCCCAGGCACCATTCACGTTCGTGTAAAGAAGATGGAACAGATGGGTGTTATCAAGAGTACATCCATCTCTGTAGATTATGCAAAATTGGGTTTTGGATTTGTAGCCTATGTTGGGCTCTTTACATCACGCTCGTTACAATCTCCGGATATTATTGATCAGTTACGCTCAGTACCTGAGGTGACCGTTGCGCACCTTGCCACCGGGAAGTACGGCATCTTTGCCAAGATTCGTTGTCGCGATGCTTCGCACGCTAAGGATGTGATCTTCCGCATTAACGATATCGAAGGGGTGGAGAATACAGAAAGTATGATCTCTTTGGAAGAGAGCATTAATTCGAACACCGGGTTATTGGATTTAGTCATTAACGAAAGCGAATAAGGGCGCGCCCTTTTTTGAATAAAACAAACCCCCAGCGGCCTGCGGCCGCTGGGGGTTTTTGTATTAGGCTAGGGGAGCCTGGTTTTTTGAATCTCAAAAACCAATGCAAACATTGGTGGTCCTTTCTTGAAGTTAGAGAAGAAAAACATCGGTTTTTAAGTTTAGGAATAAAAAAATAACCCACTGATATTCAGTGGGTTATTCTCTAAATTTAGTGTGTCATTTTTACACTATCTGCCTTCTGTTTTTCCTGTTTTACCATTCAAAGGCGTAGTAGTTGGCCTTGCCGTTGGTTTCAAATCCTTGAATCAAGGCTCCGTCACCAGGGTTAAACTGTTGGATGAGCTTTTCAAATTCTGCCACATCGTTGATGTACACATTGTTGAGCTTGACGATGATAAAGCCTTCGGGTATACCTGCTTTTTCGAATCGCCCCCCTAAGATTTCATCGACTTTAACGCCGTAGCGCAATCCAAGATTTCTTTTCTCACTTGTGGAAAGTTCACTTAAACGCGCGCCATAAGAGCGTAAGATTTCTTCTTCGCGCGTAAGCATCTCAGTGGTTCCCAGCTTGTTCTTAAGCACTAGGCTGAATTTCTCATTTCGTCCGTTTCTGTTGACCACAACATCCAGTGATTCTCCGGGGCGGTGTGAACCTATAGCTTCTGTAAGGTCAGCGCCGGTGCGTACTTGCTTGCCGTCAATGTTAATGATCACATCTCCCTTTTCTATACCTGCATCATCAGCAGCACCTCCTTCAACTACATTGGCTACATAGACGCCTGCATTTACTTTCAGGTCCAATTCTTCACTGAGCGAGGCATTCAATTCATTGTAGTTGATGCCCATAAAGGCGCGTTGAACGCGTCCAAATTCCTTAAGGTCACCCACGACCTTCATCATGAGATTGGCCGGTACGGCGAAGCTGTAGCCTTCAAATGAACCGCTGCGCGATGAGATGGCGGTATTGATCCCAACAAGTTGGCCACCGGTATTCACCAGCGCACCGCCTGAATTCCCAGGATTGACTGCTGCATCTGTTTGAAGGAAACTTTCAATAGCACTTTGTTCGTCGATAATATTGATATCGCGCCCTTTGGCTGAAATGATACCTGCGGTAACGGTGCTGGTAAGATTGAATGGATTCCCCACAGCGAGCACCCATTGACCCAATCGAACATTGTCGGAATTGGCCACAGTAATTTTTTGCAGGCCTTCAGCCTCAATTTTAAGCAGTGCGATGTCCGTCGTGGGATCAGTGCCTACAAGCACAGCATCGTATTCGTCGTTATTTGCCGTCACTACTGTGATTTCTTTGGCATCTTTGATCACGTGATTGTTGGTTACGATATAACCGTCTTCACTTAAGATGACGCCCGATCCAGACCCTTGAACCTCTTGGCGTTGTGGGGTAGAAGGACGACCAAAGAATAAATCATTGAATGGGTTGTAGTAGTTCTGTACGCGTTCTGCCGTAATTTTCACGTGAACGACCGCTTCCACTGATGCTTCTGCGGCTTCCACAAAATCGGTAGGCACTGCAGCGCTAGCCGCTGGAAAATTTGAAACGGCAACAGGCACAGCAGCCCTTTGGTTTTCAATAACAACGGTCTTACCCGTCCAGCCCAATGCGTGGGCACCGGCTAGCGATAAAAGCCCCCCTGCTGCAAAAAGCAGGATAAATATTCCAATGGATTTCGCATTCATCTTCATAGTATTCTGTTTAAATTGAATAACGTCTTACATTCAAATTATGCACCAATGAACGTATATATTGTACCGAGGTGCATAACTTTAACGCCTTTTAACACCGATATGAGCATGAATCTTAGGTTTTTCAAATACCAAGGCGCCGGGAACGATTTTATCCTGTTAGATTGTCGCGAATCCCGAGTCAATTTGACAAAGGACCAGATTGCTCGCATGTGCCACCGTAATTTTGGTATTGGCGCCGATGGATTGATGTACCTCGAGTCGCCTCGCCACGAAGGCGACCACTTCTATATGGTCTATTTCAATGCAGACGGCAGTGAGAGTACCATGTGTGGCAACGGCGGACGTTGTATTTCGAAGTTTGCTACAGATCTCGGTATAGTAGCAGACCGTTTGCATTTTCACGCTATTGATGGACCGCACTGGGCAGAAGTCAACGGCGATGGTGTTGCTCTAGGAATGATCGACGCTCCAGCAGTAGTTGAAAGTCACGGGGCCTTTTTCGTGGATACAGGTAGCCCACACCATGTGGTGCTTAACGACAGCCATCCTGATGATTTCATTGCTTTCGCTCGTCCTTTAAGAAACGACTATGGGGAGGAGGGATGTAATATCAACTCCTTGGTGGCGCTAGAAAAAGGATATTCCATTCGCACTTACGAACGTGGAGTAGAAAATGAAACCTTGGCATGTGGTACTGGTGCTGTGGCGGCGGCAATGGTTGCTGTGCACAACGGCACGACTACCGCGCCCGTTCACATTAAGGCTTTGGGCGGCGAGCTTATTGTCAATTTTGAAGGAACGGGACCGTTCAATAGTGTGGTCCTAAAAGGACCAGCACAATACAGTTTTGAAGGATATTGGAAGGGATGATACAGGTTGGAGATATAGGCGTGCTACGCGCACTTGAGCCCTCAGATCTGGAATGGCTCTATACCATCGAGAACGATGCGTCTTTATGGCATTTAGGCATAAGTAAAGAGCCTTGGAGCAAGGCGGTACTCGCTAGTTATATTGATGCACAACCCGGCAATCTACTTCGCGATGGTCAGTTGCGACTCATGTTTGAGGTGGATGGTGCTGCTGTGGGTGCTGTGGATGTGTACGACTACGATGCAATCGCACGCAAGGGCGGTATAGGCATCGTGCTCAGTCCAGAAGCACGAGGGAAGGGCTTGGCGAAAAGTGCGCTTGAGGCCTTCCAGCAATACCTCTTTGGAACCTTGGGCATGCAGATGCTTTACGCTATAGTGCCACAATCTAACCCTGCTTCTCAGGCGTTATTTGAATCCCTTCAGTTCGAACAATCAGGCCTACTCAAGCATTGGATTATAAAGGATGGCCAATTCGAAGACGCACACCTCTATCAACTAATTCATTCATGAGAAAGCTCATCATTATCATCGTAGGGGTTGTCCTCCCGGCATTCCTCATTTTCATCGTTTTTAAAGGCTACAATATGCTCTTTGAAGCAAACGTCAACGAGCAGGTGGCCCCGTATACATTGTATGTGGATGAAAAGACGACCATAGATGACGTATATGCCCAGTTTGTTGAGGATGATGTACTGATGGCGCCGGAAGGCTTTTTACTACTGGCCAATAAAAAGGGCTTGACCGCACCTAAACCGGGACATTATGTTCTCACTGCAGGCCAAAGCTCGAACGGAATTGTCAATACTTTAATGGCAGGATTTCAAGAGCCTGTTCGTGTCCAATTCAATTCTGCAGAAAACCTAGAAGATTTAGCCGGGCAACTTGCGTCCCAACTCATGACGGATAGCCTTAGTCTCTTAGAGGCCTTTCAAGAAACTCGCTTGGGCTGGGAGGGGGCATCTGCCTTTGGCGCCTACTTACCAGATACCTACGAGGTGTATTGGAACGCATCGGCTGCCACCATAGCTGAAAAGCTGTATCAGAATACAGTGCGCTTCTGGTCGGAAGACCGTATTGCTCAAGCTGCGGCTTTAGGTCTCACACCGGCTGAAGCAAGCACATTGGCTTCCATTGTTATGAAGGAGAGTAGCAAGGCAGACGACCGCCCACGTGTTGCCCGTTTGTATTTAAACCGACTAGAGAAGGGAATGAAGCTTCAGGCGGACCCTACAGTCATCTACGCCATTAAACGCGCGAATCCTGGTGCTAGGGTGCGTCGTGTCCTTAAAAAGGACCTGAGTATTGAAGATCCGTACAATACATACATTGTGAAGGGCTTGCCCCCAGGACCTATTTGTGTGCCTGAGAAGACGGCGCTGCTCGCTGTGCTAAACGCGCCAGAGCACGAATACATTTTCATGTGTGCTAACCCAGACCAACCCGGTTACCACGCCTTTGCAAAGAACTACGCCAGTCATCTGATCAACCAACGCAAGTGGACGCGTTACCTGAACGAGCGAAAGATCTATCGTTAATCATTCAACTACTTCGTAAAAAAAACACCCCCGCCACTTTCTATAGAAGAAGGCGAGGGTGAAAAAAAGTGTTGTGGTCGTATCGTTATTCTACGATCAGACGCTGTACATCTGTTCCGAAAGGAGTCACTGTTTCAACAAGGTACATCCCTGCAGCCCAATCTGAAGTTTGAATGGTGAAAGTATTGATACCTTCATCGCCATGAACAGTTTGCGTCATCATAAGTTGACCTTGGGTGTTTCTTATTGAGATCGTTACATCGGCTTCTTGCTGGAACGAAATCGGCAGTTGTGCGATCCCAGTAGTTGGATTAGGATGAATGTTTCCAACTCCTATGTGACGCTCAAGTTCTTCTTCTCCCACAACATAAACCTTACCCAAATCGTCAGTGAGGTAAAAACAGAAGTCGTCAATCGCCCAACCTGCCTTGTTGATGGTCTCATCAGAACCAAACCTGAATCGGAACACGGCATTTCTAGCCGTATCTACGCTTAAGTTGATTTTCGCTTGCTCCCAACCGTTACTCAAACCAGTCCATCCAGGGTTATAAACGTCTAAGGAGGTTACGAAATTAGTATTGAACCAAGTTGCGCCAAACAAATTTGTACCGACTGTATGCCAGGTTATACCACCGTCAAATGTCACATCTACGGTACCACCATCGTGGTAGATTTCAGTAGAGAAGGCATGCATGAATTCGTAGGAATATACCTTACCTGAATCTATCGCGAATACTGGCGTATATAGCGCTGATGAATCACGTCTCTTATAATTAGAATCCAAATCTGTAACCCAAGCATTAGTTCCAGAATTGGCACTAACGAGCGGCGCATTATTTGGTGTTCCAACTTCCCAAAGAGTAGTACCGTCTTTTACAAAAGCATTTAGTGTTAACCAAGGCGCTAGAGTAGGATCATCAAAATCGTTACAGTATGAGCTGTCCGTTGACATGTCAATTTTATCGAGTACTGTGATGTTTGCACAAATCTGATCGTCCGCTGTATTGTTATCAGGTTTATTATCAGGTAATGATGTGCGAACACATACGTTCGACACTCCGCTCGAAGGATTTACCCACGGCGCATCAAATTCGTACCACGCTCCTCTGCGTGGAATAAGTGGTGGATCGAAAACGACTTTTTCTGCATTAGACCAAGTTGCTCCTCCATCAACACTGTATTCAGCCATACAGCTATCCAGAATTTTAGCACCGGTGTTTCTGATAAACGTCTTCACGCGATTGTTCTGATCTGGAATAGGCAAGTATTCTACAGTCGTCACATTTACTGGAGCAGCACTGTTCTGTGGCGGAACATAAATTTCAACTTTATCAATGTTCCAACCGTCACTACCACCACTTGCTGTTTTCATACGTGCGCGCAGTATAAGTGGTGCAGATGAGAAATTCCAGTTCGCTAGCGGCCAAACCGAGGTTTGCTGCCCTATGTTGCCAACCCATGCGTCATTAATACTTGAAGTTCCTGTATTGTACCAGTTTGTACCCACAACATCTTGTGGATCCCAGAATCCAAGGGTATTCCATTGTCCACCTCCTTGGTATTCGATTACGGCGACATCACCGGTCCCAAGGTCTATATCGTGAGTGAGTCGAAGTTCCACGCCCGCTATGGTATCAAAGCCAATGAAACGAGGGAAATAGAGATTTTCCTCGATAGCTCCAGGAACATTCTTATTGATATTGGTTCCGTAACCTTTATTTCCACCCAATGCATTGATTGTTCCAGGTTTCCAGATGTTCAAATCACCTGCAACAAAGAACCCACTTGTATCACCTAAGGCACAGTTTTCGAAATCTTCTATAAACCCACTTTGAATAAACTTCTCCGGCCATCCGGCAGAAGAAGTGTACGATGTGTCGTTCCAGCCGTGCGTATCACCGCTCTTCGTTGTCCAAGCATGAACTTCAAAGGTTCCTGTTGGCCAAGCAACAGTGTTGGTAGCATCTATTGCAGTTGCCATATTACCAGCAGCAATTGATCCAGAATGTGTAAATGTATAAGTCGAAGCCATACCTGCATTAGGGCCACATGTGGGAGTTACAGTGTAGCTAATTGGTATATTGCTTTGTGCTTGTTTACCGAAGTTTCTTAGTTTAACTTCCAATCTTTTACCAGCAGGACCACCTGTTAAGTTCACACGTGCACCTGGAGCGATAATGTGATCAACACCCACATCCACATTACTCTTGTCGAAAACAACGATATCATCAAAAGCAATATCAGAGGCAACACCAAATCCAGATTTCTGAGCGATAAAGCGGAGCTTGACGATCTTACCGGCTTGGGAACTTAAATCCACCTCGTAATGCGACCAAGCATCTTTTTCATCAGTTAGGGTTGTAGTAAATGGGGTCATTGGGTTAGTCCAATCGTTCTCACCATCCTTAATCCATTGAACCCGCATAGCACCAATATCTGCTCCGTACATGTGGTGGCGGAATTGGAGTACTGGATTCGAAAGACCAGTAAGATCCAAACATCGTGAAACTAAGGTTGCCGATGCCGGTGATGTACCATAATCTCCTTCAGCAACGAGGTAATTACCACGACCACTTTTATCTGAAATTGGGCCAGAGCCTACAGTCGGTGTGAAACCGTTACCTACCATGAACGCGTATTCGCCACTGTTGCTTGCAGGAATTGGTGTCCATACCGCATTTGAGAAAGTACCCGCATTAAATGGGGTGTTGTTACCAGGAGTCGTAGCAGCATCATCGAAATTAAATACGTAAGGGAATGATGTATGCGGCTGCTCGTGAACAATTCTAATCGGTCCTATCGTATCATTCGTATTTACCGTATCGCCAGGCTGATGAACATAAATTTTGATGTCATAGATACCATATCCACTTAAATCAGGACCAGTAGCAAAGGTGAAATACGTTGAATCGGCCAGGTACAAATCTTTATTCGTAATGTACTCTGTGTGACTTGTGTTCGTTGTCCCGCCCGAGGTATTAGTATAATCGTATTCCCAAGTCACCGGAATGCTATCTAGCATTGTACATCCGTTGTTTTGAACCCATAAGTCGAGTGTTTCATTGTTGCTATAAGAACAAAAGCCGTTTTCAGGATTGAAAACATCACGTAATGCAACTTCATATGCCGCTGGTTCATAGACGCGTATGTTATCGATCGCCACATCACCTTTAGAAGCATTACCACGGTTTACAGAGAATCGAATGCGGGCATAATCGCCGACGATGTCGTTCAATGAAACAGAGTAGGTTTTCCAAGGATCTGTTGATTTAGTCTGTTGTGCGAAGTCAATTCTTGCAAGCCCCGTGTAGGCACTTGAGTTGAAACCTGTATCTGCAGTTACGGCTAAGAAATCAACGTGTGCTCCGTACATGTGGTAATCAAATTCTAAGAGGGCACAGCTGTTTGAATCTAAGTCAAGACATGGTGTAATCAAGTGTGCCTTGTCATTCTTAGAGCCTTGATCGGCTTCTGTATAGAGATATTTACCGTTTCCGTTTGTAGAGGCATCCCCAGATGGACCGGTAAGGTTAGTAGCAGTACCTCCTTGTCTCACTGACCATGCAAAGCCTATGGTATTTTCATTTGGAATTACTTTCCAATTTTGGCCGTCCGGTGGATTTTGATCCGGAAAATTACCTCGGTGTGCAAGACCACTTGCCCCAGCTCCTGTACCCGCTACCCAATACAATGCATTTTCAAAATCCTCCTGCATCGGAAGTGTTGTGGAGTATGGGAAGGTATTTTGAGTTGTATTTCCACAAATTGGTGGGAGCGCTGCATCTCTCCAAAATTTATATGCAAAATTAGGATCGCCTTCTAGCGGAGACCTAACAACATTAGGACATTCACAGTCAAAAATGCGAACGTACCATTCTACTGTATCATAAAGTTGAATATCTCCAAAAGTATATTCGTAAATAGAGCTGTCTGGACAATTTGAAGAAACCGTAGAGCTCATCAATGAATCTGTCCAAGCAGACCATGTGCTATCGCTGTAGTCGTAGCGGCGAATGTATATACGCATGCTGTCGACACCATAATTATCTTTTCCTTCAACTCGAACATCTTGTGAAGGCATGTAGCGTGCTCCTTCTGGTTTTGCTTGCGGGTTAATACCTACCCAATCTAGAGTAGGCGGTTCAAGACCACACGGCGCGGCTTCGACCATAATATTATCCACAAACCATCCTGCTAATGAATTTGGAGAAGGCGTACCTGTTTTATTGGTCATCACAAAACGAATTTTACAATTTGCGTAGCCGTTTTGTGCGTTAAGATTATCGTAGGCACCTAAATAAGCGCTCAAATCAAAGGTTTCTCTTGCCCACCAACTCTGTTGAGGAGTAGTACCTGAATTACTATTTCCAACTGTAGGACCTTGCCAATATGGAGAGAGCACGGCAGAGGGATAAGACAGCTCATTAAACCAACCGATAGAAGAAAACTGCGGACTTTCACCTTGGTAATTTGATCCTGTTAAATTCACCCACGTTGCACCATTGTCGCGAGACATTTGGATGTAGGCTTTTTGTATGAATCGGATTTTACAAATGTGGTCAAAAGTGAATCGCACATTTGTGTTGCCTACTGTCGAAAAGTCGTCAGTTTCAAAGATTATCGAATCATTGGCATAGATCTGCGTGTGGAATGACGTTGTCCCCGTTGTTTTCAAAAACGTGGTGTCGTTCCAAGACCTAGTGGCATTGGTTGAATCTGTATTGTAATTGGCGGCAATTGAATCTGCACCCAAAGTTCCATCGAAGTTTTCGGTATAAACTGTATCGATTGGGGGAGCGAACTGACCAAATGCGGTCGTTGCAGATACAATAAAAAGGAGGGTAGCTAGTAAGCTTTTCTTCATTGCTAAACGCGTTTGTGTTAACCTTTTCATAGGGCAATTACAAATATATAAAAATGGCAATGCGCCCGACTTTAACTAGGCTAAAAGTCGAGTTAGAATGAGAGAAAGAGTGTCTAGCTTATTCAGACGGTCTATTTCACGTTAAAATAGAAGATGCGTTCTCCTTCCAAATAGAGCTCGAGAAGGTCGTCACGATGCACCTGACCAACACCCGCAGGAGTACCTGTAAATATCAAATCGCCAGTCTTCAGAGTGAAGTACTTGCTGACATGTGCAATTAGTTCATCTACAGGGAATAACATATTTTTAGTATTGCCTTTTTGCACAGTTTTTCTATTGATATCTAGGTGAAAATCGATATCTGTAATCGGCTTTTTTAGGTCCTTTAATTTGAAAAATCTGCTCACTGCAGCACTGCCGTCAAAGGCCTTTGCTTTTTCCCAAGGCAAGCCTTTTTCCTTGCATCTTGCTTGAACGTCTCGTGCTGTAAAATCGATACCCAGTCCTATTTCATCGTAGTATTTATTCGCAAAACGGGGTTCAATATGCTTACCTAAACGGTTAATTTTAACTACGACCTCAATTTCGTGGTGAACCTCATTGCTGTGTTCAGGAATGAAGAAGGGATGCTTCTTTAGTAGAATAGCAGTATCAGGCTTTAGGAAAACGACAGGCTCTTGCGGAATAGGGTTATTTAGTTCCGCCGCGTGCTTTGCGTAGTTTCTTCCAATACAAATGATCTTCATACTTATCCGTTGTTAAACCCCCGAAGCTTAATCGCGGTCAATACTTTCTTGGTGTACAATGGGAAATCAGCATTCTGGATCCAACTGTAGTATCCTGGGTTTTCTTTCAATACACTTTGGACCGTTTTACCGCGGTATTTCCCGAAGGTAAAGATTTCTTCACCCTGGTCGTCATAGGCGATGAATCCGGCGAAATCCGCCACTTTTTGGCGGTTGGAAAAGTCGGCCAAGAAGTTCATGTCGTTTTGCAACTCCTCGTATCTATCTATTTGAGCCTTAAGCACTTCATAGGTCGCTAAAACATCAGCTTCAGCGCTGTGTGCATTGTCTAAGCTCTTGTCGCAGTAAAATTTATAGGCTGCACTCAAGGTGCGTTGTTCCATGCGGTGGAAGATGTTTTGTACATCCACGGCGCGTCGTTTACCCATGTCGAAATCTATGCCTGCACGAAGAAATTCTTCGGCAAGTAACGGGATGTCAAATTTATTGCTGTTGTATCCTGCGAGGTCGCTATCTGCAATGAGTTCATGAACCTTTACAGCCAATTCCTTGAACGTCGGCTCGTTAGCAACGTCATGGTCGTAGATGCCGTGTACCAAGGAGGCGCCCACAGGGATGGGTACTGTAGGATTCACACGCCAAGTATGTGTTTCTTCCTCACCAGACGGACGAACTTTGTGTACACAGATCTCGACAATGCGATCGTTAGTAACATTGACACCGGTGGTTTCGAGGTCGAAAAAACAAATAGGACGTTGAAGTTGTAGCTGCATGAGTGTGGAATTATGGGGGTTAAAAAAACCGCCCGAAGGCGGTTCTAAAGTACTATATAAATTGGAACGATTAAACCTCACGGTTCATATCCCAAGCTTCTAAGTATTCTGCAACGCGCTTGACAAACATTCCTCCAAGTGCACCGTCTACAACGCGATGGTCGTAGCTGTGGCTCAAGAACATTTTGTGTCGGACGGCAATGAAATCGCCTTCTGGAGTTTCTACCACAGCAGGTTTCTTTACAATTGCACCTGCAGCCATAATGGCTACTTGTGGCTGATTGATAATAGGCGTACCAAGCAGGTTCCCAAAGGTTCCTACGTTCGTTAGCGTGTAGGTACCTCCAGAAATCTCGTCTGGCTTAAGTGCGTTGTTTCTCGCGCGGTTGGCCAAATCGTTCACCGCTTTCGTCAATCCGAGCAGGCTCAACTGATCCGCGTTCTTCACTACCGGTACAATCAAATTACCAGATGGGAGAGCAGCAGCCATACCTACATTGATATTGCCGTGTTTGATAATATTCGATCCGTCCACGCTGACATTAATCATTGGGAAATCCTGGATGGCCTTAACAATGGCCTCCATGATGATTGGCGTGAATGTGATTTTCTCACCGTGTTTCTCTTGGAAACTCTTTTTGACCTTATTTCTCCATAGAACTACCTTGGTCATATCAGCTTCTACAAACGAAGTTACATGTGGTGAGGTCTGTACTGAATTCACCATGTGGTCCGCGATAAGCTTTCTCATGCGGTCCATTTCGATGATTTCATCACCGGCAGATGGAGCAATACTTGGTGTGGCTGTAGCCGCTGGTGCTTTTGGTGCAGCAGCAGGAGTAACAGCAGGTGTTGCAGCAGGAGCAGGGGCTGCAGCTGGTGCGGTGCGTCCGACTTCTAGGTAGGCGAGAACATCTTTCTTGGTGACACGGCCGTCTTTACCAGAACCTTTGATTTGATCCAATTCCGCTTGACCTATACCTTCTTCCTTCGCCATACTACGCACCAAAGGAGAGTAGAAGCGACCGTTTGAATTCTTGGCAATAGGTGCATTTGGAGCGGCTGGAGCTACGGTTTGGGCGGCAGCGGCTACTTGCGTTTCAATTTCAGCTACAACTTCTTCAACTGCCGGAGACGGTGCGGGAGCAGGCGCACTTTGGGTGGCTGCTTCAGTTTCTCCTGAGCCTTCAGTTTCAATAATGGCAATAGCTGCGCCTACCTGAGCGACATCATTTATATTGCTGATGATTTTTACAAGTGTTCCACTCACTGGTGAAGGAACCTCACTATCTACTTTATCGGTAGCAACTTCAACAACGCTTTCCTCTGCTTCAATGAAGTCGCCTTCATTTTTGAGCCACGTGGTAATGGTAGCTTCTGCAACGGATTCGCCCATTTTGGGCAGGATAAGTTCGAATTGAGCCATTGATATTTGGGTTTATCGTCCTCGAATTTACGGCAAAAAACCGTGGTAATTTAAGGCGTCGTGCATTTGGTTAATTGCCATAAGCGCAATAGGTCGCTGCGCAGCGCAGCCTCTTTTGCATAATCCTCAGCGAGTGCTCTCGCATTTTGAGAAAAGTCTAATTCCTGAGGCAATTCTCTGCCAATGTCAAAAATCGGTTGCGGCATCTGTGGTAGTGAAAACTTTTCGCCTAAAGCTGTTGAATAGCCAATCAATGTTCGTTTTCCAGAGAGTAGTTTCCCAGCAGACGACAACCAAAGGCGCCAACCTTTGCCTCGGCCCATGACCTGCGCAATTAGAAAGGATATGGGCAAGGTGAGTACTAATAAAAGAGTTAATCCTATTTCATAAACGCGACGTTGACGCAGGTAATTGGCATCAGTGATCCGTAGTGCTTTCTTGTAGGTCATTCCCTGACTGAGGCTGCTGTTTGAACCAATGATAAATGCGCGCTCTGGAAGTAATGATTTCACGGATGTCTGCGTGCCCAAAGCTTCCGTAATAGCAATGAGTTCGTCATAACTGCTCGAGGAACAATCAACGACCAATTCATTGATGCGATGCAGTTTCACCAGTGCCTCTAAGTGCTCAAAACTCTGGTTTCTCAAAGGTTCTTGGTGCCACAGAAAGGAAGGACGCACGCCACTTTCGTTCAAAATACGCCCCAAAGCGCTGAGGTTTTCCTTGCTGCCATAGAACATAACGCGAGGCTGCCTTTGCTCGTTGGAAAAGAGCCTTTGTCCGGTCACAGCTGCAATCAGTGCGCGGTAAACGATCAAACTCGCAGTACCGACCAAGGCACCTAGAACAAGTAATGCTCTTGAAAAGCGCAGTTCCTCCGGCAAAAGACCGTAGCCAAAGCCAATTATTAGGGTGGTAATGAGCATGGACCTAACGATGTTCTTTGGTTGGGCACCTTTGAAATAGGTACCGCTTACCCACAAACCAAATACCCACAACAGCACATAAGCGCCCTGGACATTGTAGGTGTAAATATCCGGGTAAGAACCGCCATTGATGAAACGGTGGTTGAGCTCCCAGTAGGTTTTAACCGAGTTCAAAAGGAAGTAGAGGACTGCGGCATCAAGCACTGGAGCTAAGGCACTGCGTGCTATTCGGGCGACTACGGCAAGTCCTGCACGTAAGTAGATGCCTAAGTAAATCAGGCTTTTGTAGGCCCAGGCGGCACCGCCGCTGAATTGTTTCTGAGCAAAGAGAATCATCGCTTGGTAGAACATGCGGACATAATTCAAACTGCCGCGCTTCGTGCTCTCGCCTTTGTAATGAATGATTTTACTCTCGGCGAAGTAGACGTTCTTTTTACCCGTTTTCTGTAATTCGTAACTAAGATCGATGTCTTCCCCGTACATGAAGTAACGCGGGTCGAAGCCGCCCACCTCTAACAATAGTTTTGTGGGGACCATCATGTAGCAACCGACCAAGATATCTACCTCGTGGTTTTCGTCTTTACTTAAGTGCCCAAGGTGGTATTTAGCGAAAGTCTTGGAGGTAGGAAATAGTGCACTTAACCCACTAATCTTCCACAACGCCACTAGTGGGGTAGGAAGGGCGCGCTTGGATTCGGGTAAGAACCTACCACTGCCGTCTATACCTTGAATTCCTAATCCTCCGACCTCCGGATGACTTTTTAGATAGTCTATGCTTTTCTCAAGCGTGTCTGAGCGCAATACAGTATCGGGGTTAAGGATAAGGGTATAGGTGCCTCGGGCTACTTGGAAGCCTACATTGTTCGCCTTTCCGAACCCTAGGTTTTCGTCATTATTGATCCAACGGACCTTGGGAAATTGATTGAGGATTTCGGCTTCGCCTGAGTCGCTGCTTTGGTTGTCTATTACAATGACCTCAAAACCGAAGTTAGTCTTGCTCTGATAGATGCTATCGAGGCACTGTGAAAGAAATTGCTTCACGTTGTAATTGACAATGACTATGCTGAGGTCTAGCATTACTGCGGCAGGCTTTGTTCGTAAGGTATGCGATGCTGGATGCTGCGGCCAAGGGTTACTTCATCTGCAAATTCAAGCTCATCGCCTACCGCGATTCCTCGCGCAATGGTCGTTAAGCTCGCTCCGAAATCTTTGATTTTACGATAGAGGTAAAAGTTGGTAGTGTCCCCCTCCATAGTGGTGTTTAGTGCAAATACAACTTCTTTCACCTCTCCGGTTTTCATCTTGTCTATAAGCGCATCGATGGTAAGGTCGCTCGGACCAATACCGTCCATTGGGGAGATGAGCCCACCTAAGACATGATAAACGCCGCTATATCCGCCCGTATTTTCAATGGCCATTACATCGCGCACATCTTCAACGATACAGACAATGCTCTTGTCTCGCTTGGGGCTGCTGCAGATGCTGCATATTTCAGTATCAGAAATGGTATGACATTCGCTGCAAAAGGTGGTGTTGTTTCTCAAATCCAATAAGGCCGCACTGAGGCTTTTTGTCTGGCCTGCTGGCCTGCGTAAGAGGTGCAGTGCCAGCCTTAGGGCCGTCTTTTTACCAATACCAGGCAAGCGAGAGATTTCCTCTACGGCCAATTCTATTTTACGACTTGAAAAATTCATTCCGTCTCAAAAGTAAGGGATTGCGCATATTTGTGGAATGAACAACGCACTCTTTTTACTCCTATTGCTCCTTTATGTGGGTCTTTTAGCTTTTGTAGGCTACATCACCTCACGCGGCGCCTCCAATGCAACCTTCTTTAATGCGAATAAAAATGCCAATTGGCTTTTGGTGAGTTTTGGGATGATTGGTGCATCGCTCTCCGGAGTGACATTCATCAGTGTACCGGGCTGGACGGCCGCTTCAGGCATGACCTACATGCTCATGGTGGTGGGGTATTTCTTGGGCTACCTGTTCATTGCGGGCGTATTGCTGCCCGTATACTACAAAAACAACGTAATCAGCATTTATGAGTTTCTGGGTATTCGATTGGGATTGGAAAGCTACAGAACGGGATCGCTGTTTTTCTTGCTTTCACGAATTGTTGGTGCGGCGGCCCGATTGTACATCGTTTCCATGGTCGTTCAAGTGCTCATCTGCGATGCATTAGGTATTCCTTTCACAGTCACTGCGGTATCCATATTACTGCTGATTGCCATCTACAGTGCCTCTGGCGGCATTGCCACTATCGTTTTCACAGATACACTTCAAACTGCCCTTATGCTGCTGGCAGCAGTCATGGCTTTTTACTTTGTGGGTAAGGCCGTCGTTCCTGCAGATAGCAGTTACCTCGAATTCCTTTCTGGACACCCGGACTGGCGCTTTGTGGAGCTTACCGGTCCTAAATCTTGGTGGCGTCAATTGCTCGGTGGTGCATCTATTGCTATCGCTATGACTGGACTGGACCAGGATATGATGCAGAAAAACCTTACCGTGAAACGACTGAAGGATGCACAAAAGAATATGGTGCTGCTTGGTGGTACTTTGCTTGTGGTGAACCTGTTGTTCCTCTCTTTGGGCATCTTTTTGACTGCATTTGCAGCGAATGCAGGCATCACGGCTACAGGCGATAAACTCTTCTCGGCCATCGCCATGCATCCATCGCTGCCCACTGCACTTCCAATTGTATTCTTCCTGGGCCTCCTTGCTGCAGCCTTCTCAAGTGCCGACAGCGCTCTAACCTCATTGACTACGGCATTCTGTATAGACTTTTTAGGCATGAAGTCCAACGGGTCTACCAAGGTGCGTACCAGAGTTTATGTCGGGTTCATGGTCGTGCTTTTAGTGGTGATGCTTTTGATCTACACCTTGAAATCGGAGAGTATTATAAGCACACTTTTTACTGCTGCTGGATATACCTACGGGCCATTGGTGGGGCTCTTTAGTTTTGCCTTGTTGTTCAATCGCAGGATCAAAGGATGGGCTGTACTTGCCGTTTGTGTTACGGCGCCGATTATCGCGTATCAAATAAGCCTATGGGCACCCCAGTTGGGATACGCCATAGGCTTTGAATTATTAGTCTACAATGGCCTGCTCACCTTGATCGGTTTGCTGGCGATCAGCAAGCGCGCTTAAAGCTTACTCACATTTTGACTTACCGTGCCTGTACTCGTGTTTACTTTCACAGTGTACATCCCTGCGGGTAAGCTGCTGATATCCAATCGCACGGTTTCGCTAAGCGTTGCGTAGGTCGAGCGTTGCAATAAGGTACCGATCATCGAATAGATTTCAATAGATGCCTCGCCTAAATCACCGCCCGTTGCGATGCTCAAGATATCATTGGTTGGGTTTGGATAGAACACCATCGGTATCGTGCCCTCTTCATCTAAACCGATATTGTTGAATGTCGTAATCGTGCTGTCCACACCACAATCTGTAGTTACGATCAGCTTCACGGTGTAAGAGCCATTTGCAGCATAGGTGTGCTGTGGGTTCTGTTGGTTGCTTGAACTTCCATCTCCAAAGTCCCAGAACCAAGCGGTCGGTGTAGGCGTAGAGTTGTCTTGGAAATTGTACGTCAAACCTCCTGCAAGTCCCAAGGTGAACTGCGGACGCAGCTTCGGTCCAGGAATGAGTAATGCTGAATCTGAAACAAACGTGTTTTCATTGTAGTACACATACTCGAGGTAATAGTCCGTTGCTGAGGTGAGGGTAGAGGTATGAGCACTCATACCCATGAACGTATTCACGATAGATGATCCCTGACGATTCAAGCTAAAGTTCCCCGCCAACGTTGTATCTGTGCTATTCAAGCTAAAGTTGAAAGGCTCGTCCTCGCAAATGAGTGTAGGTAAACTCAATGTAGCTGTAGAAGGTGTACCGGCGAGGTCAATCACGCGGATATTATCGAGGTATAAGTTGTTACCATAGCCACAAATGCCTACAAACTCGAATTGGACATTGTTCGAAGTAAGGTTTGACAAACTCACTGTATCCGTTCTCCAATCTGAAGGATCATTCGGTACAAACGTTGAGGTACTCGTGCCCGCTGTGCTGAGGTCAGCACCGGCTTTGAGGTAAAGCGTATCGAAGGTGCTCCCACAATCGTCACTTACCACCACTGCAAGCTGGTCGAAGTACGAGGTAGAATAAGGCGCGTAGCTCACGTCGAACATCAATGTAGGGTTGGTGTAGCCGCTGATGTCAAACTTAGGACTCAATAGACCGTCGGTTGTACCTATGGTGTTGTAGTTGAAGTAGCCCATGTACATGACACCGGTCTTGGCTCCTGTAGGCCCGTCCACGTCTCCACGTGTCCATGTTGTTCCATTGTCCGCATTACGCACGGTGAAATCTCCAAGATTGTTCGTCGTAAAGGTTTGTACGATTGGCAAGCTCGGCAATGCACTTACTACGATTTCATTGGTTTTTGTGATGGTATCACTGCCGTAAGTATTCGTTGCAATGAGTGTCACGGTATAACTACCCAATGCGCTAAAGCTAACCTGCGGGTTTTGCGAGCTCGCTGATGTACTGTTTACAAAGCTGAATGTATTTGGAGTTATGGTCCAATTCCAGCTTTTCGGTGACTTCATGCTTTGATCTAATAAGGTCATTGGAGCATTCAAACACGGTGTTGAAGTTGAAGTTGCAAAGTCCGCAACTGGCGTTCCTATCTTATCTTCAATGGCAATGTTATCAATAGCGACATCACTTTGGTAATCATTCCCAGTGGTACCGGTAAAGCGCAATAAAACGGTATCTCCTGTAAAAGCGCTGAGGTCGGTGTTCACCGTCTTCCAGCTGTTACCCTGATCACCACTCACACTAAGCAAAATGCTCCATGATGTGCCGTCGAATATTTCCACTAGCAGATCACCCATGGCTGAACCGTACATGTGGTAGGCGAAATCGAGTTCCGGTGCACTTGCCCCACTTAAATCTATACAAGGGCTGTACAAAACAGCATCTTGGGAATTACAGTTGCCGGAACTCTCTAGGTAGAGGTATTTCCCGCTGTTGCCGAAGCCTGATGAAGGTCCTGTGCCGTTTGAAGCGGTACCTCCGCCGTTGGTTCTCCAGTCAATATCATCTTCCGTACCGTTGCTGAGGTTGGTCCAATCTCCACCGAGGTTACACACAGTGGCGCCACAGTTGGTATTGGTACCACAGTTGTTAAACGCGTTGAAGTCCTGAAGGAACGGCAAGCTGTTCAATGAAGCGTTCAAATAGGTAATCGTTTGATCCACCGTATCGTTTTGGCCGTTCATATCACCACTAAGCTCTGTCCAGGCACGGATGGAGCCGTTGCTTGTTCCGAACCAAGTGATCGGGTTAGGGAACACAAATACAGTATCACCATAAGGTGCAACTGCGTCAAAAATGGTATCACGCACGATGTTGCCTAGGTATTCATAGGCTACAGGTAATGTATCCAAAGTATTGGTAGAAGGATTCCGAACTTGAACCGCTACGTCAATGGTGCTGCTCTGACAGCTGCTCACAAATTGCGGATTCATCACGGCCTTCAGCTCTAGATCGCGCGGCAGTGGGCAGTTCTGAGTACCACTTGGAAGGTCAACTGCATAGGAACGCTTCCCAGGGGCGCCGTTGTAATTGGCTGAAGCACTAATCCACGTATCCGTACTCACTACGTATGGAATAACCATACTATTGTTCGAGGTAGTGAAAACGGAATCCATGTATTTGGTCCCAAGAATGTAGGCTGTGTAATCGGTCGCCGAAGTCACCGGGTTAATGGTCACCTTTAAGCTGTCGGGACATACCCAATCTACAGTTAGGCCTGAAGGTTGTGGCATAATGGTCATTGGACCTACTGTGGAAGTGTCGCCGTTTTTAATCACGCGCAAGTAAGCCTCATCTGTTGGGCTGTTTGGTACTGACCAATTAGCCATTCCCTGACCTGTGATAGGGTTTAAGATGAGGTTGTTCCAGGTGGCTCCTCCGTTAGCAGAGAATTGCCAACTTAAGCCAGTTGATTCCCCGTCCCAGCGAACGACCATCCCTCCTGGAGTCAAGGATTGACCGGTAAAAGGATAGGCAATTTGCATGCGTTCTACTACTACGTCGTAGACCACGTAGAAGGTTTGCGGTCCTTGTGGAACGTTCGTCCCGTATACTGTAAAGCGGTAATCACCACTGCTTGGATTGTCAATAGTAACTTGCTCCGCGTTGTTCAAGGTATCTGTCGCACGTACCGCCAAATTATTCAAGGTGACGTTGTTTGGTGTTGGGTTCAATACCCAAGGCTGGTATGTTGCAGAACCGGTAAGATCCGTTACTGTAAAGTCCAGATTGTTTACTAAAGCCTTGGATGCCGTCGTAGACGCTTCTTTATCTGTCCAGTAAAGCATGGCTCGTAATTCACGCGCACCATTCGGTACATTGATGTCGTAGGTCAATGTATCACCCGTTGTGATCGAGTTGGTAAACCAAGCTGTATCGCGGATGGTTCGAATGGCGCGACGCGCATTCACTCGTCCATACCCGAAAATAAAATCTGGACCGTTGTTGCCGAGGTCATCGGCCGTGTTCATGGCAATGGCTTTCAACAAACCGCCAGTAGCAGTATCGCCTTGCAATTCGTCGTGGGCATTGTGGAGCACGGTAAAGAATCCTGCTACACCCGGCGCAGCCATAGAAGTACCTGTTTTAAAACCGTAGGTGTGTCCGTCAATAGTAGAGTAGACGTTTGTTCCAACTGCCGCGAGATCTGGTTTAATACGTCCATCGGCAGCAGGGCCTCGTGAAGAAGAAGGCGCAATAGCATCGAGGTAGGTGATGTTGGCAGTGGCTACCACATTCTTTCCTTGTTTGTGGCCACCTGTTACGTTCCCCCATTGGGAACCTGCACCGTAACCACAGTTTGAGCCATTGCTATTTCCAGCACTAAAGACGTGCATCAATGCTTCATTATCATAAACGTCTTTGTCCATCTGTTGGGCGTAGGCGGTGTAACCCGCATTACAACCGTTCGAGTACGAACTGTTGGTCACGCGAATTCCGTACAGTGAATAGTGGTTATCAATATTGCTGAGGTTTTGTGGATAATTGTAGTAGACCATGGTGGCACCTGTCGCATTACCGGCACCGTCTGGGTCGATATTACCTGCGGCAAAAACAGTTCCCGCAACGTGGTCGCCGTGGTCACCGATAGAGTTTCCTGCTAATGAGGTAAGACGTCCGCGGTAGTCGTCGTGTGGGCCTATATCACCATCATCACCAACTCCTACTACAACATTTTCACCGGTGAATTCACCATCTTGTTGCATGAAGGCCACTCGAGATGAAGCACGGCTGTTCTCATTTTCAATCGTTCCTGGTTCCTCAATCGCTTGGATGAACAGTACATGAGGTTCTTTGGCCAATTTTTCCAAGTCCTTAATCTTCAAAGAAGCCGTGTACCAACCGTATTGCAAAGGCAGCATCCCTTTGGTGTAACGCAGGGAGGTAGAGAATTCTGGAGCAGTCAAGAATTGGACAGCAATATTTCCATCGTTTAGGACAGCCCAAGAAGGGATATCTCCGATGCTCAATGGGCCGTCTAATTTCATCCGTGGTGTCCATGCGGTAAATGCACGAACTCCCGCTGCCTTGAGATCTGAAGCACTCACGCCTTTTGGTAGACGTACCTCAAATGCGTTCTCAGGTAAATAATGGAAGAGTTCTACACCTAAATCCACCAATGCTTTTTTATCTTCGGCAAGCACTGCGTGATCCCACATCGCAACTCCATATGTTGGGCTGCTGCTTTGAATTTGAAGGTAGCTGCCTTCAGTTAAGTTGTAGGTGCCCGATTTTAAATTCAACTTTAATTGGGCGTTGGCGGTTACAGAAATAGCGGTGATTAATACGAGTAAAAATCTCTTCATATGTCAGTTAGAAATTGGACTACTAAGATAACATCCAAACCTTGCATTGTTCAGGTATTGGTGCTTGTCTTTACTATGGGTTCTTTGAATCAAGTAGTTGCGCAATACAAGCCCCTAAATAAAAGCGAGACGTTGGCTGAAATGCAGCGCTTCGCTTCGGGCAAAAGAGTGCTTTATATGGCGGCACATCCGGACGATGAAAACACCCGTTTGATCGCTTGGTTGTCCAATGCTTTAGATGCAGAGACTACCTATCTTTCACTGACTAGAGGCTCCGGTGGGCAAAACCTCATTGGAGATGAATTAGGTGCTGACTTAGGGGTCATTCGTGAGCACGAATTACGTGCTGCCCGCAGTGTAGATGGGGGGAACCAACGTTTTACCGATGCCTTGGACTTTGGATATTCCAAAAGTGTGGACGAGGTGTGGACCAAATGGGACCACGACGACCTACAGCTGCAAGCTGTGCGCACCATCCGTGAACTTAAGCCAGATTTTATCATCACGCGTTTTCCGCCCGACGAAAGAGCAGGCCACGGTCACCACACGGCATCAGCGGAATTGGCCATTGAATGTGCTGAGCTAGCTGCAGACGTTACCTATGATACAGAAACGGCAGCATGGTCGGTGCAGGGCGTTTGGTGGAACACCTCCGTATGGTGGGACCCAACACTTAAAGACGATCCGGAAGCAGTTCAGCTAGATATGAGCGGTTTTGACCCACTTCTAGGGGAAACCTATGGTGCCATTGGTGATGCGGCACGTTCCATGCACAAATGCCAAGGCTTTGGTGTAGCAATTAACCGCGGTCCGCGCGAAGAATATTTTAAGAAGCTCTGGGGCGGTGGTGATCTTGCTGGTTATCTGGATACAGAAACTTCTACGATCGAAGACGACGCTGTGCTGGCCTCGGATGCTGCTTTTGCCTTAGAGATTGGCGATAGAAGCCAGGCTATTTCTAAGTGGGCTGCACTGGGTTCGTCACTACTCGAAAAATCGGCCCCTACTTCGGACAAGTACCAGCGATGGCAACACGTGATGCTACATCTCATAGGGGTGTATGCTGAGGTCTTTACCTCGGAAAATCCTTTGATGGAAAACACGGCGCATCCGGCTTTGCTGAAGGTGCAGCGCATGAACCCTGAGGTAAACGTCTCTATTGCTGCCGTGATGACGGCTGGAAAAAATATAGGATTGAATCCGGCTCAAGAGGTCACGACAGAAGGCTTCGAGCTCGAGATGGATTTAATGTTGGGCAGGGAACAGGCTACTAATGTGGTCAGGGTTCGCCTTGAGAGCAATGAATCTATCATCATGCTCCATTTATTACCTGTTGCCAAGCTCGTCGACCGCGCCATAGGTGAGTACCGTGAAGCCATAGCTATAGAACCCGCCGTTCATGCGAAGTTCGATCAACGAGTATATTGGAGCACGGGAAAAGGTGCAGCCGTAGGATATTCTATCCATGCGAATAATGCAGGTAAACAGCAATGGGCGGTGTTGGCCAAGGACCAAGGTGGAAATATCGTTTGGAACAGCGGCCACAATGAAACTAAACTTTCAAAAGGGTGGAATCACTTCACAGCGGAGGTGCCAAAATCGGTCGAGAAAGGAAAATTCACGCTTCATATTGCACCGCATTCTATGATGGAGGGCATGTCCTTTTCTTTACCGTTGCTTAAAGAAGAACATAGGATTTCATACCCGCACATCGGTACGCATTACCGCTACATGGAAGCTAGAAGTACTCTTGCTGTGCTTGATCTGAATAAGAAGCGCATTAAGGTGGGCTACATTGAGGGTGCCGGTGATATCATGGATGAAACCTTGGAGAATTTGGGGTACGAGGTACTTCGAATTACGGAGGACACCCCGGATTTGTGGAACGATGTAGATGCTGTACTTGTGGGAATTCGCGCCTTCAATACCGAGAAATGGCTCATGAATAGTGGAGATAGAATCAAGACCTTCGTTGAAGGTGGTGGTAATTTTGTGGTGACGTATACAACTGCTGGAAGAAGCGGTATTGAACTGCCAACGCCGCTGCCACTAACGATCGGAAGAGACCGCGTGACCGAAGAGGACGCGCCTATTAGCATGAGCAAACACCCGATACTTTCTGCCCCAAACGAGATCACGTCGAACGATTTTGACTATTGGGTACAGGAGCGTGGATTGTACTTCCCGAAATCTTACGAAGGGTTCGCTGAAGTACTCACCATTACAGAAAGTACAGGTACTAATTATTCTAACAGCACTGTTGTTGGGCATTATGGAAAAGGTTCCGTAATTTACACGGGATTGTCACTGTTTAGAGAACTCCCGGCTGGTGTTCCAGGTGCCATGAAACTTTTACAAAACATACTCCATTATGACCATTAAAACGACACAGACATTGAATTGGAAGAAGTACTACATCGGCGTCATTGCCCTTCTAGTCGTTGAGATTGTTTTGTTTTACTTCATCACGCGCGATTTCGTATAAATGCACCCATTAGATTGGATCGTATTAGGGGCTACACTTGCACTAATCGTAGGTTACGGAGTATATAAGACCCGTAAGAGCGCAACAGCAAGCGAACTTTTAAGTGGCTCGAAGACGGTAAGCCCCTGGACCATTGGTTTGGGGATTATGGCTACCCAAGCTTCGGCCATTACTTTTTTAAGTACCCCTGGACAGGCGTTTGCCAATGACATGGGTTTTATCCAATTCTATTTTGGAATGCCCCTTGCCGTCGTATTGGTCAGCATGTTCTTTGTACCGGCCTATCGAAAGATGCGTGCCATCACCGCGTACCAATTTTTAGAAGATCGCTTTGACCGCAAGACGCGCCTTTTCACCGCAGCATTGTTTTTGACCTCTAGAGGCCTGAGCGCAGGCATCACCATTTTCGCTCCGGCCATCGTTCTTTCGGCGGCCATTGGTGTACCGCTAAATACCATGATCATTATCATAGGTGCTATTGTTGTCGTCTACACGGTAAGTGGGGGATCTGCGGCGGTTGCTGTTACCCAAAAGTGGCAGATGACTGTCATTCTTTTAGGTATGGCCATTGCAGCGACCATTTTGATCAATCTCATTCCAGTGAGCATGTACGATGCCTACCACATTGCCGGAAATATGGGCAAGTTGAACATCGTGAGCACTTCCTTTGATCCGGGAACGCGTTACACGCTGTGGTCCGGACTGGCTGGTGGTTTGTTCTTATCACTCAGCTACCTAGGTACAGATCAAAGCCAAGTACAGCGCTATTTAGGTGCTGAGGACGAACGCAGTTCCAAATTCGGCTTGCTGTTCAACGCCACCTTCAAGGTGCCTATGCAGTTTGCCATTCTTTCTATTGGTGTCCTGCTTTTTGTTTTTTACCAATTCGTTAAACCGCCGGTATTCTTTAATCAAAGCGAGATTGACCGCGCTCCAGTTGAGATTCAACAGCAACTTCAGTCGCTGGAACTCGAGCATGCTCTTGCCTGGGATTTTAAGCGCGAGGCATTGGTGAATGCAGATTGGGCTGGGGCACGATACTACGATGGACTTCAAGAACAATACCGCGCTTCTTATATGGATTTGCTCGATGAAAACTTGAGTGGATTTCAGCCGAAGGATACAGATTACGTCTTCATTACTTTCATTCTAGAAAACTTACCCAAAGGACTCATCGGACTCCTATTGGCGGTAATAATTAGTGCGGCCATGTCTTCCACCGCCGGCGAAGTCAGTGCTTTGGCTACAACAACTTATGTGGATTATTTCCAGGTCTTCTATGGGCACAAGGACCACAATCAAAAACGTACGATCAGAACGCTTGTTCTTATATGGGGTATTGCTGCCATCCTCGTGGCACTAGCAGCTCCACTTTATGAGAATCTCATCCAGCTGGTCAATGTGCTAGGTAGTCTGTTTTATGGTACCATCCTAGGCATATTCCTGGTGGGACTGTTCTTGAAAAAAGTAGGCGGTAGCCAAGTGTTTGTAGGCGGGCTCATCGCGCAGGCGACCATTTTTATATGCCACTACTTAAATTCCACCGGTGTGTTGTCCATAGGGTTCTTATGGTACAATGTGATTGCTACGCTGATTGTGATCGGCGTATCGCTCCTGCTACACGTTGGCTATAAACGAGGTACCGTTTACGGATAACCCTACACTCGAGCTTTCATTCGTTCTACCATCTCATACACCGCAGGGCAGTGACGCACATTGGTCTCCGTCAGACCTAAAATGGACTTCATGTTAGGGTGATCTGTATGCGGATATTGTCTGCAAGCCTTTGGCGCATATTCGTAGATGGTGCATTTATTCGTGGCCAATTCCAAAAACGGGCACGGCAAACTTTTCATCACCCAATCCCCATCTTCATCCACACGTAAATACTGCTTCTCAAAGTCTGCTGGTTTCATGCCTTGCTTTTTCGAGATGCGCTGAATGTCCTGTTTGGTGAGTAGGGGCCCGGTAGCGCGGCAACACCGCGCACATTTGAGGCAATCCGTTTCGGCAAAGACTTCCTCATGCATCGCATGAAATTGGGTATTGAGCTTCTTACCGTCTTGCTTGGACAATCGGCCAAAGAACTTCTTGTTCTCTTTTCTTTTTGAACGAGCGAGGTCTTTAAAATCTGGCCATATGCGTTCGAGGTAATTAGCCATTCGCTTTTGCTACCAATGCTTCTAGTTCTTCTCGGGTCTCTTTGACGTAAGCTTCGTATTCTTTGGTAGAAGGACCGTAGAAGCCAGTATGAATCTTTACCACATTACCCTCGTGATCTAACATAATAGACGTTGGGTAGCTACGGATTTGCTCTAACGGCAATACCGCATTACGGTCTTGCTTAGGATCGAAGGTCGCAATGACCATGGGGAAGGAGGTGCCTAAATCGCGCTCCATTTTCAGCACGGCAGCTGTGGCTTTTTCCAACGTCCCACTGTATTCATAGCTCAAGCCATAGACATCAATGGCTCCGTCGAATTCACGGTAATACATATCCAATACTCGGCCTTCGTCCATACAGTTTGGACACCAAGAACCTTGAATGGCCAAGATGGTAGGCTTAGTAATGGTACGGCTGTCGAAGTGAATGGTATCGCCATCAAGTCCTGGAAAATGCCATTCTATGTGCGTATAATCATCGCGCAGCTTTGACATTTCTTCGGGATTTTCCAATGTGGCATTTTCATCCGCGACCCCTTTGAAGGAATAGTAGCCTGTCATCCCCGCCCAAACGTGACCTTCAATGTTGTCATCGGTAACGGAAGCGCGGACTTTGTAGATAAATCTGCCGTCGAAGCCCATGAGCTCAAAACCGCCTTCAACTTCGTAACCGGTCATGAATCTGCTGTCCCCGGTAGAAGTGGCAATAGTCCCAACGAGAACGCCGTCTTTTTTGCTGAGTTGTAGTAATGCCGGCTTTTCCTGATCGCCAATGTAGCGGGTAATGGCATATTGGCTAGGGAATTCTGAAGGACTCTGCTCATAGGTCATGCCTCCAGGCTCGAGCTCAAGCGGTAAACGATAGTTATTAGCATCTGTACGGTAGTATTCTCCTCTATACCCGTCTTCTGTAGCTACTAGCCAGAGGTCCGAGGCGAACACTGGGAAAGTACCACGAAGGGTATCTTTTCCGCTTAGCGTAACGTTAAACGACTCTTGTACGCCGTTGTAAAAGGTCAGGACATTGTCATCGTAATGAACATTAAACGATACACTCGTTGAATCGTTTTGTATGATAGATCCAATAAAATCTTGTCCAGTGGCTTCTTCCGACTTAGGCTCGGGTTGTGAGCAAGAAAAAAGGGCCATCGAAATGGCCCCTATGATGATGAAATTCTTCATGTTTGAATTAGAGGTTTAATTCCTCAATAAAGGTATCAATCTTTCTTTCAAGTTCTGCCTTGGTTTCAGCGTGGCTGTCCCCAGTGGTTGTGCATACACTGAAGTAGAACTTAATTTTTGGCTCAGTTCCCGAAGGACGAGCGCTGACCTTATCTCCAGCTTCCGTGATGAACTGCAATACGTTCGAAGCAGGCAACTCTGTGCTTGTTGTTGCACCTGTGCGAAGATCAGTTTGGGTGGAGTTGCTGTGGTCTATAGCAATGACTACTGGAGAACCAGCCAAGGTTTTTGGCGGGTCGTTGCGCAGGGCTGTCATCATATCAGCAATCTCCTGGGCGCCTGAACGTCCTTTCTTGGTGATGGAAATTAAACGTTCTTGGAATTGGCCAAACTCACGGTGAATGGCTTCTAATTGCTCTAAAACGTTACGACCTTGGGCTTTGGCGTATGCAGCCATTTCAGCGATCATGACTGCGGAAGCAACCGCATCTTTATCACGGACAGAATCACCAATCAGATAGCCGTAGCTCTCTTCACCACCGACCATGAAGTTCATCTCTGGTTTGTTGTTGATGATATCTGCGATCCATTTGAAACCTGTCAAACAACGGAAACAAGGGATGTTGTAGCGTTCTGATATTTTGGCAATTAAATCTGTAGTTACTACCGTAGCTGCCGTGAATGGGTTTGCCGGTACCGCATTGTTGGCATCGGCTTGGCTTAGAACGTAGTGTACAAGTAATGCTGCGGTATCGTTTCCGTTGAGCAGCTGCATCTTACCTGTACCATCATTTACTGCAATTCCTACGCGGTCTGTATCCGGATCACAACCAATGACGATATCGCTACCCTTAGCTTCTGCTTGCGCAATACCCATGGCGAGCGCTGCACCCTCCTCTGGGTTTGGACTATCCACCGTCGGGAAATTGCCGTCCGGAGTGGCTTGTTCTTCAACGATGTGTACGTTGGTAAAACCGCTCGCTTTTAAAGCTGGAGGGACACTCACGATAGAAGTGCCGTGTAGGGCGGTAAAAACTACTTTAAGATCCTCTTTACCGTCGTCGTTGAGGCTTTGTGCCACGACATTGGCAATGTATTTTGAGTCAATAGCTTCGCTGATCGTTTCGATGAGGTCTTCATTGGCGTTCCAGTTGATGTCCTCAAAACCTGTTTGACGAACCTTACCGATTACACCGCCGTCGTGTGGCGGGACCAATTGGCCACCGTCGTTCCAATATACCTTGTAGCCGTTGTACTCTTTAGGGTTATGCGAGGCAGTCAATACGATACCAAAATCACAGTCCAGCTCGCGAACCGCAAAACTAAGCTCTGGGGTAGGGCGCAATTCTTCAAATAAATACGTGTATACACCATTGGCGCTCAATACCTCGGCAACCTTGCGTGCAAAGGCCTGTGAGTTGTTGCGGCTGTCGTAGGCGATGACCGCTTTTAAATCATCACGTCCGCAGGTTTCCTTGGCATAGTTGATCAATCCTGTGGTTGCTATACCTAGGGTATACGGGTTGATCCTGTTGGTACCTACTCCCATGATACCGCGCATACCGCCGGTTCCGAAGTCAAGGTCTTTGTAAAACGGTTCGATCAAATCATCGCCGCCTTTATCAAGAAGGGCCTGTGCCTCTGCTCGGGTAGCTTCATCGAAAATACCTGAAGTCCAGAGCGTTGCATTTTTAGTGGCTAAGGAGAGTACGTCTGTGCTCATGTAATGATGCGTGTTGAGTGAGCCTCAAAAATACAAAAAGGGGGCCGGAGCCCCCTCAGATATTCCTTGGACCAAGGAATATTTAATCAACATTTAATCTACTCGTCACCTAACATCTCGTAAGAACGTGCGATGAATGCAGTGAGCTCTTCACCGTGCAACAAGTTCTGCTGCAGCTTGGCGAGATCTAAAGCTTGGTTCACCGCTGTTGAACGCGCTCCTTCGTCGTCGGTATCGAGAATCTTCGAAGCGAGGCTGTGGTTGGCGTTTACGACGAGGTCGTACATCTCAGGGAAATCGCTCATTCCCATCATGCCACCACCACCGGTCATCTGCATTTCCTTCATGCGACGCATAAATTCTGGAACTGTAATTACGAGTGGAGCCTCAGTAGAATCCATATCCTCGAGTTTCAAGGTGAATTTCTCTTTTGGCACGATGGCTTCAAGGCGCGTTTTCAACTCTTCTTTTTGCTTCTCGCTCAGTTTAGCTACGCGTGTTTCGTCTTTTTTGATGAGGTTATCGATCAAATTAGAATCTACACGAGCGAAGGTGGTGTCCTTGTGTTCGCCTTCGAGCTTTTGGATCAAGTGTGAAGTCAGCGGAGAGTCTAAAAGCAAGACTTGGTATCCTTTGGCTTTCGCTGTCTGGATGTAGCTGTGCTGTCCGTCCTTGTGCGAAGCGTAGAGCACGACCGTCTTTTTATCCTTGTCCGTTTGGTTCTCCTTGATAGATTCTAGGTAGGCATCGAACGTGTGCAGTTTACCCTCAGTATCCTCGTACAATGCGAATTTCTTCGCCTTATCAAAGAACTTGTCTTCGGTCAACATACCGTATTCGATGATGATCTTCATGTCGTTCCACTTCGCTTCAAAGTCTTCGCGGTCTTTGCGGAACATCTCGTCTAGCTTGTCGGCGACTTTCTTTGTAATGTGTGAAGAGATCTTCTTCACGTTTCCGTCTGCTTGGAGGTAAGAGCGGCTTACGTTTAGTGGGATATCTGGTGAATCGATCACCCCGTGTAAGAGGGTTAAGAAATCAGGAACTATGCCTTCAACGCTATCGGTAACGAATACTTGCTTCTGGAACAATTGGATCTTGTTGCGTTGTGGCTCAACATTCGGTTTAATTTTCGGGAAGTACAATACACCCGTCAAATTGAATGGGAAGTCCACGTTTAGGTGGATGTTGAAGAGCGGCTCGTCGAAGCTCATCGGGTAGAGTTCGCGGTAGAATTCTTTGTAATCTTCTGCTGTTAATTCGCTCGGAGTACGCACCCATGCCGGGTTCGTGTTGTTAATGACGTTCGGTACTTTTTTCGTTTCCCATTTCGCCTCTTCGCCTTCTCCTGCTGCGTTATATCTCTCGTCCTTTTCGCCAAACTGGATGCTCACTGGCATGAACTTGGCGTATTTGCTCAACAGTTCATTGATCTTGCTCTCCTCCAAAAATTCTTCGCTGTCCTCAGCGATGTGCAAGCGAATCTCTGTTCCTCGGTCTTCTTTATCAATAGTGACCAATTCAAATTCAGGATTTCCTTCACAGCTCCACTGAACGGCAGCAGCATCTTTGTGCGATTTGGTAAGGATTTCTACTTTCTTAGCGACCATAAATGCAGAGTAGAAACCAAGCCCGAAATGGCCAATAAGATCAGCACCTTCCATCTTGCCTTCGTATTCTTTCACAAATTCCTCAGCACCGGAGAAGGCCACTTGGTTGATGTATTTATCAATCTCTTCCGCAGTCATACCAATACCACGGTCGATAATGCTGAGCGTCTTAGCTTTTTTATCCACGTTGATGTGGATGGTAAGGTCGCCTAATTCTCCTTTGGCCTCGCCAAGGTTGGTCAACGTTTTAAGCTTCTGAGTAGCATCTACGGCATTGGAAACAAGCTCGCGTAGGAAAATTTCATGGTCGCTGTACAAGAACTTCTTGATGATTGGGAAGATGTTCTGTGCGGTTACATTAATTGATCCTTTAGACATGTTTATTCTTTTTAGGTTTTCAAGCATAGGGCAACGTTTGTGCCATTCGGTCTAGGGCTAAATTTTACTGACAGGATGGCAAGTTAATGTGTCATTTTTGCGCTAACTTATAGCACAACACGCAACAACTCCTTAACACACAACACATGCACAGAGCACGAATTACTGGCGTTGGCCATTATGTCCCAGAAAACATTGTAACGAACGACGACTTGAGTACGTTCATGGATACCAACGATGAATGGATCCGAGAAAGAACGGGTATCGAAGAGCGTCGATGGGTCAAAGAAGGTGACGGTAATACAGCCGCCACGATGGGTATCAAGGCTGCGAAACAAGCTATCGAAAACGCAGGGATACATCCAGAAAATATTGGTCATATTGTATTTGCTACCATATCCCCTGACTACTATTTTCCGGGCTGTGGTGTTCAAGTTCAAGAGGCACTAGGTATTCATACTGCCGGTGCTACCGATGTTCGAAACGCATGTTCAGGATTCATCTATGCAACCAGTATTGCCAATGCCTTCATTCAAACCGGAATGTACGAGCATGTTCTTGTAGTTGCTTCAGAGTTACAAAGTCCATTCTTGGATAAAACAACTCGAGGTCGCGGAGTAAGTGTCATTTTTGGCGATGGTGCAGGTGCTATGGTCCTGTCCCGAGCTAAGGACGGTGAAGGTGGAATAAAAAGCTGCCATATGCATAGTGAAGGCAAGAATAAGGAAGAATTAACGATGAAGGGCTTTGGTACACAACATTGGATTGGGGAACTTCTAGAAAATGGTGTTATTCCTGACATTCACTATCCTCAAATGAATGGTAATTTTGTTTTTAAGAATGCGGTGGTTCGATTCGGTGAAGTCATTACTGAAGCCCTGAAGGCGAATTCTATGACGCCAGACCAGATCGATTGTTTGATCCCGCACCAGGCCAACCTGCGCATCGCTCAGTTTATTCAGAAGCGCATGGGATTGGGAGATGACCAAGTTTTTAATAATATCCAGAAATACGGAAATACTACCGGTGCTTCAATAGGAATAGCACTTTCCGAGGCTGTTCAAACTGGTACTATTCAGCGAGGAGATAACGTATGTTTGGCCGCCTTTGGGGCGGGCTTTACGTGGGGCTCAATTCTACTTGAGTTTTAACCAATGTTATTAACTAAAAAGGCGGTCCCGCAGGGCCGCCTTTATTATGTTCTAAGATTTTTATCCTTCCCACTTGCGGATGGTGGTACTCAGTCCAAAGCAACCTACGTCATTGCTCATGTTGGAATACAAGATGACGGGCTCCGCAAAGGGGTTACCTTGAGCATTTTCCAAGGCCTGGTAGCTTTTGTAAAATTGATACAGCTCATCGGTCAGGGTTTTAACGGTGATTCGGTACTCCACTAGGAATAGGTAGTCAAATGAATTGACCCCAGTAGCGAACCGAATCTTGAGGTCGCGGTCGACCCCTTCTTCCGAAAGTAAGAACCCTCCTTCGTATATGGGCTGCGCATTTTGATTAGTGGTCTCTAGCCAAAGAGGATAATATTCGGAGGTGTCTTGTCCGCTCAAGGTGTTGCGGTAATGCAGGTCTACCGTTATAAGATAATGTTGATTCTCCCCAGCGATATCACTAAAATCTACGGTCAAGGCATCTGATGTTTCATCGAACCAAGTTGTTGCACCATATTCCACTTCAGCTGAGAAATCTGCCTTTTGTGGGAAGCGCTGTACGGCGTGCACAGTTTCGTAATCCGGATGACTGACCTCA
>Ga0255779_1000092_pt1 | contig 100178 bp, 88 predicted proteins | sample 011ome_21_FD_179977 | JGI IMG/M metagenome (GOLD analysis project Ga0255779, IMG submission 179977) | Coastal salt marsh microbial communities from the Groves Creek Marsh, Skidaway Island, Georgia - 011508AT metaG (version 2) | ecosystem: Environmental > Aquatic > Marine > Intertidal zone >... | reverse complement strand
GGTCATGCGTTGGAAGCCAGAGATCATGGACTTAGTGATAAAACAGGGCAAGCATCGAGCGTTGGACGACATCCGTGAATCAATCGATGAATTGAAAGTCTATCGCGAGCACGTGCTTAAGATTTAATGCCTGTTTGTTTTTGCATTTGCCTTGTCAAAGCCCAATCAATATGCTCCCGCACCAGGTCGCTGGCGTCGGGCCTAACCGATTCCAGAGCATTGACGATGTTTTCATCATAAGGCGCATTGCCTAGGGCTACCGCGATATTGCGCCGCCATCCCTCAAAGCCAGTCCGCCGAATCGGAGATCCCTCGGTATTGGTAAGAAATTCAGCTTCGGTCCAAGACAGCAATTCAAGTAAAGAGCGAGACTTAAATTGCGCCCGTGCCGAAAAATCTTGATCGATCTGATGGGCGGCAAATTTATTCCAGGGGCAGACCAGCTGGCAGTCATCGCAACCAAAGATTCTATTGCCGATCGCAGCGCGGAATTCGAGCGGAATAGCCGCTTTTGACTCGATTGTTAAGTAAGATATGCAACGTCTAGCGTCTAGCTGGTAGGGCCCAACAAAGGCTTTAGTGGGGCAAATATCAAGACAGCGCTGGCAGCTGCCGCAATGGTTATCGCTCTCGGGTTTAACCTCCGAAAAAGGTAAGTTCGTAAGTAGTTCGCCAATGACGCACCAAGAGCCTCGTTGCTTATCATTGAGCAATGTGTTCTTTCCGATCCAGCCCAATCCAGATTGTTCTGCGAGACGTTTTTCCAAAATTGGTGCACTATCGGTGCATGCTCTGCTGATGAAGGGCCCGTTTGGTAGGTCAGTTGTGGCGGCGTTAATTTTCTCGGCAAGTTTCTTGAGCTTCTGGCGAATAACCTTATGGTAATCACGCCCAAGCGCATATTGTGCAATATAGCCCTGGCGGGGATTTATGAGCGCGGCTTGGGCGGGCGCCATTCGGGCTTGGGTGAGATAGTCCATACGAACGGTAATGGCAGTCAAGGCGCCGGGCAGTAGGCCTGATGGCTCGACCCTCAAGTTCATGTTCTGGGCCATATAGGCCATGCTGCCGTGATATTCTTGGCTAAGCCAATGCTTTAGATGTTGTTCGTGATCGCTTGGCCCGAGGGTAACGTACCCCACGGCAGAAAAACCCAGGTCATTGGCCCAGTGGGAGATGTCGTCCTGTAGCGTCCTTAGTGACATGAATAATTCCATGTGCGGGTTTGGTTATAATCATTAGAGCAAGTTTATCAGGGCCCCTATGATACCGTCGAAACTCTATCTTGCGGCAGCGGTAAAGGCGATTGATGCGCACTATTCAAAAGATAGTGGGCTCGATAGTTATGCATTGATGAAGCTTGCAGCGCGTAGCGTTTTAGCCGAGATATCGACGCGGCTCGACGGCTATTCGAAGGCATTGATTGTGTGCGGTACAGGCAACAATGCTGGCGATGGTTTACTGGTAGCGACAATGTTAGCCGATCGTGGCTGGTCCGTTAACGTTGTTTTGGTTGGGGGTTCAGAAAAATTCTCGCCGGCCAGTCACCGAGCATTAACAGCTTGTAAGGCCAGTCAGGCGAGCTTTATCAGCCCTCCTGATCAGATAGATGCCGAGACGTTGGTAGTTGATGCGTTGCTGGGCGTGGGCTTTCGTTTTCCCTTAAGAGCTGAATATCGATCGCTCATCCGTTTAATCAATTGCTCCGACGGTCCTGTCGTCGCGCTAGATTTGCCAAGCGGATTGCATCCGGATTCAGGGCTGAGCGACGGGGTTTGCATCCAAGCCACGCTAACGATCACTTTTTTGGTACCAAAATTGGGTCTTTATCACGGTGTCGGGCAGGCGAGTGCAGGCGAGATTGTGCTGGCTGACCTTGGTGTGCCTGACGCGCTTATCGATCAATATTCTGCCGAGTCTGTTCAAGTGTTGACCAGCAAGCCTTTGCCCAAACGGCCAGCGTCTGCTCATAAAGGTCAGTTCGGTCATGTGTTGATCATTGGCGGTAACAATGGATTTGGTGGCGCGTGTCTATTAGCAACCGAGGCAGCGCTTCGCAGCGGTGCCGGGTTAGTGTCAGTCATCAGTCAAGCGGCGCATCGTTCGAGTATGCTCGCAAGGTGTCCAGAAGCGATGTTTAGTGCCGCCGACTTCAACACAAACATCGAAGCGTTATTGGAAAAATGTCATGCAGTTGTGATTGGTCCAGGTTTGGGTCAAGACGAGTGGGCTCGAAACTTGCTCAATCAGGTTTTAAGGTCCTCGAAACCAACGGTTCTAGATGCTGACGCGCTCAATCTTCAGGCCGGAACCGCCCTTCCGAGATCGAACGTCGTGTTGACACCCCACCCGAAGGAGGCGGCTAGGTTGCTAGGTCAACAAGACGTCTCAGAGGACCGGCTTGCTGTTTTGTCCGCGTTACAGGCGGTGCATCCGAGCGTTGTTGTGCTAAAGGGCGCTGAAACCTTAGTCGGATCCGAATCAAAAGTTGGCATCAACATCTATCCGAACCCAGGCCTAGCGACAGGCGGTACTGGAGATGTGTTGGCGGGCATGATTGGTGCGCTAGTGGCTCAGGGGCACTCCTTGTTTGATGCCGCAAGCTTAGGTGTGGCGCATCATAGTCAGGCAGGTTTGATGGCCAACCAAAAATTCGGAGAGGTGGGCTTACTCGCCAGGGACGTCATCGATGAGATCCCGCATTCGTTGGCAGGTAATCTTTGATGAATACTACTCTGATAAGCCCTGAAGCGACTGCTGAGTTTGGTCGTAAATTAGGGCGCGCGCTAGATCAGCGAGGGGTTGTTTTTTTAAACGGTACCCTTGGGGCTGGCAAGACAACGCTTTGCCGGGGATTGTTGAGAGGATTGGGCTATCAGGGCGCTGTCAAAAGCCCCACGTTTACCCTGGTCGAACCCTATGAATTGGCCGAGGCCTCAGTCTATCATTTCGATCTCTACAGACTCGCTCATCCTGACGAGTTAGAGTATCTTGGTGTGGAAGATTACTTTACTGCAGAATCCTTGTGCCTGATTGAGTGGCCAGAGCGCGGGGTAGGGTGCTTAATGGCACCTGACTTGGAATTAACGATGACCGTTCAGACGGAAGAGTGTCGGCAAGTGGCAGTGCATGCGCGATCGACGAAAGGCGAGCAAGCGGTGAAAAGATTGGCTGAGTGGCTATGAGTCTCAGGCGCTATCTAATGATCAATTGGGTTTTAGCTGCGGTATTAGCGAGTTTTACTTCGATAGCTGCTGCCACAAGCGCCGTCGAAAATATTCGGATCCACGCCGCTCCTGAAAAAACACGCTTAGTATTTGATATCTCAGAACCCATCGAGCACACGCTCTTCCTTCTTGAAAACCCTCGTCGCTTGGTCATCGACATGCCCGCAACTGCGCTGAAACCTGCACCGCGAAAACAGCGATGGAGAGCTTCCGACCTAAGCGACACTGATATCGATAAGATTCGCTTCTCCTCCGCTAAGCAAGCTGATTTGCGGGTTGTGTTAGAACTTAGTGACGCAGTAAAACCTCGTAGTTTTCTCCTTAAACCAGTGGCTCAATACGGGAACCGTTTGGTGGTAGATCTGTTTCCCCAAGGCAAGAACGCGCCTGCCGCGGCGCCACCGCCAGTTGCTGCAAGATCGCTAAGAGACATTGTTATTGCCATCGATCCAGGTCATGGCGGCGATGATCCCGGTGCGATAGGGCCTGGGCGCACCTATGAAAAAACGGTGGTTTTGGCGATCGCTAAAGTATTGGCTAAAAAAATTAATGCCGAACCGGGTTTTAAAGCGGTATTAACCCGTGGCGGAGATTATTACTTAGCGCATAGGAAAAGGACCGATCTCGCCCGCGAGCGACAAGCTGATGCGTTCCTATCGATTCATGCGGATGCTTGGAAGACACCCGATGCGAGTGGGGCCTCGGTGTTTGCCATTTCTGAGCGCGGCGCCACCAGTGAAACCGCCCGATGGATCGCAGAAAAAGAGAATCGGGCCGACCTCATCGGGGGGGTCGGGAGTGTGAGCTTAGACGACAAGGATGATGTGCTTGCCAGTGTGCTTTTAGATTTGTCGATGACTGCCAGTTTGGGTGCTAGCTTAGAGATGGGGCAAGCGGTGCTTGATGCGATTGCGCCAATTAACAAATTGCATAAAAAACGAGTAGAGCAAGCCTCTTTTATCGTTCTTAAATCCCCGGACATCCCCTCGATTTTGATTGAGACAGGTTTTATCTCAAATCCTGGTGAAGCAAAAAAATTGCGTAGCTCGCGGCATCAAAATCAGATGGCTCAAGCCATATTTGATGGGGTGTATCAATATTTCTCAACGAGACCCCCGGAAGGGACTGCTTTTGCGGCTCAAGTTAGCCAGGGCCAAAAAATGATAGACTACACAATTCAAGGTGGAGACACCTTGTCAGAAATTGCCGTTCGGTTTCGGGTCTCGCAAAAAGCTTTAAAAACAACCAATGCCCTAAAAAATGATCGTCTGAAGGTTGGCCAAGTCTTAAAAATACCAGGGCGTTCTTGATGCGCATCCAAAAGTTATCAAATCGGTTAGCTAATCAGATCGCTGCTGGTGAGGTGGTTGAGCGGCCTGCATCAGTGGTAAAAGAGTTGCTTGAAAATGCCATCGATGCGGGTGCAACCCGAATAGAAGCAACGTTAGAGAATGGCGGCACCAAATTAATTCGGGTCAAAGACAATGGCGGCGGTATTCCTGAGGCTGAACTCGCGTTGGCGTTGTCTCGACATGCCACTTCGAAAATTCAAGCAGAAAGTGATTTGGAGGGTATTGCCTCTCTAGGTTTTAGAGGCGAGGCCCTAGCTTCGATAGCATCGGTATCAAAGTTGGTGATGACCTCAAACGCGGATCAAGGAAAATCCGGTTTCGCGGTTCAGGTAGCTGGAGAGGAGATGATTTCAAGTCTTGCGCCTGCACCTCATAGTCAAGGCACAACCGTAGAGGTCAGAGATTTATTTTTCAATACGCCGGCTCGACGAAAGTTTTTGCGGACTGAAAAAACCGAATTATCACGAATCGATGACGTCATTCGAAAAATGAGCTTAAGCCATCCGGGTATTGCCTTTATGGTCGCCCACAACGGCAAGTCTTATCGTCAGTTCCCGGCCGTCACCGATAGCGCTGACGAACGGCAGCGAATAAAAGCGATTTTTGGGCAGGATTTTATAGACCAAGCCCTATATTTCGAAGAGGCTCACGGTGGCATGCGTTTAAAAGGTTGGATCTCGTTGCCAACTTATTCAAGAAGTCAGGCTGACCAGCAGTATTTCTTTGTCAATCATCGATGCATTAGAGATAAAGTCTCAAGTCATGCGGTCCGGCAAGGGTATCAGGATGTTTTGTTTCATGGCAGGCATCCGGTCTATGCCATTTTCTTAGAGCTTGATCCAAAGCTAGTTGACGTGAATGTGCACCCCACCAAGCATGAGGTGCGATTTCGCGAAAGCCGCGGTGTTCATGACCTGATTTACCGTACGATTCACCATGTTTTAGCGTCGGTGCGGCCAGAGGCACAATTGGGCCGAGCCGGTGACTCAACCGGTTCGAGCGGGCAAGAATTGGCAATAACCGAACAAGCACCGGGATTTGTGCAACACAATATGGCCTTTAGTCGATTGAGCCAAGGGTCTGGCGGCTTGTCTCAGGGCGGCCGGATGCCTGGTAATTGGACGAGCACTCGCTTGGATACTCAGACCCTCGATATATCGAATCAAGACGGTGAGATCCCGCCCCTCGGGTATGCCCTAGCACAATTACATGGCATCTATATTCTTGCGCAAAATGCCGCCGGCTTAGTTGCTGTCGATATGCATGCTGCCCATGAACGTATCACCTATGAGCGGCTCAAAGCAGCTATAGATATGGATGACCTGAGGACGCAGCCTTTACTCGTGCCTGTAAGTGTGTCCCTCAGTGAGCGTGAGGTAGCGCTGGTTGTCGATGAGGGCGAACAGTTGCAAGCGCTTGGTTTACAACTTGAGATCGCATCGGCGGAAAGTATTGTGATTCGAGGCGTGCCCGCGATGCTCAGCCGAGACAATCCCGAAGCGCTGGTTCGGGACGTGCTTGCAGACTTTCTGGAGTTCGGCATGAGTAATAGGATAGACAATGATCGGGATGAGTTGCTGTCCACCATGGCCTGTCATGGGTCTGTCAGGGCTAACCGTCGGTTATCAATTCCTGAAATGAATGCGTTACTTCGAGATATGGAAGCAACCGAACGTAGTGGGCAATGTAATCATGGCCGGCCGACTTGGTTTCAGCTGACCATTGCTGATCTTGATAGCCTGTTTATGAGAGGCCAGTAACTTTGCCAGAGGCACTTGTGATCACAGGCCCTACCGCTTCAGGCAAGTCTGCCTTGGCCTATCGGTTAGCAGAACAATTTGATATTGAAGTCATTAACCTAGATTCCGCTCAGGTGTACCGAGATCTCGACATCGGCACGGCCAAACCCAGCCGTCAGCAGCAGCTAAAGGTACCTCATCATCTGATAGATATTCGCGAGCCATCCCAGCCCTATACCGCTTTTGAGTTTTGCAAAGACGCCAGAGCGGCGCTGGTTAAAATTCAAGGCTCAGGTCGAACGCCGGTGTTCGTTGGTGGAACGATGCTGTACCTGAAAGCGTTACGCGAAGGCATCGCTGAAATGCCAGCCGCCGACCCCGACGTTCGTGCAGAAATTCTTAGGCAAGCCGAGCTCAAAGGCTGGCCGGAGATGCATGAGCGGTTAAAACGCGTGGATCCAGTAGCTGCTGCGAGAATTAAATCAACCGATAGACAGCGCCTGCAGCGAGCCTTAGAAGTGCATGAATTAACCGGCAAAACCCTCTCAGATTTTCATGCCATGGGTCATCAGGGCTTGTCATCAGATTTGCTCGAAGTCGCTATCGTGCCAACGGATAGAAGCGAGTTGCATCAAAAAATAGCCCAGAGGTTCAACGATATGCTCGAGATGGGGTTGGTCGAAGAGGTCGAGCGCTTACGCCAATCCTATCGGTTAGAGCCATCGCTACCCTCAATGAAGGCAGTAGGCTATCGTCAAGTTTGGCAGTACCTAGAAGGCGAGATCGACCATGCGACGATGCGTGACAAGGCCATTATTGCCACCCGCCAACTCGCGAAACGTCAGTACACCTGGTTGCGATCCTTCGCCAAGATAAAGATATTATCTCAGTCATCTTTAGATCAGCTGTTGAAAATCGAGGGGGTCGACACCATATTAAGGTCAGGTTAGTTGGACGTGTTGGCGAAACCAGCAGGTGAGATGTCGCAAAGCACCCGCTGGGGTGGCGCGCGCGGTTTCCTACGGCACGGTATGATTGCACTGCCTGCAACGCGAAGTTCAAAGGAGTTACCATGCCCAAGGCACAATCCTTACAGGATCCATTTTTAAATGCACTACGAAAAGAACGAGTGCCAGTTTCAATTTTTTTAGTCAGCGGCATTAAGTTGCAAGGGCAAATCGAAGCCTTTGATCAATTCGTTATCTTGCTTCGAAACACGGTTAATCAAATGATATACAAGTCCGCAATTTCAACCGTCGTGCCATCTCGGCCTGTCGCACTTGCATGGGATGACCCCGAGGTACAAGAGGCTCTTGATTAAGCCCGTCAGAAACCATTATGTTTTTTGATCGACCAGCGCCGGGCTCCCGTGCGTTGCTGGTTCATCTGAGAAATAAGGTCTCAGAGCTCGCTACGGCTGAAGAAATCGAAGAGCTGACCTTATCAGCAGGATTAGAAGTTGTTGGGCTTGTAGAAAGCGCTCGTCGCGAGCCGCATCCAAAAACAATGGTAGGCGCGGGCAAGACGGACGAAATTCGTCTGGCTGCAATAGATCTACAGGCGGACCTGATAATCTTTAGCGAAGACCTCTCGCCCACCCAAGAGCGTAATTTGGAAGAAGCGCTTCGCCTGCGGGTGATGGGTCGTACGGGCTTGATCCTCGAGATTTTTGCTCAGCGAGCTAGAACCCACGAAGGTAAGTTACAAGTTGAATTGGCACAACTTGATCATGTCGCATCAAGACTGGTCCGAGGCTGGACTCACTTAGACCGACAAAGAGGAGGCGCTGGTGCGGGTCTTGGCGGCGCCGGCGAGACCCAGCTTGAAGCCGATCAGCGGTTGCTGGCAGCGCGCAATAAAAAAATCCGCGAACGATTGCGAAGGGTGCAGCGCCAGCGACACCAGAGCCGTCGCTCTCGAGTTCGCTCTGAAACGGCAACGGTTGCGCTAGCGGGCTATACCAATGCTGGGAAATCCACTTTATTTAATGGCCTCACTCAAGCGAAAGTGCATGCAGCGGATCAATTATTTGCGACCTTAGACCCGACGCTTCGAAAGATTGATCTACCGCTTGCGGGTAAAGCCGTGTTATCGGATACGGTGGGGTTTATCAGGGCTCTACCCCACGGCTTGGTCGAAGCGTTTAAGGCCACGCTTGAAGAAGTCACCGAGGCCAATTTGCTCTTGCACGTGATTGATGCCTCGGCCCCAGAAAAGCAAGCGCGGATAGAGGAAGTGAACGCAGTGCTCGCAGAAATCGGGGCAGAAGCGGTACCTCAACTGCTGGTTTGGAACAAAACCGATATTCAAGGGCCGGTTGGGAAGCTTGTTCGACGTGATAATCGTGGTCGACCTTCCTCGGTGCAAGTGTCCTCGCTCACAGGACTCGGTATTCCTGAATTGTTGGCGGCAATTGATGAGTTGATTGCTGATGATGTGGTCACCACGGTCATCACGTTAGGGCCAGAGAATGGCCTCATTCGGGCAAAGTGTTTCGAGATGGCATCGGTGATAGAAGAAAGTCGAGATGACAGTGGCACGGTTGAAATGCATCTCCGTATAGAAAAAAAGAATCTAGCAAGACTCAACGCAGCGATAAACAAGGCTTAGGCAATGCAACTTCGCTCAATAAATGGGAAGATACCCGAAATCTCGGGAATTGGAGAACAACATGGCTTGGAATGAACCGGGTAACAATGGCGACCGCGATCCTTGGGGTAATCGACAAGATCAAGGCCCGCCGGATCTAGATGAGGCTTTTAAGAAGCTGAAAGATAATTTAGGTGGCATGTTCGGGGGCGGCAGCGGCAGTAGCGGCAGTAGCGGAGGCTCTGGAGGCTCTCTGCTGACATCTTCTTTGCTGGGCGTCGTCCTTGCTGTCGGTGTCATCGGTTATGGACTTATGGGGATCTATACCCTTGATGAGCAGGAGCGCGGTGTAGTGCTGCGGTTTGGTCAGGTTCAGGATGCTGTGGTGATGCCTGGTTTGAGTTGGTATCCGCCCATTATAGATAAAGTCATTATTCACAATGTGTCGAGGGTACGGTCGCATCCGCACGACTCTGAGATGCTGACTGAAGATGAAAATATTGTGAAAGTGAAGCTCACGGTTCAGTACGTCATTGACGATGTTGTCAAATACGCGCTGGAAGTACGAGACCCGGAATCGAGTCTTCACCAATCCACCGAGAGTGCGGTGAGACACGTCGTTGGCAGCACAGAAATGGATGAAGTTCTCACTGAAGGTCGGGCAGTGATGGGAGATGAAATAAAAGCCCGTATTGAAGATTACATGCGGGCTTATGGCACTGGGATTGCGGTAACGCAAGTGAACGTTGACGAAACTGCACCACCAGATGCGGTTCGTGAGGCGTTTGATGAGGTTATTCGGGCCCGAGAAGATGAGGTCCGAGTGCGCAACGAAGCAGACGCTTATGCCAATCAAGTGATCCCGGAAGCGCGTGGTGAAGCCCAGCGTTATCTCGAAGAAGCGGAAGGGTACCGGCAGCGCGTGGTGGCACAAGCGGTTGGTGAAGCCTCTCGATTTAGCAAGCTCTTCGTGGAGTATAAGGCTGCACCTGAGGTGACTCGAGAGCGTATGTATCTAGATACCATGGAAGCGGTTATGTCGAGCGCTTCGAAGGTCATGGTGGATGTTGAAGGTGGAAACAACATGATGTATCTGCCTCTTGACCGCATGATCCAACAAGGTGCCACTAGCACAAGGGGTCAAGGTATGGCTGGTTCGGATTCTATATCTCAGCGACCACAAGATACATCGTCGGCCCGCAGCCGTCGTGAACGACAATAAGAGGGGTAGATAATGTCTAATCGTATAGCAGTGTTATTGGTACTGGTGGTTGGCCTCGTATTCGTTGGTTCCAACTCGATTTATATTTTGAACGAAATGGAGCGTGGCGTGTTGTTGCGCTTAGGAAAGGTGGTGAATCCAGACATCGCGACAGGTCTTCACTTGAAGCTACCTTTCATGGAAGAGGTGCGCATTTTCGATGGCCGAGTGTTAACCGTGGATGCCCCTGCAGAGCGGTTCTTAACCCTTGAGAAAAAGGCGCTTATCGTCGACTCCTTCGCTAAATTTAAAATTAAAAAGGTCGAGAAGTACTACACGGCGACGTCAGGTGATCAAAGACGTGCAGAGGAGCTCTTAAAGCAGCGAATCAATAATGGACTGCGGAATGAAATCAGTAAGCGAACCCTTCATGAGGTGGTGTCTGGTGAGCGCGATGAATTGATGGAAGTCTTGGTTGCCAGTCTCAATGAGGTTGCTGATGCGGAACTGGGTGTTGAGGTTGTCGATGTTAGGGTCAAGCGAATCGACTTACCTCAAGAAGTCAGTCAGTCGGTTTATAACCGCATGAATACCGAGCGCGACATCGAAGCTAAAGAACATCGTGCAAAGGGCCAAGAATTAGCGGTTGGCATACGTGCAGATGCCGATAAACAAAGAGAGGTTATCCTCGCCGAAGCCTACAGCGAGGCGGAGTCCTTGCGGGGTGAGGGCGATGCAGAGGCGGCAGCCACCTACGCCCAGGCGTTCAACCAAGATAAAGAGTTCTATAAGTTTTATCGAAGCATGGCAGCGTACAAGCGGACTTTCTCTGATAAGAATGACATGCTCATTTTAGATCCAAACAGCGATTTCTTTAGTTACTTAAAGGACAGCCAGTCAGGCAAATGAATCACCTAAGGCGCAGGCTTGCATGAACTTTCAAGACCTGATGGTCGGAGCGTGTCTGGTCTTAGTGTTAGAGGGCATGCTGCCGTTTTTGTCGCCGAAGCTTTGGAAGCGCCTGGTAAAAGATGCAGCTGAGTTGAACGACTCCGCGCTCCGTGGCTTTGGTTTTGGTATGATGGTGCTGGGCACACTCTTGCTCCATCTGTTGAATCGTTAGGAAGAACAAGCGCTATGACCATTGAGCATTGGCTTTTGCCTGACGGTGTTGAAGATGTTCTGCCCGAAACTGCCCGAAAGATTGAATACGCACGGAGAAGCCTTATTGACCTTTTTGGACAGTGGGGATACCGGCATGTGATGCCTGCAAAGCTGGAGTTCTTGGAGTCGCTCTTAACGGGTACAGGGCGAGATTTAGATCTGAAGACATTCAAAGTGATCGATCAATTGAGTGGTCGAATGATGGGTCTGCCCGCGGACCTGACGCCCCAAGTTGCTCGCATCGATGCCCATAGCCTAGGCCAGGAGGGGCCAACCCGGCTTTGCTATGCGGATTTCGTGCTGCACAGCCGTCCAGATCATATGTTGGCATCACGCAACCCCTTGAAGGTTGGTGCTGAGTTGTTTGGCGACGCCAGTTCTGGGGCTGACACAGAAATTATCAGTCTTATGCTTGCAGGGCTTGAAGCGCTGAAGCTGGGTGCGGTTCAGCTTGAGCTCGGCGACGTCAGTTTGTTCAGAGCACTGTTATCTGAGGCTGGGCTCACCCCGTCTCAAGAGGCAGAGGTGTTTGAGTTGACGCAAAATAAAGCCAGAGATGAGTTGTCGATCCTGGTTAAACGTTACGGCGTAGCAGATCCCTTGGCCCAGCTAATTGCCGAATTGCCTATGCTTTCAGGGGGAACTGAAGCGCTACTGGCTGCTCAGCAGTGGCTCAAGGACTGGCCAACTTTGCTGAAGGCGATAGCACATTTACAGTCGCTCAGTGAGCAAATCGCTGCCAGATTTCCAGAGGTACAACTCAGTTTTGATTTGTCTGAACTTCGCGGCTTGCATTATCACACCGGGCTGGTGTTTTCTGTTTTTCTACCAGATTCTGGGCGCGTTATTGCTAAAGGTGGCCGTTATGACAATATTGGTGCAGTCTTCGGTAGAGCGCGCCCCGCTACAGGTTTTGATATTGAGTTATTGACGATTGCTGATCGTCTCCAGAGCCCGCCTATGAACAGGCGAGTTAGAGTTGTCAGTGAACCAGCCGCTGACCAATCCGAGTTGTGGCAAGTTTGTGACGCCCTGCGACGGGATGGCTTTGAAGTGGTAGAGGGCACATCGATAGAAAATGCCGATGATCAGGTACTGGTGTGGTTAGATGGGGCGTGGCAACTGAAGGACGAGAATTAAGGGCAACATTGCGGGCTGTGCCGCCGGCTGGAGATATCATGAAGCATCAGAATGTGGTCGTTATCGGAACCCACTGGGGAGACGAGGGAAAAGGCAAAATCGTCGACCTTTTAACCGATTCGGTCGCTGGGGTCGTGCGGTTTCAAGGTGGCCACAACGCCGGTCATACCTTAGTCGTCGACGGTAAAAAAACGGTTCTACACCTCATCCCGTCAGGCATCCTTCATGCTGATGTTCGTTGCTTCATTGGCAATGGTGTCGTGCTCTCTATTCCTGATTTGTTTAAGGAAATATATGAGCTCGAAGAAGCTGGTGTTGAAGTCAGGAACCGGCTGCTACTGAGTTTAGATTGTCCCTTGATCATGCCCTATCACATTGCGCTTGATCAAAGTGTGGAGCGGGAACGGGGTAATCAGAAAATCGGTACAACAGGACGTGGGATTGGTCCGGCGTATGAGGATAAAGTCGGTCGTCGCGGATTACGACTTAGGGATCTCCTAGATGAAGCCCAGTTGCGTTTCAAGCTCGACGGGCTACTCAAGCAGCACAATTTTATGCTTGAGCAGTACTACGGTGCTGAGCCGGTAACTTTAGACGCCTGCATGGCGGCCAGCATAGCGTTTTTAGAGGCCTTAAAACCGATGATGGCCGACGTCCTTGCTGAATTATCTCAACTTCGACGGGCTGGTAAGGGCGTCTTATTCGAGGGAGCGCAAGGCGCTTTACTTGATATTGATCACGGTACTTATCCATTTGTGACCTCATCTAACACAACCGCCGGCGCGATCAGTAGCGGCTGCGGCGTTGGACCCCGATATTTGGATTACATACTGGGTATTACCAAAGCCTATACAACTCGAGTTGGGGAGGGGCCATTTCCAACTGAATTACACGATCAAACCGGACGGCATTTAGCTGACAAAGGCCATGAATTTGGCGCAACGACTGGACGCCCTCGGCGGTGTGGATGGTTGGACGTTTGTGCGCTGCAGCGAGTCGTTGAGATGAATAGCCTAACGGGCCTGTGTATTACCAAGTTAGACGTTTTAGATGGCCTTGATTCAATTGCGATCTGCGTCGACTACCAGGAAGATAACGATGGAGCGATAAAGCCCGTTTACGAGCATTTACCCGGCTGGCAAGGGAAGACTGCATCAATCAAGGTGTACCAAGAATTGCCAGATAATGCTCGTGCTTACCTCGATCGCATTGAAGCGCTTTGCGGCATTCCTATTGACTTGATTTCAACAGGTCCTGACCGGTCGGAGACTATTGTCAGGCGCGCCATCTAGCCTGCGAACTGCGACGGCACTGGCAGGAGAGTAGGGCAAGCTCGATAGCGATTCAGAGCCCTTGCTATCGTTTCGATACAGTTTGATGATAACGAAACTCGACTTTTCTGAATGGTCCGTTAAGTCGCCTTTTTATAAGGGTTAGCAATGCGACCATCGGCAGTCGTATGTGAATCTTGGAGGTTTGTATGATTATTGATCATCTGCGGTTGAGACGTTTTGCTACGGTAGTGCTCGAGCATTTAGGAACCGAGACGGCGAAAGCAGCTGAGACTGCCGACCATTTAGTTGAGGCAAATCTCAAAGGTCACGACTCTCATGGCGTTGGCATGATCCCCAATTATGTTGGCAGTGCGCTGCGAGGGGGTTTGCAAGTTAATGCCGAGGCGCAGGTGGTCAAAGATCAAGGCGCAGTTTTGTTAATCGATGGTGGCTTTGGGTTTGGGCAGGTTGTGGGCCGTCAAGCCACTGATCTGGGTATCGAAAAAGCCAGAGCCCTTGGTATCGCTTGCGTCGGATCACGGAATAACCATCATTTAGGCCGGATTGGGTCCTATGCCGAGCATTGTGTTGCAGCCGGAATGGTCTCGATTCATTTTGTTAATGTAGTGGGTCACCCGCCCTTTGTGTCAATGTGGGGTGGCCGAGACAAGCGGTTGCAAACCAATCCATTTTGTTGCGGTGTGCCAACGGAATCAGAGCCCCTGATACTGGATATGGCGACCAGCGCGATTGCTTTGGGCAAAGTGCGGGTAGCCAGTATGAAGGGGGAGCCTGTCCCTGAGGGGTCCCTCTTTGATCACCTGGGACGGCCTACCCAAGATCCCAATGCTATTAGCGAGGGCGGCTCGTTAGGGCCTTTTGGACAACATAAAGGTTCTGGTTTGGCATTGATGTGCGAGTTGTTGGGTGGTGGCTTGGCGGGTGAGTGGACCATGCAGGATATCGATCAGCAAAAAGAGGTTACCGTTAACCACATGTTGATGCTGATATTGGACCCCAATGTGTTTGGTGGAGCCGAGGGCTTTGCTCGGGAAGTCAATGGTATGCAGGCCTATGCCAGAAGCGCGGCGCCTGCTGAAGGTTTTGAGCGTGTTCAATTACCCGGTGACCCAGAACGTACCTCGAGAGTCAGTCGGCTCGCAGAAGGTATACCAATAGATGCACAATCCTGGCAGGCGATTTGCCAAGCGGCTGAAAAGGCGGGCATGTCTGCTTCCGAGATCATAGCCTTAACGCAGGCTTGACAGGCAAAATCTGCGCCGACAGCATTTGAAGACAAATTTAGGTACAATGCTCGCCCAGTCGAGGACGAGACAGGACTCTCAGCAGCAAAAAAGTGGTGCCGAGAAGAGGACTTGAACCTCCACGGGGTTTCCCCCACTAGCACCTGAAGCTAGCGTGTCTACCAATTCCACCACCTCGGCAACGAGGAGCCGAAGATTACTAGCAGGCTTGTAGTCTGTCAACGCGCGCCGCTTAACCTGGCCTGCAGGAGCGATAATTGATCCCAAAAGACCCGAACTTTGATCGAGAGGCTAAGCGGTATGAGCGTCCGATTGCGAGCCGGAAATTTATTTTGTCCCAAATTTCCGAGGCCGCAGAGCCGCTTACCGCCCGGCAAATCGCCGGTCGCCTTGGCATTACCGACCCAGAGGACAAACGCGCCCTAAAAGCTCGACTTGCAGCAATGCAACGAAGTGGTGAATTGGTCATGAACAAGCGCCGTGGATATCGACTGCCGGTCGATTCTGACCTGAAAGAGGGCACGATTTCCGCGCACCCTGATGGGTTTGGTTTTCTCATGATCGAGGGTTTGTCGTCAGATGTTTATCTCGGAGCACCCGAAATGAAGCGGTATCTGCATGGTGACCGAGTGCTCGCCAGAATGCTTGGAGAGGATGCTCGAGGCCGACCTGAGGCGGAGATAGTTAAAGTCGTTTCAAGATCAATCAAGGAAATCACTGGCCGATTGGTAATTCAAAAGCATCGGGCCTTTGTGGAACCGCTCAATCGGCAAGTGCATCAAGCTGTCAACATTAGCCAACCCATAGGCGCTGAATTTAAATCTGGTCAGATCGTAGTGGTTGCCATCACTGACTACGGTTCGATTAGAGCCGGATTGACCGGTCAGATAAAAAAATTGTTAGCTGATGAGCTAACCCCCGAAGTTGAAATTGAGGTCGTGCTCAATAATCATCAAATTCCTGTTGATTTTCCTGAGTCGGCGCTGATCCAAGCTAAAGCTTGTACTTCTGAGTCCCTAGAAGCAGAAATTAATAAGCGCAAGGATTTGCGTCACTTACCGTTTGTCACGATTGACGGTGATGATGCGAAAGATTTTGATGATGCTGTGTATGCAGAGGCAACGGGAGAGGGCTATGCCCTGTATGTCGCAATCGCTGATGTCGGTCACTATGTAAAACGGGACTCGCCGCTGTACGAAGAAGCCATTAATCGAGGCACAAGCGTTTACTTTCCACAAAGAGTCGTTCCTATGTTGCCCGAAGGTCTGAGTAATGGACTTTGTTCCCTCAGGCCGGATGAGGATCGGCTAGTGCTTGTCTGCGAGCTTATGTTTGATGCCCATGGCAATCGAGGTGCCTATCGTTTTTATGAAGGCGTCATTCGATCGAAAGCACGATTGATTTATGAAGAAGCCGCAGATTGGCTCGCTGGAACTAAAACGGTGCCCAAGATTCGCGACGCCGTAGCCGCATCCTTAACTGCGCTAAATGACTTGTACCAGCGCCTCTGGCAACAACGCGAAGCTCGAGGGGCTCTAGAGATTGAGACCCCGGAGCTTAAAATCGGTTGGGATACAGAGGGCGCGCTTATCCACTTAGCGCCGGTTGCTCGAACCGAGGCGCATAAGCTGATTGAAGAGTGCATGTTAGCTGCGAATGTGGCGATGGCGGAATTTATTACGAGCGCGGATGCGCCGGGTCTATTTCGGGTCCACGACGAGCCTGATACTGAGCGGGTAGAGCGGTTAGCGAGCGCACTAGCGCAGTTTGGGTTAGCGTTAGATGCAGAACTGGGCCGGGTGAAGACGCAAAACTTTCAAAAGATCTTGGATGCCACTCGAGACATGCCGGCTTCAAGCGCCCTGCAAATGTTGGTTTTAAGAACCATGAACCAGGCGATCTACACCCCAGAAGCAAGGCCCCATTTTGGATTGAATTATCCGTCCTATGCGCACTTTACATCGCCTATAAGGCGGCTGTCTGATTTGGTGAATCATCATTTGGTTAAAGAGAGCATCGCAAAGCGCAAACGCGGCCGTCGACCAACGGAAAAACCTGTGTCTTTCGAGGACATGTTGCAGCTCGGTGACCGCGCGAGCGTAACAGAGCGTCGCGCTGACATGGCGGTTTATGAAGTGCTGGCCTGGTTGAAATGCGAATATCTAAAGCAGTTCGTCGGGGATGCATTTGAGGGTGTCATTACAACAGTGACAAAATTTGGGTTGTTTGTGACTCTTGAGCCTATGATGGCCGAAGGTTTGGTTCATATTTCAAATTTACCCAAAAACCGTTATCAGTTTGACCCAGAGCAAAGTGCCCTCTTCGCTGAAAAGACTGGCGCTGCCTTTAGAATGGGTGATCGGGTGCTGGCTCAGTTAGACTCGGTCGACAGCAGTCTAGGTCAGGTCAGTCTGTCGCTAGTGACTCACGAACCGGTTAAGCGCCGGGGACAATCCGCTGGACGGAAAAATGCGCCAAAGCGCAAAGGGAAATCAACTACGAGAGCAAAGCAGGGTCGCCGTGGCAAATAATTGGGTTTATGGCTTTCACGCAGTATCGCAGGTTTTAAAGCGGGCGGTCCCAGGAACGCTTTACCTTCGACAAGGGCAGGTGTCAGAGCGGGCAGAGTCGATGATAAAGCTCGCAGGATATCCCGATTGCGTGATTGAGCGCTGGGAAGCAGCAGCCTTTAAAGATGCTCTTGGTGAGACTGCGTCCCATCAGGGGGTGGCGTTTCTGAGCCGTCATGCGCCTATCGTCCCCCAACAAACGCTTGATGACGTACTTTCGCCGTCGGCTGGCCATAAAATCATCTTGGTTTTAGATGGCGTGACAGACCCAGGCAATCTAGGCGCGTGTTTGCGAAGTGCTGCAACCTTTGGGGTTGACGCAGTTGTTGTCCCGAAACATGGTTCAGCGCCCTTAAACGCGGCTGTATTTAAGCGCTCAGCGGGCGCTGCGTCTCACGTGCCAGTGATTGAGGTGGTGAACCTAGCGCGGGCGTTCAAGCAGATGAAGGCGAACGGACTTTGGGTTATCGGCACCGCCCTCGGTGCCGGTCAGGCATTGCATGAGGTTGATCTGGCCGGTGATGTGGCGCTGGTTATGGGCTCAGAGGGCGAAGGATTGCGGGTGAATACACGCAAACATTGCGATCTCCTAGTTGAAATCCCGATGGCGATTTCGGCATTTAATCTAAACGTCAGTGTGGCAACAGGGGTCTGCTTGTATGAGGCGTTCAGGCAGCGGGGCTCTCAGTCGCCGAACTAATTTGCACATCTCAAGACAATTTCGTAAACTGCGCGGCCTTATTTCTATTCACTCCTTGCTGCACCGGATAACCCGGGTGGCAATTACCGAGAGGAGATCTCTATGCGACATTATGAAGTCGTCTTTATGGTGCACCCTGGGCAAAGCGAACAAGTTCCGGGGATGATCGAACGTTATTCAAATCTGATTACCCAAGGCGGCGGTGCTGTACACCGGGTTGAAGATTGGGGGCGCCGACAACTGGCCTACCCGATTAACAAAATTTTTAAAGCGCACTACGCGATGCTGAACATTGAGTGTAGTTTAGACACGCTTGAGGAGCTAAGCGATGCGTTTCGATTTAATGATGCTGTGGTTCGAAACATGATCATGGGACGCAAGCAAGCGGACTTAGGCGAGTCACCCATCATGAAGATTGAGAACGAAAGCAAAGAGCGCAAGGTGCGTGAAGAAAGCCGCGCCGCCAGGGCCGAATCCAAAGCCGCTGAGGCTGCCCCTCAATCGGATGCTACAAAACCAGCATCAGAAACCAGTGTAGATGCTGAGCAAGGAGCCTAATCATGTCGCGTTTTTTTAGAAGAAGAAAGTATTGTCGGTTTACTGCTGAAGGCATTTCAGAAGTGGACTACAAAGACATTGAATTGCTGAAAGCCTATATTACTGAAACAGGTAAGATCGTACCTAGTCGAATTACGGGTACTAAGGCGAAATATCAGCGCCAGCTGGCAAAAGCGGTAAAGCGAGCAAGATACCTAGCGCTTCTGCCTTACACCGACGCCCATAAATAAAAAGGCGGTCTTGATTCGGTGAAAGGGCTCGCAAATTTTGTGATGCGAGGCCGGTTACAGGCCAGTGGCGTCGCTGCGCTGACCTCGGCACTACCCATATTAGGGTGGTTGGGAACCTCGGTTGTAGCGCTGGTGATTTTAAGGCAGGGCATCAAAGAAGGGCTTTTGGTATTTCTTTGGGCCGCATTGCCACTGATCGTTATTTACCAAACTGGCGGTGACGTCAGCGGTTTAGCAGCTCTAGTCGGCACCTTTGTTTTGGCATCGGTGTTACGAGCGACAACCTCTTGGGAGCTTACGCTGGTAGCAGCGCTGATTGCAGCAACCTTGGGGAGTTTTATATTTTCGGTATTGTCCGAGCCGATTTTGTCAGCGTTTGTAGAATGGTATGTCAGTACGATCGCGACGCTGGCGGAGGAGGCAGGTGTAGCTGGCATCAGCTTTGATGAAGGCCGGCGCCAAGCGATGAGTTATCTTGCGATGGGGCAAGGATACCTCATGATTTTGGCGGTGATGTTAGCGCGTTGGTGGCAGAGCCATTTGTTTAACCCGGGCGGGTTCAAGCAAGAGGTTCAGGGTCTAAGACTGTCGCCGAAGGTGTGCGTGCCGCTCATCGGACTGATGGTTTTGTGTGCGCTAACCGACGGGTACGCTGCATGGGTGGGTTTGTTGGCCATGCCTTTTGTGGTTGCAGGTTCCGGTTTGGTGCATTGGTTTTTCGCACACAAGAAGGTACCAAGTCAGTGGTACTTCGTGTACTACATGCTGTTGATGCTGATGTTTCAATGGGTATCGACGTTGCTTGTTATGCTGGTATTCGCCGATGGTGCGTTAGATTTAAGACGAAGAATTGAATCCAAAGAGGATTAAACCATGGAAGTAATCTTATTAGAGAATGTTGCGAATCTGGGTGGCTTGGGTGACCAGGTCACGGTCAAGCCCGGCTACGGTAGAAATTTTCTTGTCCCCAAGGGCAAAGCTGTGCCTGCGACGGCGGCTAATATCGCTGATTTTGAAGCTCGCAGGGCCGACCTACAGAAAGAAGCCGATGCCCAGCGCAAGGCTGCTGAAGCCAGGGCGGAAAAGATTAACGCGTTAGCGATTAAAATCGCGGCCAACGCTGGCGAGGAGGGTAAGCTCTTTGGCTCGGTGACGGTCAGAGATATTGCCGATGCAGCAACTGCAGCAGGCGTTGAGATTGACCGCAGCGAAGTAAGGTTGCCGACAGGTCCGCTTCGGGAAGTGGGCGAATATCAAGTCGAGATTTATTTGCATCCGGAAGTTAGCGCAGAAATGAATGTTGCGGTTGAGGCTGAGGAAGCGTTCCCATCCTAATCGCAATCCTATAGTCTAGGTTTCCCCTAGCGCAGAGCATAGTTTTGTGGCGATCGACTTGGATGATCATCAGTCCCTTAAGGTACCCCCTCACTCGATAGAAGCTGAGCGGTCTGTCCTTGGGGGATTGATGTTAGACACCGATGCATGGGACAGGGTGTCTGCTTTGATCACGGGAGATGACTTCTACCGTACCGAACACCGACCGATCTTTCGTGCCATGGAAGGGTTGGCGGGTCAAAATAAACCGTTAGATATTGTCACCTTAGCCGAATCCCTTGAATTGCATGGCGAGCTCGAGGCGGTGGGGGGCTTAGCGTACCTAACTGAACTTGCTGCGAGTACCCCAAGTGCTTCAAACGTGGCCGCCTACGCAGAGATCGTGCAGGAGCGATCAACGGTGCGTAAACTCATCGGAGTTGCTCACGAAATTGCTGACAGTGGTTTCAATCCCCAAGGCCGCGATAGCGCTCGTCTTATCGACGAGGCCGAGAGCAAAGTATTCAAGATAGGCGATGAGCGGCCTAGCCGGGGCGGTCCGGAAGGGGTCGGCCCTCTGTTGACCAAAGCCATCGATAAAATCGATGAGCTGTATCGTACCAAGGGCGCACTGACCGGTATTAGCAGCGGCTTTCAAGATCTCGATGCAATCACCAGCGGTCTTCAGCCTTCCGATCTAATAATCGTAGCTGGCAGACCCTCCATGGGTAAAACCGCGTTAATGATGAATATCGCAGAGAGTGCGGTGATTTCTGGCACTCAGCCAGTGATTGTGTTCAGCTTAGAGATGCCCTCACATTCTTTGATCATGCGGATGTTGTCGAGCTTGGGGCGTATCGATCAGACTAAGATTCGCAATGGCCAGTTGGGCGATGATGATTGGCCGCGCCTAACGTCTGCGGTGACTCTCCTCAATGATAAACCTCTGTTTGTCGATGATACGGCGGGATTAACACCCAATGAAATGCGATCGCGGACCCGCAGAATTGTTCGGGAGCATGGGCCCGTTGGAATGATCGTCGTTGATTATTTGCAGCTTATGCAAACCTCAGGAACGCCAGAAAATCGCGCGGTGGAGATTTCTGAGATCTCTCGGTCTTTAAAATCTATTGCCAAAGAATTTGAATGTCCGGTAGTTGCTGGTTCTCAACTTAACCGGGGCCTAGAGCAGCGAACGGATAAACGTCCGGTGATGTCAGACCTGCGAGAATCCGGCGCGATCGAACAGGACGCGGATCTGATCATGGCGGTCTATCGCGATGAGGTCTATCACGAGGACACGCCAGATAAAGGCATTGCCGAGATCATCATATTAAAACAGCGCAACGGGCCTATCGGCCGCAAGAAGCTGGCCTTTATGGGTCAATTCACCAAGTTCGAAGACTTGGCTAGAGACTACGAAGATTACTACGAGTGATGATTGAGGGTGCTCGTGCCGAGATTGACCTCACGGCCATCACGAAAAATCTTGCCACCGTAAGGGCGGCCGCGCCAGGTCGCAAGGTAATGGCCGTAATTAAGGCAGACGCTTACGGGCATGGTGCTGAAAAGGTCGCCAAACATTTAACAGCGGTTGATGCCCTAGCGGTTGCTCGAATCGGGGAAGCGGTGGCCTTAAGGCAAGCGGGGATTGATCGACCGCTTGTTGTGATGGAGGGTATTTTCGATGCCGAAGGCGCTAGACTCGCAGAGGCCCTTGACTTAGATTTGGTGGTTCATGCGCCATATCAGGCAGCGCTTATCAAAAAAGCAACTTGCAAGGTATGGCTCAAGGTCGAGACTGGGATGAACCGCCTGGGTCTTACAACGGACCAACTTGCAACGTGTCTGCAGCAAATTCCGGAGCAACGCATACTCGGATTGATGTCGCATCTATCTGATGCCGACGCGCCTGAGAAGGCTAAAAACGGGCTGCAACTGAACCGACTAATGGTCGAAGCAGATCGATATGGTTTGCCGACCTGCCTGGGTAATTCAGCCAGCATTTTAGGGGGTTCAGCAGGAGACTGTGATTGGGTTCGGCCAGGACTTATGCTTTACGGCGTAAGTCCATTGTCTGGCGCATTGCCACCATTACACCCAGCGATGTCTTTAAAAGCGCCGGTCATTGCGGTGAAATCAGTACCAGCTGGCGCCACCATAGGTTATGGCAGTACCTGGACTGCGCCAGATGAGCGGACTGTCGCGGTATTGGCTATAGGCTATGCCGATGGCTATCCCAGAGAGATTAAACCAGGTACAGAGGTTTGGTTAGGACAACGCGAGCAGGAAATCCTCGGTCGCGTATCGATGGATATGACGGTGATATCCACCAAAGACGGGGACGTGCCTCAGATCGGTGATGAGGCAGAACTCTGGGGCTTAAGGATTTCTGTGGCTAAGGTCGCCGCTGCCGCACACACGCTGCCCTATGTTTTGCTCAGCGGACTGAGTCATCGGGTACTTCGTAGTTATCGGGAGTAGGCCAACGATGAAGAAAACCAAAATTGCTTTTGTATGCGGCGACTGCGGCTCCGAATACAACAAATGGCAGGGGCAATGCCATGACTGCCAGGCTTGGAATACCCTTAAGCAGATTAGCCTGGGGAACCCAAGAAATGATCGTAAAGCGGGTTACACAGGTTCGGTCGAGGCCTTACAAACCCTTGATCAAATTGTGGTTGCAGAGCAACCACGGATGTCTTTGACCTCGGCAGAGTTTAATCGTGTGCTAGGGGGAGGCTTAGTGCCTGGCTCTGCGGTGCTCATCAGTGGTTCTCCCGGTGCAGGTAAGAGCACCCTATTGATCCAAGCCCTCTGTGAGCTGGCGAAAACACAGGCCTGCTTGTATATCACTGGGGAAGAGAGCTTGGCTCAGATTGCGATGCGAGCCAATCGTCTAAGTCTTTCTACTGACCGCCTGAAGGTTATGGCGGAAACTCGGGTAGAGACAATTGCTGAAGCTTGGGATGCCAATCAACCCAAAGTTTTGGTGATTGATTCGATCCAAGTGATGCACAGTGATTGGGTCGAGTCCGCTCCGGGTAGTGTGAGCCAAGTACGGGAGTCCGCCGGGTTTTTGATCCAAAAGGCCAAACAGACTGGCACGATCTTAATCGTCGTTGGACATGTGACCAAAGACGGTAACCTTGCAGGCCCGCGGGTGCTTGAGCATATGATCGATGCATTTTTAATGTTAGAAGGTGACGCTGACGGTCGATACCGAACCCTCCGATCGATTAAAAATCGATTTGGTGCTGTCAACGAACTGGGTATCTTTGCCATGACCGATCAAGGTTTAAAAGATGTCGCCAACCCTTCAGCAATATTCTTGAATCGGTCAGACCTTGATGCGCCCGGTAGTGTCGTCATGGCGGTCTGGGAAGGCACAAGACCGCTATTGGTAGAGGCGCAAGCATTGGTCGATCAGAGCGCTTTTTCTAATCCCCGTCGGATAGCGGTAGGTTTTGAGCAAAATCGCTTAGCGATGCTCTTGGCCGTTCTAAGCCGTCATGGCGGGCTGCAAGTGGCGGACCAAGACGTGTATATCAATGCTGTCGGCGGCATTCGCGTCGATGAAACCAGTAGCGATCTTGCCGTCCTTATGGCGGTGGTCTCGAGCTTCCGCAATCAGCCATTACCGCAAGATCTGATCTGTTTTGGAGAAGTGGGGCTATCAGGAGAGATTCGACCGGTTCCCAACGGTCAAGAGCGCTTAAGAGAAGCGGCAAAGCACGGTTTCAAGCGAGGGCTCATTCCAAAAAGCAACGTTTCTAAGCAGGCAATCGAAGGTATGACGCTGTACCCGGTGTCGCAGCTATCAGAAGCGCTATCAATTTTGAGCGACTGGTAACGTTTACGTCGCGAGTTTTTTGTAACGAACTCTGGTTGGTGTCAAATCTTGATTACCCAAACGTTTTTTCCTATCCGCCTCGTACTCTGAATAGTTACCCTCAAAAAACTTTGCTTGGCTATCGCCTTCGAAAGCCAAAATGTGCGTCGCGATCCGATCAAGAAACCATCGATCGTGAGAGATCACCATCATCGCTCCTGGATAGGTCTCAATGCCTGACTCAAGCGCTCGCAACGTCTCAACGTCTAAGTCGTTGGTCGGCTCGTCAAGGAGCAAAAAGTTGGCGCCAACTTTGAGCAGTTTGGCAAGGTGAACTCGATTACGTTCACCGCCAGATAAATCTTTCACCAGCTTCTGCTGGTCCGCGCCCTTAAAGTTGAAACGGCCAACGTAGGAGCGAGAGGGTGTTTCATAGCGACCAATTTTGATGATCTCGCTGCCTTCAGAGATTTCTTCCCAGACCGTTTTTTCGCCGCTTAAGGCATCGCGACTCTGATCGACGTAGCCGAGTTGAACGGATTCGCCGAGACTTATGGTGCCCGTATCAGGGTCGGCTTGACCGCTAATCATTCGAAACAAAGTAGACTTACCAGCGCCGTTGCCACCAATAATGCCGACGATTGCGCCTTTAGGGATACTTAAAGTGAGGTCACTAATGAGCAACTTATCCTGAAAGCCTTTCGACACCCCCTCAATTTCGAGCACTTTATCACCCAACCGAGGGCCTGGTGGAATGTAAAGTTCTTGGGTTTCGTTGCGAGTTTGAAACTCTTGGGAATTGAGCTCGTCAAACCTAGCAAGGCGAGCACGATTTTTTGCTTGCCTGGCTTTGGGCTGGGTTCTTACCCATTCGAGTTCTGCTTTTATGGTCTTTTGCCTGGCTTGTTCTTGGCGTTGCTCTACAGCAAGGCGTTTCTCTTTTGCCTCAAGCCAAGCGGAGTAATTACCTTCGTAAGGGATACCGAGACCCCTATCAAGCTCAAGTATCCAACCGGCTGCATTGTCTAAAAAGTAGCGATCGTGGGTGATGGCGACCACGGTGCCAGGAAAATCGGTAAGGAAGTGCTCTAACCAGCCAACGCTCTCTGCATCAAGGTGGTTGGTTGGTTCATCGAGCAATAGCATGTCTGGGTTTGCCAGTAGCAAGCGGCACAAGGCAACCCGGCGGCGTTCTCCACCCGAGAGCGTATCAACGGCGCTGTCAAAAGCAGGCAATCGGAGGGCGTCTGCTGCCACTTCGATTTTTCTTTCTAAGTCCCAGCCATCGCAGGCATCGATTTTAAGTTGTAACGCCCCTTGCTTGTCGAGTAGCTCCGTCATTTCATCGTCGGACATAGGTTCCGCAAAACGGTCACTGATCGCGTTAAATTCATCGATCAAATCTTTGATTTCTCGGACCCCGTCTTCTATGTTGCCAAGCACATTTTTGTCGGCATCAAGGGCAGGTTCCTGAGGTAAGTAACCTATTTTGAGATCCGGCTGTGGCCTTGCCTCGCCCAAGTGTTCTTGGTCGATGCCGGCCATGATGCGCAGCAAACTCGATTTCCCAGAGCCGTTGAGACCAAGGACACCAATTTTTGCCCCGGGGAAAAAAGACAAAGAGATGTCTTTCAAAATTGTGCGATTAGGCGGCACAATTTTTCCAACTCGATTCATCGAAAATACATACTGCGCCATGATTTAGCCCCCAGACAATCCAAATTAATCAAATACTGTTAAAACGATTAAACCTCAAATAGCCTAGCGCACAAAGCCAGTTTGCCGAAAGCGTTCTAATCAAGTGGTAACAGAAAATTTTTAGAGGCAACGTTGCTATGACGATTCGGGCGGCCGGCACTAGAGCGTTAAAAGGCTTCATAAGCTGACGGACTTAAAAGGTCCAAATAGTTTGGCTGGGCGTTGGCATACTTGCGTTACGTCTGGTCGTCCTATTGCCTGAGCGATGAGCGCTTGCGGGTTATGGTTACTGCCCGAAGGGCGAGCCAGTTTTCGCAGGTTTCATTTTGCTGCGCCGACACCGTTCAGAACAATACTTGACCTGCTCCCAGTCCTTACGCCATTTTTTTCGCCAAACGAAGGCTAACCCGCAATGGGCGCAATTTTTTTTCGGCAGCTGGAGCTTGTGGTGTGCCATTGGTGATTGCCGCTCCTAGGTGATTGGTGTTGCTTGGCGCATATCGACAGCACGCTTTTCATCGCGATGCTGTCCGCGCTAGCCATCTCGCCAGTCATCTGCGCTAGTCAATTGACGCGCGCTTACCGCGATGACAATGAGACCAATTCGCTGCTAATGCACGGCGCTGTGATGATTTTTCGCAGCGCGATGCTCTAAGGTTATTCGCCATCTTAACCTATCGGGATCAGATGCTTGGCTATCGTTACCTGATCCACATGCGTCTCAGAGAGCGTAAATTGATATTGGCCGTCTCACGCTTGATTGGCTCGAGTACCTTGATCGCTGTATGATCGAGTGCTTCTTTGGGTTAAGTGGTCGTTGAATTGGGATTAATATGATAAGTCTCTCTGAATTTTTGCCAGAAATGATCGCAACAATTATTGGTGTTGCCCTCGGTGGTATGGGTGCGCTTTATAACAGTCGACGGCAATTCAATGAAATGAAACGCAAACGAGCGCGAATCTTCCTCAAGAACTTGGAAAGCGAAATCAAAGAGAATATGCAGCAGATTGAGGCTGCACTGCCGATATACCTTGATGCCGACCATGGCAGATCTTTTTTTCTCGGTACCATCGCTTGGTCCACTGCAACGACCAGGGGGGATTTAGCGGATGTATTGGGCATGGAACTGGCAGATTTGGTCGAGAACCAGTACAGGATCTTTTTTAAAATCCGTTATTACGTCGATCTAATGACGCGGCTATGGTTCACGACGCCTGAAGTTGATGGGCGCGGAGAGATCCAACAAGGATTCAACCGCCACATCGTGAGTAACTTGCAGGCAGCTATGGCACATTTACCAGAAATTCAGCGAGCCATTGACGAGGCGAAGCAATCAATGGAAGCCAGCGAGTCTAAAACCGGTAAACTTTGACAGTGATCCTAATGTAGCGATTGGCCCAGGTGGGGTGGCGTATGTTTTGCCCATTTTGCAGTCACAGCGAAACGAAAGTAAACGACAGTCGACTGGTGGCCGAAGGCCAGCAAGTGCGTCGCCGTCGAGAGTGTTTGGCCTGTGGCGAACGATTTACCTCTTTTGAATCAGCGGCGCTGATGATGCCCAGGGTAATTAAGTCCGATGGCACTCGAGAGCCTTTCGACGAAGAAAAATTGCGCTCAGGGTTGATGCGGGCCCTTGAGAAGCGCCCCGTGAGTCTTGAAGGGGTCGAGGCAGTACTCATGCGCATCAAGAGCAACGTTCGCGCCACCGGAGAGCCGGAACTCAAGAGCCGGGCGCTAGGAGAGCTGGTGATGCGGGAGCTGAGAACGTTAGACGAAGTCGCTTATGTCCGATTTGCGTCGGTTTACAGAAGCTTTCAAGATATCAGCGAGTTCAAGCGCGAAATCGATTCAATGGGTAAAGCTAAGCGAAAACCGCCAAAGAAAAAATCCCCGGTAGAGAAACAATGAAATGGATGATCGACAGTTTCTAGCCAAGGCTTTCGCGTTGGCGCGCAAAGGACTTTACACCGCAGACCCAAATCCTAGGGTAGGCTGTGTGTTGGTTCGTGACGGCAGGGTTATTGCAGAGGGATATCATCGTCAGGCAGGGGAGCTGCACGCAGAGGCTAGTGCCCTAGTGAATGCCACCGAGTCAGTCGAAGGCGCGACCGCTTATGTGACCTTGGAACCTTGCAGCTATGAAGGGCGCACCCCTGCTTGCGCAAAGGCGCTGATCAATGCGGGTATTTGCCGGGTCGTTGCGGCAGCGGAAGATCCGCATCCGAAAAATCGCGGTGCCGGCTTTGACCTACTCGAATCGGCTGGCATAGAAGTGGTTCGATCTTTAGATCCATTATCGGCAGAAGCGTTAAACCCTGGGCACGTCAAAAACCATAGAGATGGCCTGCCCTTTACGCGACTTAAGCTCGCGGCAACGATAGATGGCTTTACAGCGCTGCCGAACGGCGCGAGTCAATGGATCACCAGCCCAGCAGCACGGCTAGATGTGCAGAGGCTTCGCGCTCGTAGCTCTGCGATTGTAACCGGCGCCAACACGGTGTTGGTCGATGATCCAGCGTTAACTGTTCGCGACCCTGCCATTGATCCTGTCGCCAGTGATTTGATCCTGGCACGTCCAAAACCGGTTTATGTATTGGATTCGAACGCCCGAACCACTTCATCGCACCAGGTTTTTCAAAACCCTAGGGCAGTGCAAGTTTGTGCTGCAGGCACTAAACCAAGTCACAGTGAAGCGCTTGTGATACCCGCCGATCAAAAGGGCCGTATCGATTTGACACATTTTTTTAGATCACTAGCACAATCTGGGGCCCTAGAGGTGCTGGTGGAATGCGGCCCGGTGCTCGCCGGCGCCGTTATGGAAGCTGGATTAGTTGATGAATTAATTGTTTACCTAGCGCCTAAGTTCATGGGCCAAGGCTTGCCGTTACTTCAGCTACCAGAAGTTGCTAAGATGTCGGAGGTTCGCAGCTGGCGAATCGCCGAGTCCCGTCGGGTCGGAGAGGATCTAAAACTAACGCTAAAACCTTAGGCAGGCTGTTGCTTAAGATAGGATAAAAGCATGTCTCGAATTATTGAAGGAGATTTAGTCGCAACGACCTCCGGGATCACCTTGGTCGTAGCCAGATTTAATGAGCTTATCGTTGACAACTTGCTAAGCGGCGCGATTGCCACCCTCAAGCGTCACGGTGTTCAAGAAAAATGTCTCACCGTTGTCAAAGTGCCGGGCGCCTTTGAAATACCCTTGGCTGCCCAATTAGCCGCCGAGCAGGCTGATTGCGCTGCGGTTATAACTTTGGGAGCGGTGATTCGAGGCGGCACACCGCATTTTGATTATGTCGCCGGACAAGTAGCCAGCGGCGTTAATACCGTCGCATTAAAGACCGGTAAGCCGGTGATCTTTGGGGTGCTTACCACCGATACTATTGAGCAAGCCATTGAGCGTTCTGGCACCAAAGCGGGCAACAAAGGGTCAGACGCCGCAATGGCGGCACTTGAGATGATCAATCTCATCAGAAAATTGGTATGAAATCCTCCTCCTCGGCCCGGCATAGAGCCCGCAAGCTCGCTGTTCAAGCCTTATATCAAACTCAGTACGTCAGCACATCGCCATCAAAGGTCATCGAAGAGTTCATCGAGGATAATGATTTAAAGCGCGCTGACATCGATTATTTTAAGGTGCTTGTCATGGGCGCTACAAAACATCAAGCGTCACTCTGGCAGGCGATAGAACCTTTATTGGATCGGGATGGCGATGACATCGATTCGGTTGAACGCAGTATCTTGCTGGTCGGCGCCTACGAGCTGCGAGAGCATATTGAGGTACCCTTTCGGGTTGTGATTTCGGAAGCCATAGATATCGCCAAAATATTTGGCGCCACCGACAGTTATAAGTATGTCAATTCTATTCTCGACCGTTTGTCAGTGGATTTTCGAGCGGTTGAGACCTCGGTCGCAGGGCCCTAATGACCCTGTCTGAGTTCGACATTATCGAGCGCTATTTTGCCCCCCTGGGGAATTTTCGTGGACCTGCTGTCAGGCTTGGACCAGGAGACGATTGTGCGGTAATCATGCCGCCATCCAACGAGCAACTCTGCGTATCGTCCGATACGTTTATCGAGGGCACCCATTTCCCGGTTGATGCGCCAGCGGCCATGACGGCTCGACGGACCTTGGCTGCGGCTCTCAGTGACCTTGCGGCAATGGGCAGCAAGCCTCTCGCGGTCACCGGTGCGCTTACGCTGGCTAGCGTCTCACCGGAGTGGCTCGAAGAGTTTGCCAATGCGTTGGGTAACTGTATTTCGGTTTGGCAGAGCCCTTTAGTGGGCGGCAACATTAGCCGGGGTGAGGCCTTGTCAATTACCTGGACCGTCATGGGTTCGTTGCCGCAAGAGCAGTTTATCAGTCGAAGCGGAGCAACCGAGCCGTCGGATATATTTGTTAGTGGCTGGCCAGGAAGGGCGGGACTGGCATTGCAAAGGCGCCTCGCGGGACAACAATGTAGCAAAAAAATTGCGCAACACTATGAAGCACCCGAGCCCCGGCTGGAATTGGGGCAGCATCTCCGAGGGTTGGCCTCTGCAATGATTGATGTTTCTGATGGTCTGTTAGCGGATTTGAATCATATATTAGTGGCTAGCGACGTAGGCGCCGAGATTGATCTCTCGTCCTTTAACTTCGATCAGGCTTTGGTTGCTGAAGCCGGCGATGAGGTGCTTGCTCGGCGATTGACTCTGACGGCGGGTGATGACTACGAATTGTGTTTTGTTGCACCGCCCGAACATCGCACCACCATCGCAGATCTGTCTAAGCAACTTGACTTGCCACTCACAAAAATTGGTCAAACGAAGGCAACGAAGGGCCTAACATTTTGTCACCCGCCCGAGGGCATGTTGATGGAGCCACTGCTGTTGCAATCGGGTTACCAGCATTTCTAATGAAACCGACTTTCCCTGACCTTATTGGTAGTCCTACGCTCATGATTGCCCTTGGTTTTGGGTCTGGGCTAGCAAAATGGGCGCCGGGCACATTGGGTAGCGTTGTTGGGTTAGGCCTGTATTTGTCGCTATCGTTGTTGCCTGTCGCCGCTTACTTAGGGTTGGTAGCCTTGGCAGGTCTACTGGGTATTTGGATTTGTGCGCGCGCCGCCAAGGTCATGCAACAAAAGGATCCGAGTGCGATCGTCTGGGATGAAATAGTTGGGATCTGGTGCGCACTGATCTGGGTGCCAATCGAACCCTTTTGGCTATTACTCGCCTTCGGGCTATTTCGATGCCTGGATATTGCAAAGCCGGGACCAATAGGATGGCTCGATAGACGCTTAACCGGTGGTGTTGGGATTATGGCTGACGATGTAGTCGCCGGCATCTTGACTTGTTTGATGGTGCATGGCGCGATGTTGGGTGTCTCGATTTTGGCCGTTTGAGGCGGATGCTCGTGCGTATTGTCAAACAATCCGAACAATGACAAGGTAGTCGCTTTTGAGTGTCGCTAGGAAAGCATCATGAAAATTCATCAGAACTATACCTATAACGATTTAAGAAACTTTAGCTACATTCTCGAGCTGGCCAACGGTGATGCGATCGTCTTAGATCCTTGGGATGCGGAGGCAACAGCTAAGGCTGTTGCCGATCTTGGGCTCTCACTGAAAACCATTATTAATACCCATGAGCATTGGGATCATACCCGAGGCAACGAGGCCTTGGTTGAACAAACCGGTTGTGAGGTTTGGGCGCATGAAAATGGCAAAGGAAAGATCCCTGGAATGACTCGGTCTCTCAAAGCTGGAGAAGTGATTGACCTCGAGCCAGAGGTCACCATGACGGTGCTTGACACGCCCGGCCATACTTTTGCGCACCTTTGCTTTTTAATTACCCAGGGGGGCAATCCAGAGGCAGTTTTCACAGGGGACACATTGTTTAACGCCGGCGTCGGCAATTGTCACAATGGCGGTAGCCCAGAGGCGCTCTATGAAACCATTGCCGCTCAGTTTCATACCCTTGATGACGGAGTAACGGTCTACCCGGGACACGATTATTTAGAGAACAACTTGAAGTTCACCTTACACCTTGAAGCGAGTAACGTCGTTGCTGCTGATTGGTTGAAGCAAGTCGAGGGTAATGACCCGGGTAAGAATCCCATCACCACAACAATTGGCGACGAACGATCTATTAATACTTTTTTTAGATTGGGCAGTGCCGAGATCAAGCGTTCGCTAGAAATGCCAGATGCTGATGACAGCGCAACGTTTTTAGCGCTGCGCCATCGGCGTAATAGCTGGTAGGTTTAATCTGTCTTTGAGGAAGGGTGGCACGATGAAGTCGGTTTGTTTAGTTTTAGGCGCGGGTGCTGGCATCGGCGCGACCGTAGGCGCTCGCTTTGCGGGTGCTGGTTATCACGCCGTTTTGTGTCGTCGAAGCGATCAAGCTGGATTAGATCGCTCCGTAGAAGCGATTGTTGCCGCGGGGGGCTCAGCGACGGGCTTTTTAATGAACGCGGTCGAGCCTGAATCCATAGAACATCGGGTTGCCCAAGTTGAAGCCGAGATTGGGCCGATTGACACCGTTGTTTATAACTTGGGTGCCCAAATTGGCTCGAGAAAGTTACAAGATACTTCGTATAAAGCGTTTGAAATGGGCTGGCAAATGGCAACTTTCGGTCTGTTCCGATTAGCACAAGCGGTCGTGCCTGCAATGCGCGTTCGAGGTCAAGGCAATTTTCTCGTGACCTCAGCGACAGCTGCTGTTCGAGGTAATAGCGGCCAACATTCCCATGCGGCAGCGATGGGTGGTCGTCGAATGCTGTGCCAATCTTTGAACGCAGAATTGGCCAGCGAAGGGATTCATGTAGCGCATATTATTATCGATGGTGCCGTTGATGCCCCGGATACGCTCGGCAAAATGCTAGGCCCCGAACGATTTCAGGCGCTTCGAGAGTCGAAGGGTATGGCCAACGACGGGCTTATGTTGCCCGAAAAAATCGCTGATACTTACCTTCATTTAGCGCAACAACACCGATCGGTTTGGACACACGAATTAGACCTTCGGGCATTCTCAGATCAAGCTTGGTGGAATCACTGAAGCATCGAGTCGGCGAGCGCTGGCTAAATCCACCATGAGACGGTGCTGACAAGCATCCAAATAAGGGCGGACTTCCCATGCAAGAGGACTTGATCGTGACGTTTGTTGGTAATGACCGCCCGGGCATTGTGCAAGAGATGAGTGCCGAGGTGAGTGCCTTAGGAGGCAATTGGCTGGAAAGCCAGATGAGTCGGATGGCTGGAAAATTTGCGGGTGTTGCCCGCATTTCGATTGATGTCGAGCAGGTCGAGGCGCTTTCTGAGGGGTTAACCGCCATCTCCGGTTTGTCGATTTTGTTGGAACGGGCGGAGCCAAGCCCCGACGATGTCATGGCCTTGGCCTTCACGCTGAGTATCATCGGCCCTGACCGTCCCGGTATTATGAGCGAAGTCACAACCGCCTTGGTAAGCAACCAGGTAAATCTGGCAGAGGTTGCGACCCGGGTAGGCCCTGCTCCCATGACTGGAGACCAGACATTTTTCGCGGAGGTGAATATTTTAGTGCCCGAAGGCGTGCCCATGGTCTCTCTAGAAAATGCGTTGCAGCGGATCGCGGACGATCTAGCGGTGGATATTCGATTCGAATGATCCGTTTAAAGTTAACGACTAATCGTTGGGTCGGTATTTTTCTTTAGAGCGCTTAAAAACAAAAATTCTAGGGGCAAAACCACATGTCGAAAGCACTGAAGAAACCTATGCCCATAAAAACTGGTTTCTTAAAGACGCTACGAATGCTCAGGCAAAGCTATCGAAACCCCCTGGTGCATGGTCAAGCCCTGCAAGCGGAACACGGCAACGTAGTGATGCAGATGGCGGGCGGTATAAAAATGGTGCATCTGTTCGGCGCTGATGCTCATCAATTGTGTTTGCTGAATCCCAATCAGATTTTGTCCAATAAGAAAGCCTGGGATCGCATCATCGGCCGGGTTTTCCCTAATGGCCTAATGCTGCGAGATGGCGATGATCATCGATATCATCGACGGTTGATGCAAGCAGGGTTTAAAAGCTCCGCTCTGCAAACCTACGCGCAAACAATGTTGCCTCAAACCCAAGCAGCCATTGCAGGTTGGACGCAAGGACAAACCGCATCTTGGGTGCCGGTATACCCTAAATTTAAGCAGCTCACCCTAGATCTCGCTGCTACTATTTTTTTAGGAATGGATTTAGGTTTTGATGCGACTAGAATTAACCGAGCCTTTGAAACCACCGTAGCCGCCTCAATGCCTCGGGTGCCGGTACCGATTCCTGGGAATTTGCTTTGGCGTGGCATTCGAGCAAGAGAGGCCATGGTGAAATTTTTTCTCAGCCAGATCCCAAGCAAGCGCCAAGGGGACGGCCAGGATCTGTTTTCCTTGCTGTGTCGTGCGGAGGACGAGTCGGGCGATCGATACACAGATCAGGAAATTGTCGATCATATGATCTTCCTGATGATGGCGGCCCACGACACCACAACCAGCACGCTCACCAGCATGACGTATTTGCTCGCAAAACACCCTGTTTGGCAGGAAAGGCTGCGGGCTCAGAGTAAGCCCCTTGATGGTGACATTAACCGAGAACATTTAAATCAAATGACGGATGTCGCAGCGGTGATGAAAGAATCGCTGCGGCTATATCCGCCCTTATCAACTTTGCCGAAATACAGTCTAAAAACGTTCGAATTTGAGGGTTTCGAGATACCCAAGGATGCGATGGTGATCACCTACCCGATTCATACGCACTATGCTTCAGAGCACTGGCCGGATCCAGAGCACTTTCAGCCGGAACGGTTTTTAACCGATGCGATATCAAAAAACCGACATCCTTATAGTTTTGTCCCCTTTAGTGGCGGGGCGCATATGTGCATTGGGCTACATTTTGCGGAGATGCAAATCAAATTAGTGATCAATGAGCTACTCAATCAGTACAGGTGGTCAATTCCCGAGGGTTATGAAATGCCCGTTCAGCAGTCGCCGATATCGAAGCCCAAGGATGATCTACCGATTCTCTACCATCGGTTAGATAGGGCATAAATGATTGGCTTCAGATATTGCCAGGCTCAGGTTAAAGGAGGTTAGATGCTAACGTGGTCTCATGTCGTGCTAAACGTGCGCAATCTAGATCTGATGCTCGATTTTTATCAAAACACTTTGGGATTTGATATCACCGATCGTGGTCCGATCGCTGAGGGTGGACCAGAAATCGTTTTTTTAAGCCAACAGCCTTCGGAACACCATCAGTTAGCCATGGTGGTGGCTAAAGCGGAGGAGGCGACAACAAAGTCAGTCAATCACCTCGCCTTCAGAGTGCCGACCTTTCAAGCTCTAAAGACACAGATCCAACGTTTGCAGGATCATAGAGACACCCATTTTTTACCTTTGTCTCATGGCAATACGCTATCGGTGTATTTTGGCGACCCCGAGGGCAATGGGTTTGAGGTCTTTTGGGATACGCCGTGGCACGTTGCGCAGCCACAGGGTAAGCCTTGGGATATCAGTTTGAGTGAAACAGCGGCCTTAAACTGGATTGAAAGCACATTCAGTGGCGAACCCTCCTTCGAGGCAGCGGAGGATTATCATGCGCGCAGGCGGAGCCTGCGAGAGGGTTAGATGCTTGGGGCTTGTGTTAACTCGTGCGAAGCAGTGTTCGGATACGACGTTTTAGGCGTGCATTGGCACCGGAGTCATGAGACGTGCCGCCCAAGCTTGCAGGCAAAGCCGCCTTGCTGTGACAAGATCATGGTGTTTACCCAGCGCCTTGATAATGCGGAATACCTCCAGTGTCCGTGCTTTTAAAGTTGCGACGAGTACCCAATGTGGGCTGGGGTCTGTCTGACAATCAAGTCGATGATCAGCTTTAATTGCATGATCAGGGTTCGCGACGAATTGAGTACATTGCTAAGAAGCATTCGCCAACAGTGCGCCAATCTAGATTTAGGCTAAAGGCTTAAAACGGAGGGAAAGCTTGCATCCTGGGTCGTCGAGGGTGTCAATCAGTAGATCGATGTCCAAATGATTAGGCAGCGCATTGTCTTGTTGAGACTGATGAAATTGTCACTCGATGACAATGTGGCCATAAAAGGTTGGGTAACACGATGAAGGCATTAAAAGTGTTAATTGTGGGTGCGGGTATCGGCGGACTGACGCATGCCTTGTGTTTAAGTCGCGCAGGGCACCGAGTAACGGTTCTTGAAGCTAACCCGCGGGCAGAGTTTTTAGGGGCAGGTGTTCAAATTTCACCGAATGCAACCAAGGTCTTGCAGGCAATTGGCCTTGAACCTGGCCTGAGCCAAAGGGCAACTCAGCCAGAGAACTCGATTTTTCGACATTGGCGTACCGGTGCCACGATCCATCATGCGCCGCTGGGTTCAGCCGTAAAGGAAAGGTTTGGGGCGCCTTATTATCATTTGCTGCGATCTGATCTCATGGCGTTGTTGACGGACGCGATTGCAAAAGATTCCCGGATCGATGTGGTGTACGGGGCCAAGGTTGTGGCTTTTGAAGCGGGGGACGACGCCGTTTTTGTTGACAGCCTTGACGGGCAGTTCATGGGGCAAGTGTTGGTGGGCGCCGACGGAATCCACTCCATCATCCGTCAAGGCCTGCTTGGCGAACAATTGCCAAGGTTTACCGGTCAGGTAGCCTGGCGATTTCTGGTGCCGACGGCAAGTCTCGACGCCCGAGCGGTTTCTCCTGCAGTGACAGCTTGGTGGGGTCCAGGCCAGCATTTTGTCCACTATGTGGTTGGGCAAGGTCAATGGATGAATTGCGTCTGTGTTTTAGGGGCGTCCCAGTGGGCCGAGGAGTCTTGGGTTCAACCAGGCGAGATCACCGACGTCTTAGCAGATTTTAGAGATTGGCATCCCAGCTTAAGGGCATTAATCGAAGCAGCCGATGTGCCTGATATCTATAAATGGGCACTCTTTGATCGACCGGAATTGCCAAGGTGGGGTGCAGGCCCTGTTACTTTACTCGGAGATGCCTGCCACGCAACATTGCCATTTCTGGCTCAGGGTGCGGCAATGGCGATTGAGGATGCGGCGGTTTTAAGTCGGTGTTTGAGTGAAGGTGCGGACATTCCAGGCAGCCTTAAACGGTATGAAGATCTTCGAAAATCTCGCACGACTTATGTTCAAAGGGCCTCACAAAGAAACGGCTGGGTTTATCATGCGCGTCCTCCTCTGACTTGGCTGCGGGATCTAATCACGCCTTGGGCGGGTCAACGGACCATGACCCGTTTATATGATTACAACGCCCTTTAAGACCATCCTGAATCAATGGCAGTCCTGCTAGGGACGCTCAAAATTGGGCTTTGGAACCTTGGTCGTTGTGACCGAACGGCTCTTAACTTAGTCTTAAACCCATGGATAGATTGCAACCAAGTCAGCTCTCCATCACTATGGACGCAAACACAACGGCCCGATAGGGGTGGACCGTGGGCTAGCGCGTAAAGTCTTGTTTAAGTTGGCGCTCGCTAGCCGCGATTTCGACCCATGCAAGGAGAGATCAATGCAAGCTGTCCTAAGCGAAGATCAAATGCAATTCAAGCAGGTTATCGCTCGGTTTTTTGATACCCACAGTACGATGCCGGCGGTACGCAGATTGTCAGAGACTGAAACAGGCTTTGATCCAGTGGTTTGGTCCGAATTGAGCGACACCCTGGGGTTGCCGGGCACTCATTTGCCTGAGGAATATGGTGGGCATGGATTCGGGCCTACTGAGCTCGGCATCATTCTCGAAGAAATGGGCCGAACCTTGTACTGCGGGCCCTTTTTTTCGTCGGCGGTTATGGCGGGTTATGCGTTGGCGTGCTTTGGTGATGAGGCCGCAAAAATCGAAAAGTTGCCTCAGATAGCGGCAGGGACCACTCGTGCGACATTAGTCTTGGATGATCTTAATCACCCCAGCAAGGTTGGGCGTCTGATTAAGGCGAATCAGGCCGGCGTGTTGACTGGCACAGCGCCTATTGTTTTAGATGGCGGCAGCGCTCAAGCGTTTCTTATCGTTGCTCGCGAGCCAGCAGGCTTAGGGCTTTTTGAGCTCTCGCCAACTTCACCAGGTGTAGAGATCACCTTGCAAGAATCGATCGACATGACCCGGAAAATCGCGCGTCTGACATTACAATCTGCACCCGGCCTTCGGTTGGGTTCGGTAACAGAGCAAGGTCTCTACCAATTTTGGGATCTAATTAGTGTGGCTTTAGCCCATGAGATGATCGGTGGGGCCGCCCGCCTATTAAATGACACGGTTGAATACACCAAAGGGCGGTATCAGTTTGGTCGGCCGATTGGTTCTTTTCAGGCCTTAAAGCACCGTTGCGCTGACCTGTTGATGAGCCTTGAATTTGCCAAGGCCGCAACCCACCATGCCGGGTTTTGTCTTGCAGCCGGGGAAGAGACGACAATATATCCGAGTATGGCCAAAGCGATGGCAGCGGACTGTTTTATGGATATGGCGCGCGCCGCCATTCAGCTTAGAGGTGGCATAGGGTTCACCTGGGAAGATGACACGCACCTTTGGTTTAAGCGGGCAAAATGTGATGAGGTGTTGCTGGGCGCGCCCTATCAACAGCGTGCTCGAATGATGGATATCTTACAGGAGGCTCAAGATGTCGCGTGACGAGATTAAAGCGGAACTTGAACAGTTTCTAGAGGCTGAGTTTTCACCAGATCTGTCTCTGATCGAATGGCGACAGCGTCTGGTGTCAGCGGGTTGGGCGGCGCCTCTCTGGCCAGAAGCGTATTTTGGGCGGGGGTTTTCTCAAGCTCAAGCTGCAGTCGTAACGCAGGTTTTTGCTGAGCGGCGTATCGTTGGCGCAGCCCAGGTAGGACCTCGTCGGTTGGCTGCTGAAACCATTCTCGCTCATGGCACACATGAACAAAAGCTGCGTTATCTACCCAAAATCTTGACCGGCGAGCATGCATGGTGCCAATTGTTTAGCGAGCCCGGAAGTGGATCGGATTTAGCCGGCGCTTCAACCCGAGCGGATCGCGAGGCCGATCATTGGCGGATTAACGGACAAAAAGTCTGGAATACCAGCGCGCATCACGCCGACTTTGGTATTTTGGTCGCGCGTTCAAACTGGGATCTGCCAAAACACCAAGGTCTGTCTTATTTTTTGATCGATATGCGTCAGCCAGGCGTTGAGGTAAGGCCCTTAAAACAGATGAATGGTCATGCATCGTTTAACGAGGTGTTTTTGACCGATGCACAAGTGGCCCTCGACGATCTTGTAGGTGGCGAGGGCGAAGGCTGGGCTGTGGCTACAACAACGTTGTCGATTGAGCGCCAAGGTTTCGCCAGGGGCCGCGGTCAAAGTACTCCGGCAGAGCCCTCGGCGGGTCGAGTTTATCGTGAGCTCGCTCAAGAACTTGAGATCGATAACGAACCCTACACATGGTATCCCCAACGAGAAGGCCGCCCAGATTTAGTTTTGCAGCGGGCCCGAGAAACCGGCGCCATTGAGTCGGATGCTGTTCGTCAAGAAATGGCGAAATTGTTTTGTTTGAGCGAGGCTGCGCGTATTTCGGCAAATCAGGTCTCTGCGCATCAAAAATCCGGCGCCCAGGGTGTGCTTCCTGCTGGATCGATTGGCAAGCTTGGTGCCAGTGTCATAGCGAGGCAGGCGGCGCACGTTCACACCATGATTTCAGGAGCAAGTGCAATGTTGAGTGGTCCTCGGTCTGCGGCAGATGGCATGATTGCGGAAACCCTCGTGTCAGTGCCAGCGATTTCGATTGCTGGAGGTACCGATGAAATCCAGCGAAATATCATTGCCGAGCGGGTGCTGGGAATGCCAAAAGAACAACGTATGGATACTGGGCCCTTCAGAGATATCCCGCGTAATTCGCAGTAGCCTGTTGTCTGGGTTAAGAGATGCCAGTGTAGGTTAACCGTCATCCAAAGTGGTAGAGCAAAAAAGGAGAGTAACATGAGTTTCAAAGGGATAGACCACGTCGTAATTCGAGTCGCTGATATCGAAGCGGCGATTGTGAATTACAATAAGATTTTAGGCTTTGAGCCCGATAGGGCGCACTCAGAGGTACTGAAAGCTGATCAGGCTTTTTACCACTTCGGCAATGGCACCTTTCTTGAGTTAATTTCTCCAACTGATGACGCCTCACCTCTTGCAGGACCTTTAGCGAAACTCGGTGATGGGGTGCATACCGTTGCCTTTGCTGTCGATAATACGAAATCTGTTGCTGAAGCATTGTCAGCGGAGGGTGTACGAACAATTGGCGGCGCCTTCATTCATCCCGGCGATGCCAATGGCTTGTTGGTACAGCTAAGCGAGGCCCAATAGCACAGTCGAGCATCGAAGGAAATTGGAGAACTACCATGACTGAAGCCCTGGAGGCATTTAGATTAGAGACCCGAGACTGGTTGCGCGCAAACTGTCCACCTGGGGCGCGGGGACCGGGTGAAATTCACTCCGGGAGTACGAAGTTGTCTTTTCAGCCAGACACCATTGCTTGGCTTGAATCGATGGCTGATCGGGGATGGACGGTGCCCATGTGGCCAGAGGCGTATGGTGGTGCTGGCCTAACCCTTGAGCAAACCCAAGTCCTCTACCAAGAAATGCAAGCCATTGACGCTCGGTTACCGCTCGTCAATATGGGCACTCGGATGTTGGGCCCGACGTTGCTTGAATATGGCAGCGAATCTCAGAAACTCAGACATCTCCCACTGATTGCCCGGGGCGGCGCTGCCTGGTGCCAAGGCTACAGCGAACCCGGTGCGGGATCAGATCTAGCGGGTTTGACCACCAAAGCCGTTTTGTCAGGCGATCAGTTTGTAATTCACGGGCAAAAGATTTGGACCTCCGGGGCCCAAAATGCTGATTGGATGTTTTGTTTGGTTCGGACCGATCCAGAGGCGCCGAAACATCAAGGCATCAGTTTTGTGTTATTACCCATGGATCAACCCGGAGTCACAGTAAAACCGATTCGTTTGATCTCGGGTAGTTCGCCTTTTTGCGAGACATTTTTAGACGGTGCAATTGCAGAAAAATCAGATCTTGTCGGTCGTTTAAATGAAGGCTGGGCAATTGGTAAACGATTACTTCAGCATGAACGATCTGGACAAGGTGGCCTCGGCCCAGCGCCGGCACGCTCTCGACCAGTCGGCGTTACAATCGACCTTGAAATGCCAGAAGTGTTAAATCGTTATGCCACCGATCCCGCCCAGAAGGCCAGTCAGCGAGATGCGGTAATTCGTTGGCAAATGCGAAGCCGGGCATTTCAATTGACCCAAGCCAGAATGGGCCAAGAAGTCCGTGATGGAAAAACACCAGGCGCTGCAACCTCCATGTTTAAGCTCTACGGCGCAAGTCTTGCCCAAGATAAGCAATCATTGACCGCAGAATTGATGGGCACTCAGGGCATTGGCTGGGAAGCAGCAGGGTTTACGGAAGAAGAAATTGGCGCCACGCGCTCTTGGCTTGCGAGTCGGGCGGTGACGATTTACGGTGGCACTAACGAGGTGCAAGCGAACATCATTGCTAAGCGAGTGCTTGGCTTGCCCGATTAACTTGGTCTAAGGTGGGGTATCGGGTTTGCCGAGGCCTGCGTTGATCAACAGACGCAATTTAACCACCTCCTGGCCGATTTTCAGTCCATGGCGACTGCTGGTACACTTCGCCCTCAGATCATCAAGAGCATTAACGCATGCCGGTCCAATTTGTTGCCTCCTGCGAATTGCCAACTCAGTTTGGCAATTTCGTTATGCATGGGTTTGAAGATCCCGACACAGGCCAAGAGCACGTGGCATTGACCTTTGGAGAGGTTGCGGATCAGCAAGCGGTCCTGTGCCGAGTGCACTCTGAGTGTCTAACCGGAGATTGCTTATTCAGCTTGCGATGCGACTGTGGCTCGCAATTACAAACTGCGCTTAAGAGAATTTCAGAGACGGGTGCCGGTATCATTTTGTATTTACGACAGGAAGGTCGAGGGATCGGCTTGATTAATAAAATCAGGGCTTATCAATTGCAGGACGCAGGCGCCGACACCGTAGAAGCCAATGAGCACCTCGGATTCGATGCAGATCTGCGAGACTATACAATGTGTCGAAATATGTTCGCCCATTTACAAGTCAAATCGGTTCGTCTGATGACGAACAATCCCGTCAAAATTAATGCGCTAACCAAGCTTGGGGTAGAAGTTGTTGATCGGGTTCCAATTGAAACTGGCCACAATGACCATAATGACCGGTATCTAAAAACCAAGGCAGGGAAATTAGGGCACTTGCTTGGACAATCAAAGCTAAGGTGACAGGGCCGCAGACGCTACCCTAAGAAGGCCTCTCGATGTGCAGAGATACGCGCAACGATGCCCTCTATGTCCAACCCACAAGCACTCAGCATATTTTCAGGCTTATCCGGCTCGATAAAAGCATCTGGGACCCCAAGATTTAGTAGCAAGCCGCGATAACCCGCCGCGGCCAGATATTCATTGACGCCGGATCCAGCACCCCCTTGAATCGCATTTTCCTCAATCGTGACAATGAACTCATGGCTGGCGGCGATATCGTTGATCATGGACTGATCTAGGGGTTTGACAAAGCGCATGTCTACAACCGTGGCATCGAGCAAATCTGCGGCCTCGAGACTCGGCGAAACCATGCTACCAAAGGCAAGAATAGCGATTTGCCGGCCGAGTCGCCGGCGAATGCCTTGGCCTAGGATTAAGTCTTCGTTGGCTGGCGGGGTTTGGCCGGTGATCGAACCTCTGGGATATCTAACGCAAACAGGCCCTTTAATGTCGTAACCTAATTCGAGCATCGCGTTAAGCTCGAACTCGTTAGAGGGCGTCATAATAATGAGATTAGGCACGGTTCTGAGGAAACTGTGGTCATAAACACCTGAATGGGTGGGCCCGTCTTCTAGTAAGCCGGCTCGATCGATGGCGAACAACACGTCCAAGTTTTGGATTGCAACATCGTGAATTAACTGGTCGTACGCTCTTTGGAGAAAGGTAGAGTAGATGGCAACAACTGGTTTCATGCCTTCGCAGGCAAGTCCGGCAGCGAGGGTGACCGCGTGCTGTTCTGCGATGGCGACATCAAAATAACGCTTGGGAAATTGTTCCGAAAACGCAACCAAATCGGAACCTTCACGCATCGCTGGGGTAATGGCCATTAAGCGATCATCTGAGGCTGCTTTGTGGCAAGCCCACTGACCAAAAATATTAGAATAGGTCGGGATTTTTTCATTTTGTCCCGTGGTGGATTTGGGCTCAATTTTTGATAACGAATGGGTTCCGATTGGCGAAGCCTCGGCTGGCTCATAGCCTTTACCCTTTTGAGTGACTAAATGCAGGAACTGAGGCCCAGGTTGATCTTTGATATTGTTAAAGGCAGTGATTAATGATTTTAGGTCATGGCCATCTATCGGGCCCATGTAGTTAAGGCCCAGTTCGTCGAAGAGGGTACCTGGCACTACCATGCCTTTCATGTGCTCTTCGGTTTTCCGTGCGAAGGCTCTGGCAGAGGGAATGTGGCTTAAAATCTTTTTGCCGCTCTCTCGTACGTTTAAATAAAACCGGCTGGATAATATGCGCGCGAAGTAAGAAGCCAATCCGCCAACGCTTTCCGAAATAGACATGGCGTTGTCATTAAGAATCACTAATAAATTCGCGTCTGAGGAGCCGGCGTGATGCAATGCCTCAAAAGCCATGCCTGCAGTCATTGCACCATCGCCAATAATTGACACAGTGCGGGCTTCGACTTGCTGAGCCTTCTTCGCCAGCGCCATGCCAAGTCCAGCGCTGATCGAGGTTGATGAATGGCCCACGCCAAAGGTGTCAAATTCACTTTCTTCGCGTGATGGGAAAGGTGCAAGGCCACCTTTGCGGCGTAACCCGCCCATTTGTTCACGCCGGCCTGTGAGAATTTTGTGAGGGTAGGTTTGATGCCCAACGTCCCAAATTAAATGGTCGGTTGGCGTGTCGAAACAGTAGTGCAAAGCAATGGTGAGCTCGATGACACCTAGACCTGCACCGAAATGTCCCCCAGTCTGACCGACGGTATAAATTAAAAAGTGTCTGAGCTCTTCTGCCAATTGCCCAAGGTCGGCAACCTCAAGCGCCCTTAAGTCCTCGGGCGTATTAACGGTATCGAGTAGCGGGGTGTCAGGACGCGTCGTTGGAATTGAGTAGAACATAAATTCGAGGGCTGAGCGCAGTAAATGAAGTTTACACCAGAGCTATCGAACTTGCTTTAGTTTAGTAATTTCTCTGCCGCAACCAAGCGATTAAACCGATTAAGTTGGGCGTTGCTAAGCCGCTTTGTTTTAGGCTGTCGGTAGCATCGGCGATGAGGTTAGATAATTGGTTTTGGGCACCGGCAAGCCCGAGGGCTGAAACGAAGGTGGATTTGGCTTGGGCTTTGTCTGAGCCTTGCTGCTTTCCTAAGGTTTCAGTGCTACTCGTTTCATCTAGAATGTCGTCCTGTACTTGAAAGGCAAGCCCGAGTTTTTCTCCAAATTGTTTCAAGGCCTTGCTATCGCTTGCGTTGCGGTCTGGATGGAAACCCGCGCTTGCAGCCGCGAAACTGATCAGTGCACCGGTTTTAAGGCTGTGTATTTTGGCGAGAACATTGATCTCAAGGGTTTGGTGCTCGCTCATCATGTCTAAGGCCTGACCACCGACCATACCCTTGGCGCCTGCAGCTCGGGAGAGCGCGGCAATCAGACCGACCTTAGTTTCAGCAGATAATCTGACATCGTCAGCAATAACTTGGAACGCCAGTGCTTGTAAGGCATCCCCAGCGAGGATAGCCTCAGCCTCGCCGAAGGCAATATGTGTGCTCGGCTTACCGCGTCTCAAGGCATCATCGTCCATTGAGGGTAAGTCATCATGTATCAAAGAGTAGCCATGGATGAGTTCCACCGCCATCGCCGTGCTGTCCGCATCATCAAGACTAAGCCCAAGGGCTTCGGCGCTTAAGTAGGCAAGGCAAGCTCTAAGACGTTTGCCACCTCCCAAGCAAGCGTAGCGCATAGCTTTGCCGAGCGAAGATGCATCGCTGGCGCTTGTCAATAAGTTACTGAGCTTTGTTTCTATGCGGTCCCGATACTGGCTTAAGGGATCAGTCGTCATCACTAGGTTCGAAGGGCTCGGCTACAACGCCATCTTGGTTAGCTAGCAGAATGTCCACTTGTTGTTGAGCTTCGTTCAGGGCCTGCTGACAAGCGCGGGTTAGTTCAATGCCCTCTTGAAAGGCCTTAAGAGACTCTTCCAGACTGAGATCACCCGACTCCATGGTTTCAACGAGGGCCTCTAACTTCTGCAAAGAGGCCTCAAAAGGGAAGGCTTTGGTTTTCGGCATGGGATGGCCCGATCAAGGTTTGGTGAACGATACTGCCCAGTCCTTGGTAGGTCAAATCGTCGATTAAAAGGACTTTGTCGGACAACCTATTGGCAGCAGCAGTCATGCGCTCCCGATGGTGAGGGAACTTCCCATCTTTTACTGGCAGGTTTAACTGGCGCTGGTTCCTGCGAGCTGCTCGCAGGTCTACGCAAGGTACGCTGGCGCTCAATTGTCTAACCATCGAAGGCGGCGTTGATGCAGGCTGGACTGGAGCAGTGGGTATCAAGTCGAATTTGACTGATCGATAATCCTCAGTTAGACCAGTTCGAGTTGATAGCTCAAAATAAAGTTGCCGTGGCCTAGGCGATATTGGGGTAGCGTATCAGGGCCGCAACTTGCGCCACCAACGCCCCTTTGCTGTACATCTAGACTAAGGAAGGTTTGATCGACGGGAGCGATGTCATAAGTATGAAAAGCCGGTAGTAACATTTCTTTTGGGTAGTGGCTGGCGGATGCTTCAAAGGGTTGGTCTCCTACAACTTTAAACATTGACTGCGCAGAGGCTCTGAGGCAAAGCCAACGCACGTCGGTTAGGTTGCCATGGTCTTGAGGCAAAATATAAGGGACGTATTGTTCAGTGACGGTGCTCTCGTGAACCTTCAAAACACCCGATTGCTTGCGGTCTTGATAAGTTTCATGGGGGCCTCTGCCGTGCCAAGCTAGCTGCTCAAAACCCGGCTGCAGACAGTAGCGAACCCCAATTCGGGGCAGATCCTCAAGGGCTTTGGGTACCCGAAAGTGATGCCGCACCGAGAGTTGATCGTTGGCGTTCAAGGTGTACTCATGCTGGCAACGAATTTGGCCGCCAGGCATTTTGATCAAGCTCGATTGTGACCAACCTAGGACGCTGGGATCTTGGCGTCTAACCTTCGGGGCGCTGTAGGAGGTCTCGGCCTCAAAAAGACCTTGCGCTTGCCATCGGCCGAGTGCTTTACCTTGCTGACCGGTCCAACCTTTGATGCCGTCGTTATCAATCGGTGCCCGCCAGATATTCATTTCCATGGGGCTTGCAAAAACCGATTGACCGGCGGTGGTAAGATCGGTGAAGCCGCGATTGGTAAAGGTCAGCGAGATGCGGTCGCTCTCGATATGGAGACCAGACTGGTTCCGTTCAACGGACGGCGACCATGGTTTAGAGAGGGTCATTTTAGTCGGTTTAGGATCAATGGTCTTAAGCATGATTTGCTCCCACGCGACCATATGTCCAGCCTGACACCAAGCGGTTTCTTGAGTCATTGTAAATTCAAAGATTATGCTGTGTTCACCAGGCAATCTCTTGCAGTGCGCTGGGCTTGATATCAGTACCTGAGTCGATCCTTGTGGACCGACACTCGGCAAATGCTCGGTGTCAGAGACCTGACTTATGCCGTCGACGAGATAGTGCCAGGTTAGTGTGAAGTCGGATAAATCGATAAAATTGTGCAGATTCTGGATGCGAAAGTATTTGCCTTGTGCCTGTACTCTAATGGGCTGAATCACCTTTTTATATTCGATCAAACTGCTATGAGGGGTTCTGTCAGGCCAACATAAGCCGTCACAAACAAAGTTTAGATCATGAATGGTTTCGCCAAAATCCCCGCCGTAAGCCCAGTAGGACTGCCCTTGGCGATTGTCCTTCAAACCGTGGTCAATCCATTCCCAGACAAAGCCTCCTTGTAAACCCTTGTGCCTCTCGATGGCCGCCCAATACTCTGCCAAATTGCCGCCGCTGTTACCCATGGCATGGGCAAATTCACACAGTATTACCGGGCGAGGATCTTCGCTGGTTGTAGCGTGTTCGATGAGATCATTGACCGAAGGGTACATCGGGCAGACTAAATCAGAGCCTTCTGGATTGGCGTCCCAATCGCGACCTACGCCCTGCTCACAAATGGCATTCTCGTTATGAATAGGCCGGCTCGGATCAAAGCCCCGAATCCAGCCCGCCATAGCCAATTGATTAGGTCCAAAGCCCGTTTCATTGCCGAGACTCCAGGCGATGATAGCGGCATGATTTTTGTCCCGCTCTACCATGCGCGCGGCTCGCGATAAAAACGCAGGTGCCCAATGACTATCTTGACCGAGCTGCGCGTAATGGTGGTGTGCTTCGAGATTGGTCTCATCGATGACGTACAGACCATACTCGTCACAGAGTTCTAGAAAGCGTGATTGGTTGGGATAGTGGCTGGTTCGTACTGCGTTAATGTTGTGTTGTTTCATTAATTCGATGTCTTGTCGCATCAAATCTTCAGAGATAACTTTGCCGGTTAGATCGCAATGATCGTGGCGGTTTACGCCCCTTATAAGGACCGCTTGGCCGTTGATTAATAGTTCGCGGTCAGCGATTTCGATATGTCGGAACCCAATGTTGAGCTGAGCGCATTCGAGCACTCGGTCCGATGGGTCAAACAGTGTCACTGTCAGTCTATAAAGATCCGGCACCTCACTTGACCAAGGCTTAACGCGATTCAGCTGTTGGTGACAGTGGATTACAGCGCCCTTGCCAGTGACCGGGTAGAAATTAGCTCGACCAACCGCTCCCTCCAAGTTGGGCGTTAGATTACGTTTGCTGCCGACGGCAGTTAAGGTTGCACTAATCCGATGGGCTATCGCGTCTCGGCCTTCTGCAGCCAACCGCACTGTTAGATCGAGCGCGCCGCTGCCATCTTGAACATTGAAGGTAGGCTTGGCATAAACGTCTCGAATATTCACGGCAGGGCGTTGGGACAATCGAATAGGCCGGTGGATGCCCGCATGCCACCATTGGTCTTGATCCTCAATATAACTGCTGTCGCTAAAGCGCAACACCATGAGCGCGATAAGGTTGTCGCCGGTTTTTAGATAAGGGGTCAAATCAAACTCTGCCGGCAACCTTGAATCCTTGCTAAAACCCACTTCGGTTCCGTTGCAGTAGACGTAACAGCAATTTTCGACACCTTCGAGGATAAGAATGCTGCGCATGCGGCTATTCTTATGTTTTAACTTAAGGCGGTACAAACCTGTTGGGTTGTTAGCCGGGACCTTGGGCGGTTCTTCACGAAACGGCATGCGGACATTAGTGTAGATCGGCTTATCTTTTGAGTCAGGGTCCATGGTCCAAAGCGCCGGTAGCGTTACTGGCTTGAAGTGATCGTCGTTAAAATCGAGGGCTTGCCAGTGCTTTGGCGCGTCATCTGGGCGCTCGATTCGGTGAAAGCGCCAACCCTTGTTTAGCGTCTTGTCCCGAGAACTTTTGCCCGCAAGGCTCTGATCAAGACTGGCAAATCGATGAAAATGTGCTGCCGCAGGTAGTCGGCCAAAAGCGAGGGTTTCTGGGTTTTCCCAGTGGGGATGAGTCACAAAATACTCCAATTTACGTGTCTAGTCAGGGTCAATCGAGATCTCGATATCGAGGCATATTAAACAAAATCGCGACAAGAATAATCAGCCCGAGCGCCGAGCCGCCTACCGCCCATTGTGGACCATAGAGATCAGCTAACACGCTAATCGGATAAATACTGATCGAAAGCACGGCCATTTCCAACATGTAAATGCTCATGACCCGGCCTCTGAATTCGTCGTCGACATAGGATTGAATTAACACGTTGCTAAGTGACATTCGAGTGGCTTGGCCAAAACCAACAATCGTTAACAATATTACCGATAGCCAATAGTGGGTAGAGAGAGCAAACCCGAGCAAACTGATGCCCATAATGCCGGCGCCCCACAATAGGATTCGGGCTCGTTTTCGATTGCCGAAAGTAGCGATATAGAGTGAACCCAGCAGCGAACCGACGCCTGAAAGCGAAATCAATAGGCCCAACCGCTCCGGACCTGCATCCAGCACATCTTTGGCAAACCCTGGCAAAATCATGAAATAGGTCAAACTAAAAAAGACCATAAGAAAGTTGCAAACCAGCAACATAAAGATGATCGGTGTATCGAGCACGTATTTAAACCCAAGGCGCAGCTCTCTCAACATCGAGCCCGTGGGTATGTCAGCGTCGGCCTTATCGATGACATCGATAAATGACATGAGCGCAGCGGACCAAAGGTAAAGAGCCGCCATTAAGAAATAAACCCACTTGGCTGGATCGATATTGCCATCTCCGCCACCAAGAATCGCCACCAATCCTCCGGCCAGCCCAGGTAACAATAATCGCGCGCTATTCATGCCGGACGTGCTTAAAGCGATGGCGTTGGTCAGTCGATCCAAACCCACAATATCCTTGGTGAAGGCTTGGCGGGCCGGCATCATCGCATTCATGACTAAGCCTTGTAGGATCGATGAAATCAACAAGTGTACAAATGCCAACTCACCCAAATAAATGAGCGTGCCGATCCAGCCGGTGATGAGGGCGTTGGCAATTCCGCTGATTTGGAGCACGACTTTTTTTTGCTTAACCCGATCGGCAACTACTCCTCCCAAAGGTGCAGCAATTAATCCTACAAGGCCACCGGCAGCGGTCATCCAACCTAACTTTTCATAAGACCCAGTAATCTCATAGACGAGCCATCCCCGAATAAACATCTGAATGTTCATAGCCGCGAAATTGCCGCACAACGCTAGGAAAAACCATCGATAGTTTTTGAGTTCAAACGCAGCGAAGGTGCCGCGCCATTTTGATGACCGCCCTGCTTTTGGACTGAGACGCTCGTCGGCTGCCGAGCTTGTATTTTTGCTCATCTTGGCAATATAGCAGTTGCGCTTGCTGAAGATATAGCGCTGACATTGACAAAGGCGCTGGTTTTTAGCATAGGTGACCAGCAAATTCGGCGCTGAGGCTTGAGGTGTTTTGAGCCATCGAGATTAATGCTTCAGTGCCCGCTTTGGTCCACCTTCGTCCTTATTCAGTAAGGCCTTATTGAGTAGGGTCTAGCCGACAGTCGATGCAGTGGCGTCGTGCCTTTGGCTTAACGTGGCAGTCTAAGCGCTGACAAAGCGTCCTCGGCGATTTTTGTCGGCAGTAGCGTTTGCGACTGCTCAAGGTCTGAAATTGCGCCTTTGGTTCGCCCCAAGTTTTGGCGTGCCAATCCTCGGCCCAAATAGTAGCGAAAATGTCGATTGTTGATAGCAATGGCCTGGGCGAAAAACTGTTCGCCAGCGGTCGCGTCCTCCCGGGCAAGGGCGATCTGTCCGGCTAGCCCGAAAAGGTAAGCCTCAGACTGGGTCAAAGTGAGCGCTTGGCGAATGAGTGCTGCCGCGTCGTCGAGTTCGCCGGCGCTTAGCTTAGTTGCTGCCTGATCGCCAAGATCATAGGCGGGGGATAGACTGCTAAGGCGGTCTAGTTTGGATTGATAACGATCAAAGCCTTGAATCACATCTCGGGTACGGCCGGCTTTCAGTCGCGCAGCAGTTTGCTGATTTCGTTGCACCCGTTCTTGAGATGGGGGATGGCTTGCCAGTAGGCCGTCTAGCCAAGAGCCAGATCGACCTTTCGATAAAGCCACGAAGGTTTCTTGTAGGGTGACCGCGGCTTCCGGGTCAAAGCCCGCCCGTTGCATGTAGACCATGCCAAAAGCGTCAGACTCTAACTCGGCCTCTCTGCCGTAAGAGCTAACTATAAATTGGGCACCGAGCTGAGCCCCGTTCTCGAAAACGGAAGCATAACGGTCGTTTTGCGTCTCGATGGCTGACCCGGCGGCGCTAATAACGGTCGACAGTAAAATATTTCGTTCCACAGATTTCGCACTGTGGCGTGCTGCTGCATGAATGATTTCGTGACTTAGCACGGCGGCAAGTTCAGCCTCTGAATTCAATCGCGTAAGCAGCCCCCGATTAATCGCAATTTTACCCCCGGGCAACGCCCAAGCATTCGGTGTCGAATCGTCAATAATGACAAACTCGTAGGGAAGGCGCCTGTCAGCGACACGGGCTAATTGTTGGCCAATATCCTCGACGTATTGAGACAAGGCAGGATCACTCACATAAGGCCCACCTTGAGCTTGCTGGCTTGGCTGATACTGATTTTGGCCAAGGTTGATCTCCTGCGCTTCACTGAGCAGGCTGAGTTCATTCTTACCGGTTACAGGATTGACGGCGCAACCAGCCAATCCGAGTGAAGCGAGTAAACCGGCGAGGTAAAGGAAGCGTAATCGGATGATGTTTTTCATGAGGTGATGCGTTTGTTTAGATGGCCACAATTCTCTATGAAAACCCACTTTTGATCTAGCGTGCTATGCTCGTCGTTCTAAACGATGCGTCAAACCTTAAGTGAATTGTCCGTGCTAGATATCATCGAAATCGAAACCTTATTGAGCAGGCGCCGGTCGGTTGACCCGCCGGTGAGTGCGGGTCAACGTCAGGCGGCAGTTGCATTGATATTAGATCCCCAACCCGACGGTCTCGAAGCCTTATTTATTCTGAGAGCAAAAAAACCCGGTGATCCATGGTCGGGTCAGATGGCAATGCCTGGCGGGCACCGTGACCCTGATGATGAGTCGTTACAAGCAACCGCTAGCAGGGAAACTTGGGAAGAAACGGGTCTAGATATCAGCGAGAAAGGTCGTTTCCTTGGGTCGCTAGACGGTATTCGGGCGAACCCAAGATCAGGCATAGATCTAGTGGTAACGCCCCAAGTATTCGTACTTAATGAATCCAGGCCGGATTTGACACCCAACGAAGAAGTGGCTGAGGTCTTATGGGGTAATCTCAATGGCATGAAGACTGGCGCATTAAAAACCGAGGCACAATTTCCAGAATTTCAGCGGTCCGGTAGTTTCCCAGGCTATCGAGTCGGAGATCAGGTCGTTTGGGGGTTGACCTTTCGCATGCTCAACGATTTTTTTGATTTATTGCCGTGAAGGTCATGGGTAGGGCTGTCTAGCAGCGCTCTTTGGTGTCGACAGATTTACCCACAACATCAAAGCGGTGAGCGGAGTGGTAGGCTGACCTCTGATCAATGGGTTTACAATCCGATACGAGACAGCGGCATAAGCGTTGCACGTCTTAAATGTTCAGAGGTATAAGCACTTAGAAGCTGTTAGCACCACCGTAAACTAAACGCATCGCCGCGTCGGTCGACGTACGCGGCATGACTGGGTCCAAAATGGGCCGGCATCAATAGCAGATTATCCTCCGCGCAAGTTTCAAGCAGGGTTCGCCGGGCGTCGATGGCTTCGTTCGGAAGCTCGCAATAGGCACTGTTCATCCAAGGTTCATAGGCTTGCAGGGGATGATGACAAATATCACCACAAAACCGAGCGCCCTCGCCCTCGCTGGCGACGCTCAAGGTTATCGAGCCGGCCGTATGGCCTGGAGTGAGTTGTATGGAAAGCCGATCGCTGATGAGGTCGTGGGATTCCACGACAAGATCCGTTTGGCCAAGGATGGGCGCGATACTGTCGTAGTAAGTTTTTTTGTTAACCAGAGCGAATTGATCGCTGTCGTCAAGGTTTTGAAGAGATTGCTCGAGTTGCGCTAACTCGACCTTTGAAAAAACGTAGCGCGCCCTAGGAAAGGTCGGTTGCCAACTACCGTCGATGAGCTGAGTATTCCAGCCAACATGGTCAACATGTAAGTGAGTGCATAGAACATAGTCAATCTCTGCAGGTGACACTCCCGCGTATTGCAGCTTGGCTGGCCAGTTGGTCTGCATTTGATGCCAGTCACGATAAGGGTTGCGATCTTTATCATTACCGATACAGCCGTCTATTAAGATTTTATGATGCGGCGTTTCGACGAGCCATGAGTGCATTGAGGCGATGATGCGGCCAGAGGTCATGTCGAGGTGGTTGGGCAGCAGCCAATCCTGATGTTTTTTAATGAGGTCTTTATGAAAGTCAGGAAAAAAACGAACCGGATCGAATAATGGGCCGATGAGTTCCTCGATACGTGTGATTTTGGTATCGCCTAATTGCCAGGATAGATTCATAGGGTCCATACCTTTTCTTAGAAGCCTATGAGACTATAAATTAATTCGATCTCGAGGGGGACCAATGAAGAAAACAGTCGCCATGCAATTACCAGCAGTCGCCAAAGAAGCGCCTGTTTCGGCGCGTTACGCGCTCGAGCTAGAGGCGCTTGCTCCGATCGCAGACATTATAGAAGTCGATGGCACAACGCCAGAGCGGTTTATCGAAGGGGCAAGACAAGCTGACGCGGTGATGACCTCTTGGGGAATCAACATTGATGCCAATATTATCCAAGGTCTTGAGCGCTGCGTGGTCATTGGCGTTGGCAGTGTGGGTGTTGATATGGTCGATGTTGATGCCGCAACTGAAGCTGGCATTGTTGTTACCAATGTGCCGGATGTTTTTATCGAAGAGGTCGCTGATCACACGCTGATGTTGTTGCTTGCCGCCGGTCGTCGGGTCAAGTTGATGGATAAAATGGCTGGCGATGGGCGCTGGTTTGAGGGTCGGCCCGTGCTGAATCATGTCCCGCGACTCTGGGGACAGACGCTCGGATTGATATCCTTTGGCAACGTTGCCACAGCAGTTGCTCGCCGGGCAAAAGCATTCGGGTTACACATCATTGCTTATGATCCTTTTGTCTCAGAGCTCAAGATGACCGGTGAGGGTGTAGAACCGGTCTCTTATGCTGAGTTATTGGCGCGCAGTGACTATCTGTCGGTGCATCCAGGTTTGAACGATGATACCCGGGGAATGCTCAGTGATGCGGAATTCGCCGCTATGAAAAACTCGGCAGTCGTCATCAATTGTGGACGGGGCGCCGTGATTGATGAAGCGGCGCTGATTCGTGCGCTGCAATCGGGTGAAATTGCTGCCGCGGGTTTAGATGTTTTAGAGCAAGAACCCCCGGAACTGAATAATCCGCTGTTAGCGATGGACAATGTGCTGATTACACCTCATGCGGCTTCGGCAACAACGCGGATGCGCACAGAAACGCGTCGCCGCAATGGGCGAGAGGTGGCGCTTGCCTTATCCGGTCGTTGGCCAATGAGTTGTGTCAATCCAACGGTCTTGCCCCGAACGCCATTACATCGCTGGCAACCTTATCCCATGGATCGCGGCCCCAATCGATAAAGGAGTAGTAAAGATGCAAGTGACTGAGGCAATTGCTGAAATTCTAAAGCAGGAAGGCGTTAAGTTTATTATTGGATACCCTGTTAATCCCATCATCGAAGCCGCAGCGATCGCAGACATTCGGACCATTATTGTTCGTCAAGAACGCGTTGGCTTGCATATGGCAGACGCAGTCAGTCGGCTCAGCAGCGGTGATGATATTGGGGTCTTTGTCATGCAGCATGGTCCAGGTGCCGAAAATGCCTTTGGAGGTGTTGCTCAAGCTTATAGTGAATCGGTGCCTTTGCTGGTAATGCCCGCGGGTTATCAGCGCCGATTGGCACACTATTACCCTAATTTTAACTCCACGCTGAACATGCAGCATGTGACCAAAATGGCGGAACCGGTGACTCAAGGTCGCGCATTGCCAGAGGTGATGCGACGGGCTTTTTGGCAGCTTCGCAATGGTCGAGGCGGCCCTGTTCTGGTCGAGGTTCCCTTAGATGTGTTTAGAGAAGAAGTGCCCGATTTTACCTATGTTCCCAGCTTTAAGGTGCGGAGTGCTCCGGATCCGAAAGATATTGAAACCGTAGCGGAAGTCTTGGCTGCAGCAGAGAGGCCGGTGATCTATGCTGGTCAAGGGGTGCATTATGCTAAAGCCTGGGATGCTTTGCGGACGCTAGCCGAGCGTTGGCAGATCCCGGTGACCACGAGCCTTGAAGGCAAAAGTGCCTTTCCTGAAGACCATGCTTTATCGCTAGGCTCAGGGGGGCGGGCAATCCCCAAACCTGTAGACACATTTTTAAAAGACGCGGATGTGATTTTTGGTATTGGCTGTAGTTTCGCGCTAACGGCATTTGGTGTTCAGATGCCAAAGGGCAAGACCATTATTCACAGTACGCTGGACTCAAAGGACTTAAATAAAGATGTGCCCGCGCAATATGCCTTATTGGGTGATGCCAAGCTTACGCTGGAAGCGCTCAACGCGGCACTGGAGGGTCACGCTCGTGATAAGGCGCTTGCGCGCTCAGGCGTTGCTGATGACATCGCTGCCGATAAAGATGCTTGGCTCAATGATTGGATGCCCAAGCTTACATCAACTGAAGCACCCATCAGCCCTTATCGAGTGATTTGGGAGTTGCAGGCGCAAGTGGATCCGGCGCAAACGATCATCACCCACGATGCTGGGAGCCCAAGAGATCAGTTATCGCCGTTTTGGCAGAGTCGTTTTCCTTTGAGCTATATTGGTTGGGGTAAGACCACGCAGCTAGGTTACGGTTTGGGCTTGGCAATGGGCGCAAAGCTTGTGCGTCCAGAAGCGCTTTGCATCAATGTCTGGGGTGATGCCGCAATTGGGTTTACCGGTATGGATTTCGAGACTGCGGTTCGCGAGCGATTGCCAATCCTATCGATATTATTCAATAACTTTTCGATGGCTATAGAGTTACCCATTATGAAGGTTGCGACGGAGAAATATCGAAGCACTGATATTTCAGGGCATTATGCCGATATGGCCAAGGCCTTTGGCGGTTACGGTGAGCGAGTGACAGATCCCGAGGAGATTGCTGCTGCGATCGCCAGAGGCATTGCTGCAACCGAGCAAGGACAGCCCGCTTTGCTAGAATTCATTACCTCACAAGAACTGGCGATCTCAAGTTTTTAGCTGCATCGTCAAGCCGCGTCGCGATAAGACTCGAGGGGTTTGACCCTCCGAAGCCCGGCGGGCAGACTGAAGGCTCGGTTGAGCTTAATTTGATTGGCGTTTAAGGGTTGGTTTTCCCAGCCAGCGGGATTTTGATGTGATAGGTTCTTAAATGGTTTAGCTAAAGACAGACACAGACCGATACAGATTGATAAATAGATAAATAGATAAATAGATAAACACATACATTCATATAGATACATATAGATACATACATATAGATACATTTAGATACAGATAGACTTAAGCTGAGATTATGGTCGTGTCTGTGAGTAAAAACTTAACAACCTCAGATTTTTTTGGAGAAGTGTAAATGACGGAACATCAAACTTTTTGCCGCTATTGCCACGCCTACTGCCCGATGGTCGCAACCGTGTCTGAGGGCAAAGTTCAGTCGGTCAAACCTGACACGACCAACGCGATGTATGGCGGCTATACCTGCATTAAAGGACGGCAACTGGTTGAACAGATGTATCAACCGCAACGGCTCACAAGCTGCCAGAAAAAAACTGAATCCGGGGAGTTTGTGACGGTCACGAGTCAGCAAGCCTTTGATGAAATTGCTGAGAAAGTGCGAGAGATTGTCAGTGAGCATGGTCCGCGCGCAGTCGCCACCTACAACGGCACCGTGGCGTTTCAAAATTCAGCACAGTTAGCCTACAGCCGAGCCTTTCATAATGCGCTAGAGTCGCCTTCCTATTATACAAGTGTGACCATCGATCAACCGGCAAAAGTTTTTGTGGGTTCAAGAATCGGTTTTTGGACGGCCGGTAGCCACAGCTTTCACGATTCCGATGTGGTCATGATCATTGGCAATAATCCTTTAGTTTCCCACTATGCGCCGCCAGGCGGTGTCCCATCTGTGAGCCCGGCAGATCAGTTGCGACGAGCGAAAAAGCGTGGACTAAAGCTGATTGTTATCGACCCAAGGCAAAGTGAGCTAGCCAAAAGAGCAGATCTTCACGTGCAAGTTAGGCCGGGAGAAGATGCCACGCTTCTTGCCGGGATGCTAAAAATTATTTTTGCTGAAGGCCTTTATGACGCCGAATTTTGCGAGGCCCACGTGGGTGGTTTGGCAGAACTCAAAGCAGAAGTCGAAGCTTTTGACCTTGAGATGGTATCTGACCGCACCGGCGTCCCAAAAGACACCATTATCGAGGCTGCTCGCTTATTCAGCGCTGGACCAAGGGGGTCGGCGATCACGGGTACCGGTCCGGAAATGGGTGCCCACCCGAATCTGACCCAACACCTGGTCGCTTCGTTAAACATAGTTTGTGGTCGTTTTTATAGAGCTGGGGATCAGATTCCCAACCCAGGAATGTTAGCCCCGCCAGCGCCCAAAGTTGCGCAAGTTGCAGAAGTACCCCTTGCTTGGGGCCGAGGCGTGCGTTGTCGAGTTAATCCGGAACTCGGTGAGCTGAGGCTAGGATCTTCCAAGGAAATGCCAACAGCACAATTGGCCGATGAGATATTGGCCCCCGGGGAAGGTCAGGTAAAAGTATTGTTTGTCATTGCAGGTAATCCGCTGATGGCTTGGCCTGACCAAGAAAAAGCCCTCGCTGCCATGAAGTCGTTGGACCTCCTAGTGTGTATTGACCCGTATTTTTCAGAAACGGCCGAGATGGCGCACTTTGTTCTGCCACCAAAGTTAACCTTAGAGCGAGAAGATGTGACGCTGTTGTCGGATGCTTGGTATGAAAAACCTTACAGTCAGTATACGAAAGCCGTCATAGAGACAGAGCATGACGTCATTGAAGAGTGGGAACTCTATTGGGCGATTGCTGATCGGTTAAACCTGGAGGTGACCATCGGCCGGACGCCGATTCCAAATCAACCGAAACCTAGCAAGTTCGATCTTTTAAAAGCCATTACCGCGGGCTCCAGAGTCGATTTGCAATGGTTACGAGAGCATCCCGGTGGGCATATCTTTGATGATGTAGACGTCGTGGTAGAGCCCGGCCTCGAGGGGACTCAGGCGCGGTTAAAATTATATCCTGAGGGTGTTGATCAAGAGTTCGCCGCGCTAAAAGACACGGTTGGCGGCACAGCTGATTACCCCCACGTATTGATCGGCTTTAGAAGCAAATATGTGCTGAATTCATTCGGACATAACTTGCCGGCGCTGAAGAAAAAAAGCGGCAGCACGAATCCAGCGCACCTGCATCCGGATGATTTGGCGGCGCTTGAAATCGAGGATGACGAGGAAGTCTCGATTCAGTCGGCTTATGGGCAAATTCAAGCGATCGTCAAAGCCGACACTAAAATCAAACCCGGAGTGGTCGCGATGCATCACTGTTGGGGTCTGTCGCCAGATAAACAAGGTTCGGTCCGTGAGAACGGCGCCAATACCAATTTATTGGTAAGTAGTGAAGCAGAGACTCAACGCTACACAGGGATGACGCGGTCAAGCACGATCCCAGTGAGAATCTCTAAATCAGCCTGAGATTTGGTTTAAATAACGGCTATAGCAGGTCGTTAAAAAGCGAGCGACCGCGAGTTTAACGTGTTCGCTTCGGGGTGAGGCGAAAATATCAAAGGCGTGCTGGGCGCCAGGTATTTCGCTGTAAACTACCGGTGCCTCAGAAACTTCCGTCAGCTCCTTGGCGAACTTGCGACCCAAGCCGATGGGTACAAGAGAGTCTCGATCGCCATGAACGATCATAAAAGGCGGCGCATGTTCGTGTATTCTCAGCAGCGGCGAGGCGTGGCTGAAAATATCTGGCTGAGCGAGTGTTGTGTCCTTAACGATGGTTCGCTCTAGTATCTGTCGCAGGCCAGAATTGTGTTGAAGCTGGTCTCGATCAGTCCAATCAAATACGCCATAAAAAGGCACTGCGGCCTGAACGCTGGTATCTGCATCCTCAAAGCCTTGTTGAAATGCGGGATCATTCGCAGTCAATGCAAGCAGCGCGGTTAGGTGCCCACCTGCTGACCCACCGGTTACAGCGATAAAATTAGCGTCGCCGCCATGATCAGCGATGTTTGCTTTAATCCAAGTTAGCGCTGCCTTGCAGTCGGTGATGTGGTCAGGATGAGTGGCTCTAGGACTGAGTCGATAGGCGACCGAGCAGCAGACCCAGCCCAGACGAGCAAGGTGCAGCATCAAAGGCAGTGCTTGGCCAACCTTATCGCCGTACATCCAGGCGCCGCCGTGAACGTGCATTAAAACCGGCGCTGGTCGGTGCAGCGTGATGCTGGGTCGATAGATATCTAAAGTAAGGCCTTCATGGCCGTAAGCCACGTCACTCGCGATAGTTACGCCACCACGATTGCGTCTAAAAGGATTTAGCTCGGTCATAAAATCTGGCTCAAGCTGTAGGCCGGAGGCAAGGTCTGAATTTATCTCTTGTCGGTAGTTGTTGCCTAAACCCTTTTTGAGGTTTGAGTCTAGCTGTGGGCCAAGAGCGCGACCCTGATAATAATACCTAAGCAGCGCTAGCCAATTGGCAAGTAGAGCGACCAAGGCAACCATGCCCATAATTCCAGCAAAGCTGTGACTAAAAATTAAGACGACGGTTAACAGCATTTGAATAAGGGTGAGCTGCAGCGCGAGCTCACCTGCAAACCAGCCAGCAAAAAAACTATAGACCATAGCCCGGGGGTGTCTGAGTACGGGCCGATAAATATTGATGGTAAGCCCCACGCAAAGGAGGGTGTATAGCCAAACGGTAAGCGTCATGAGGATCTCTCTTTATGCGAGCGCTAGGGGGTAGTCGTCCCTTTTGGCGCAGCTCGGAGTGTCAAAATTGAATGGGCGTGCCATAGAATCAAAGTGCCGGCGATAAGTTGCCGTCAACGTTGATGGCGGTGCCGCTGATGTAGCCGCCGGCATCAGAGCACAGCAAGCAGGCTAGGCTCGCGCATTCGTCGGCATAGCCTAAACGGCCCATCGGCAGCGACTGGCCTGCAGCGGCAATAAAATCTTTGAGCGTATCGTTTGCCCCGCTCGCTTGATGAGCTCTGACGATTTGATCCGATTCGATACGACCAATGTTCAAAGCATTGACAAGTACATTATGAGCAGCGCCCTCACCAGCCAATACCTTGGTCAGTGCCATCCCGGCTGCACGAGTCACAGAGGTTGGTGCGGAGCCCTTTGCCGGGGTTTTGGCTAAGGTGTTAAGCATATTAATGATGCGGCCCCAGCGATTGGCTTTCATCGCTGGGAACACCAATCGGGTAAGTCGAACGGCTGCCATCAGCTTCAAATCGAAGTCATACTGCCATTCAGCATCGGTGATCGATTCAAAGGCGCCAGCTTTGGCAAAGCCGGCGTTATTAATGAGAATATCAATCGTTTTGAAGTCTTCGCTGACTGCTTTATGCAGGTTGAGAAGAGATGTTGCGTCGGCGACATCGCAAACGTAGCCTTTGACGGTCTGACCGGTGGTCGACTGAATTGTTTCGGCAGCCGCCATCACCTCGGTCTCAGTGCGCGCCGCGAGTGCAACGTCGGCGCCTGCTTCAGCGAACTTTTGGCCCATGGCGTACCCCAAGCCTTTGCTGCCGCCAGTGATGAGTGCCGTGCGCCCGGCCATAGAGATCTTCATGCTGACTCCTAGGTTTGTTGTTAGTAGCCACCAATGGTTTTTGTCGGAGCTCGTTTGCCGCGAAGTTCGCGCTCAAACAGATGTTCCTCGATCAGTCCGACCATAAGGCTGACGTGATCTTTGGTGGCGTTCAAGGCTTTTACATATTGAAAGCGCTGGCCTCCCGCAGTGTAGAACGCCTCCTGATTTTCGACCTTGATTTCTTCAATGGTTTCTAGGCAATCAACTGCGAAGCCAGGGCAGACGACGATAAGGTCGGTTTTACCCTGCTTAGGAAAAGCCGCCATCTGGTCAATAGTGGCTGGCTCTAACCAGGCCGCGGGGCCAAATTTCGACTGAAAGGCCACCGACCATTGGTCTGGTTTCAGCCCGAGTGCATGGGCCACTAGCGCAGCAGTGGTTTGGCACTGGGACTCATATGGATCTCCTGCATCATTTTGGGACATCGGAATACCGTGAAAGGAAAACAGTAAATGGGCCCCTGCGACCAGGTTCTGGTTATATTTTTCTATGGATTTAGTCAGCGCATGAATATATTTGGGGTGTTTGTGATAATCCGAGATGAACCGAAAGTTAGGAATGGCTCGACCTTGGGTCGCGCCAATCCATTTATCAAATACAGCGCCCGTGGTGGCGCCTGCGTATTGTGGATAAAGCGGTATCAGCAGGTATTCATCACAACCCTCGGACTCCGCCAGATCTAGGATCGCGCGCAATGCGGGGTTGCCGTAGGTCATCGCAGTATAAAACTGAAGGTCGCGCTCGGGGTACCTTCGACTGAAATAGCTGTCAACTCTTGCGGTCAAGGCTGCGGTAATATTTCGAATCGGGCCATCATGGGTGCCCCAAATCATTTGGTAGTTGTGGGCCAATCTTTTGGGTCGAGTTTTCAGGATAACGCCATGCAGGATGGGCAACCAAACAGAACGCGGCAGGTTGACCACTCGAGGGTCGGCTAAAAACTCCGCCAGATAGCGCTTAATTGCCGGAGGATTGGGTGCGTCTGGCGTGCCTAAGTTGGCTAATATTATTGCGGTTTTAATAGTGGTTAATCCCCAAGGTTCGAAAAATGTTAACACGACGGTAAAGATACGTTGTAGCGCTTATCTTAGTTCGGATCATCGAGTGGTTGGGTGACTCGCTCATTTCGGCGTATACTGCGCTGATCTGGGGGTGACTTGGCTTCGACGCTGGTTGCGAAACCTAAGGTGCATGCCGAGAGGGTAGTGACTCTCGTTAAACAATCGCTGTAACTTGTTATAGTTGCCAATGACGAAAACTACGCGCTAGCTGCCTAAAAAACCTAACCTTCGGGTTAATTTTTATTTAGCTTACCTCGGGGCGGATGTGCCCATGTATTCAAACCGAGGGCTCGACTCATGGGACCGCTGTCAGACCCCGCTTGTGGTTAAAGCAGTTAAACTTAAAGCAAGCTCGCCGTTTAATCCCTGTTTGCCGGGCTAGTGAACGGTTAAATAATAGACAGACTATGCATGTAGAGCCGAAGGTAGAGAACTGACGGACGCGGGTTCAACTCCCGCCACCTCCACCAAATATTTGTCGATTCATCTCGTAATGAAACGCTAATTTTGGCCAGACCCAAGGTAATGTCTTCGCTGGTAAACGTGTTTTGAGTTTACTTCGTCTTTTGATTCTGGCTACCAACGGCTTTGACAGAGATCAAATAGAATCTTTTTTCAAACTAATGCTTTTAAGCACCGCCTACCCACAGTTGCAAATAAAAAAGGGGCTAAGGCCCCTTTTTTATTTGATGCTCTTGGATCTTGCAGGTTATTCCGATGCGAGGGGAAACGCGAGCGCCACACGCTGGATTGACTGCGACACAACTTCTCGTGAGTCAGCGACCGCCTTCGAGTAGGCTGCCATATCTTTTGAGCCCATCATTGCTGTATTGGCATTCAGTAAAGTCGCCATATCTTTTGAAAGCGCATTTATCCAATGAGTAGCTTCATTTTCGCCGGCTCCGATAACTCGCCCAAAGTAAATATCACCCGGCCAATTGTTTGCTGTGTCAGAACTCATGAGTTTCTCAAAGGCCTTCATAAATGTCCCAGGATCTGTGACTTTAAAGGTGGTTAGCATGCCCACGGAACCTGGCGTGTTTGCCAAGTCCTCGTTCAATTTTGCCATTTCGATTGTGAACAGATTTTCTCCTACAGGCTCAATGGATTCGCGCATGGTCATCATGTATCGCATCCAGTCTGCTGATCCTGCATTTCGGGCATTGTTCGCTTCCATTGTTTCAGGCGAGGGATAAAGCACATTAATTTGATGGGTCGCCATGTTGGTGCCATTGCTGATATTTTGTACCAGCGAAACACCCACTAGCCTGTTCTGACCGGACTCGGTTGCCATGAATGAGCGCATGCTACCAGCCACGGCTGCTGGGTTTGTTGCTCTGAACTCGAATGCCATACCGTAGCCGGTTTGGCTGGACGTGTGGTCGTCAGCGAATATCGAGCTGGCGCCCAGTAGCATGATCATCATCACTAGTTTTTTCATCAGCAGTCTCCTCTTGCGAAGGTTATGGTTATTAGATGGTACCAATATGTTGATTAGTACGAGTAAAAGATGCATTACCTTGTTTTGCTTCTCAAATTTCGTTCGATATTGGTTATTGAAAAGCGGCAATGCAGGCAGCCCTTAGGGATCACGATGCTTCGCACCCTATCCAAAAGCGCACGTATTTTTGCTCTCCGCATGGTAGAAATTTAGCCGCTTTCAAAAATTTGATACCCAAGCGATCGCGATGGTTGTTCTGTTGGTGTGATGAGTGAGTGATCAATGAATGATGACCATAACGTGGCATCATTGGCAATCAAGCTGTTTTCATCGGTTTAGGCATTCAAGGTAAGAGAGATCGATTGGCTGGTCACCAAAGCGCATCGTGAAATAGAGTTCGGCTGGACCCTTAAGGTCTAAGTGGCACGTCTTCTTAATTGACACGTATTCTTGATTGCTTAGAAGATGCGAGCTTGTCTTTAAAATTGGGTTGATGCGGGCCCGGGGCCAAGACACCGAAATCATCTGGCTACACGGCTGGACCTGTCTCAGGCGATATAGGTCTATCTGATGTCTAGGTGTATAGGTTGCCTAGGTGTATAGTCAGAGGGTTTTTATTTGGTAAGTCCGTGATCGAGCCCTCAATTTTATCTTTTCCTGAATGGCGCCAATCGGCAGTATTTAACGCAGAACTACTTCGCGGTAGAGGGCTCGCGCGGGATCGTGAGTTGCAGCGCCTTGCGCAGGTAGTGGCCCGCTGGGGGTTTTTTGAGCTTCGAGGGCATGGTATTGAACATCACGCCAGGCAAGCCCTGTTTGCGGCACAACGCGCTTTTTTTACTTTACCTAAAGCAGAAAAACTGAGCTTGCAGCGCTCAGCGACGAATGCACGTGGTTATAACCCAGCCGAGTTGACCAAAAATCGCGTAGACGCCAAGGAAATTTTTGACTTTGGTCATAAGCCTGATCCCAATCTCGCCGATGATGCCTTGGCCAATCGGGTAGCAGATGGCTGGAATCAGATGCCCAAAGATCCAGCCATTTCAGAGCCTTTCCGGCGCTGGTTTAGTCTATGCGAGCCGTTAGCCATCGAGGTTTATGATTGGTTGCTGACGGCGCTCGGCATCAAAGATGAATCGCACCTAGCCGCTGTTGCCGGCGGCCACTCAAGCTTTTTGCGCCTTAATGCTTACCCGGATGAGCATCCAATGCTTGGGCAGGCAGATGAAATTAGCGATGCAAGCGGGCCATTTGGCATTCATCGGCATACCGATGCTGGGCTGCTTACCCTGTTAGTTGAGAACGGTCATCATGCGCTCCAAGTCTTGTACGAGGGGCAATGGCGGCTGATTGAGCCTGCCCCCAATGCCTTCATTGTCAATACAGGCGATATGCTCCAGGTGTTGTCTAACGATAGATTTGTCGCGCCTGAGCATCGTGTGCTTGGATCAAGCGACGGGCAATATCGCTTGAGCGCAGCCTATTTTCTGAACCCACCCTACGAGCAGATGATCCAGTCGCTGATGAGTAATGAGGAAGATGCAGTCTCCGAAGTCGCTCGATACCGAAGTTTTACCTGGGAGGAGTTTCGCCGACGCCGGGGTGCAGGAGACTATGAAGATCTCGGCGAGGAAGTACAGATCAGCCAGTACCGCCTATAGACAACGCCTGATCGGGAACTAGCTCCCTGAGCTTAAAGCCCCATGACCGCCAACATCTGTGACTGAGTTGCCTTAGGCTTGACGAGTTAAATTTGCACAATGCTCGCTCGAATGGCGTCAGTTCTAGTTTTATGTGCGATCAATGTGTCGTCACCATCGGTCGCACAAGCAAGATAGCCTCCACCATTATTGATAGAGCGAGCAATTTCTGGCCACATCAAGTCTGGAGACTTGGCTTCGTCCCAAGGTTTTGAAATAGATGGATCCATATGCTTGGCGCCACCATAACGTTCTGGCCTGGCTCGGGCGCCATCCCAAATTTTCGTGTTCAACAAGCCAGGACATAAAATAGTAGAAGCGATGTCTTTGGTTTTAAGCTCAGCGCTGAGGGCTTCAGCAAAAGCAAAGGTTGCATGTTTGCTGGTCGAGTAAAGTGGAAACTGACCTTGCGGTGCGCGCAACGCTGCGGTCGATGCGGTAAAACCGACATGAGTCGGTCCGGTTGCTGCCGCCATAAGAGGCGTGAAAGCTTGAGCGGTCCAGATAACACCATAAAGGTTGACGCCGAGAGCCCATTCTATGGTTTTGGGTTTGCCTGTCAGAATAGGAGAACCCACACCTACGCCGGCATTAATCCACAACAGGTTGAGGGGGCCCCGCGATCTAAGCTCATCTGCAGCTTGAAAACAGGCTTCACGGTCAGACACATCAAACGCGATAGGAAAGGCGCTCTCGCCAATGTCTGCCGCCACTCGGGCCGCAGCGTCCGCGCGAATATCTTGTACTGCAACCTTGAGTCCGGAATCGGCTAACTGTCGAGCAAGCATTTCACCGATACCATCTCCGGCCCCGGTGACGAGGGCAAGTTTGCCTTGATAGTCGCGTAGATCTGACATGTCCGGCGCCTCTGGGTCCTAAAAAATGTGAAGGTTATTGTAATCGAACAACTTGAACCCCGCAGCTCTAATGGCACCAGAGGGCTTGGCCCAAGGCTCGGTTGGATAATCAAAGACAGGGAAGATCACGTGATCTTGTCGAATTAAGGCTGTGTATTTGGTGCAAAAAATTCGGCCAGCATTGATACTGAGGTGGATTGCAGACCGTTGATTTCGTGCTTGAGCGTAAGGACTATTTCAAGGCATAGTTCGGTTGGCGCCTATCGGGTTGGGTGTGTCGAAGAGAGCGATACGAATTATTGAAAAGTCTTAAGGAGTTTGGCGATATGGGTACGCAACAGTCAGAAGCCGTGCAGGCAACGTTTTATTACCGAAACCCGTTGCGAGCAGGCGAAGCCAAGCCGGTGTTTGGCCTCAGTCCCGCGACTGAAGATCGACCAGACCATAAGCCCTATATAAAAGCAGTTAAAAATGCTCGACTACAGGAACACAAACTATCCGAGGCGGGTTTTATGCTGCTCCAGCATAAAACTGCCGTCCAAGATTTCTACGATGAAACGCATGTGGCGGAAAGTTATTACCCAGAAATGAAGGCGGTCGCACAGCAAGCAAGTGGGGCAGATCATGTATTTATACAATCGCACATTACCCGTAATGAGGCGGAAGCAGCGCTGGGAAAACGGCTTGGGGCACATCGACTGGTGCACAACGACTTTACACCAAACTTTCAGGACACAATTGCACCGCTACTTGAAACCGTAGAGAAGCCGCCTGCTAGAGTCGCGGTGTATAACCTCTGGCGCCGATTCGACGCCGATGGTCTGGACGCGCCCTTCGCGGTTTGTGACGCCCGAACGGTGTCCGAAACCGAATTGATACCAACAGATTTATATAATTATGGCGGTAGCGAAGGCTTTGCGGTTGAAATCTATCAATCGGCCCACACCAGCAAGCATCAATGGTATTTTTATCCAGAGATGACTGTCGATGAGGTTTTGATGTTTAAAACCTACGATTCGGCGGAGCAACCTTTTTTACCGACGCTGCACAGTGCCTTCGATGATCCTGCTTATCCTTCTGGGACGACCTCAGCAAGACAAAGCATTGAAGCTCGGGCTATCTGTTTGTTTTACTGAGGCCTGATAGCTGCTTTTGGTTGCGGCTTGCGAGGGCAGTCTGACGTGGTGTGCAGGGTAGGCCACGCCAAAGCGTTTTAATACACCCGATAGAAGCGTTCCAAAAGGTGCCCTATTGCCAGACGATCGCCCAGATAGCGGCGATAGAGCCAACGATAAAGCAATAGTATGAAAAGTATCTCAGCTGGGCGCGCTGTACTAGACTGATCATCCATTGGCAGGCGAGAAGGCCGGTGACAAAAGCAGCCGCAAATCCAACCGCTAAGACACTGAGTTCATCACTGCTGATTGCAACGTCACCATCCAGCAGGTCCTTAGCAACTTTGCCCAGAATCAAGGGTACTACCATCAAAAAAGAGAATCGGGCAGCTCGAGTGCGGTCTACGCCTAGGAGCACCGAGGTCGAAATGGTAGCGCCTGAGCGCGATATGCCAGGTAATATGGCGATAGCTTGAGCAAGGCCAATAATCAGCGCGCTACCGAACGTGACGTCTTTATCGGTGTGTTTAGCCCGATCAGCAACAAATAGCAGTAGACCCGTGAGCCACAGCATGGCACCTACCAGTAAAATTTGTTGATCAAAAAGCGTTTCTAGCTCTTCGGAAAACAAAACGCCAATCAGAGCCGCTGGGATCATACTGACAACGATTTTCAGGCTGAATTGCCACTCTGGGCTGAAAAGGCTCGAAAACAAACCGCGCAGGATCTCGGTGACATCGCGTCTAAATACAACCAAGGTGCTAAGCGCAGTCGCCAGATGCAGCACTATGGTAAACATCATGCTCTCTTGTGGCAGACTGGTGTCGCCTAGCAACACTTTACCTAACTCCAAATGGCCGCTACTACTGACGGGTAAAAATTCCGTTAACCCCTGGACAATCCCGAGTAACAAAGCCTCTAAGTAGCTCAATGCATGTCTCCCTGTGTGCAACAGTATTGTAGGGGATTTTGCCGTGAAGATGGGTTTTTGGTGCTGGCAGTGTTTTGGGTTAATTGTGTCCTAGCCTGAATCAATGACCGGTGACTTCAAGCCAAAGTGGAAGCAAGCTAGCTAAAAGCGCCAATAGATCAGCTAAACAACCCAGTGATATAACCTAGCTATACAACCTAGGTGTTAGATTATCACGTCTGCTAATGAGATCGCTGACGTTAACGCTAATCTGGCTGCGTCACTGTGGCTTTTACCAATTGTGGTTGACTGACCAGCACTACAACGACCACAACCAGAGTGAGATAAGCAAGCGCTGGGAAGACCAGCCCAAGCCCAAGCCATTGTCCCAGCAGGGCAACTGGCATGGTCATGAGCTGCGCGAAGGCCATGTTGAGCTGAAAAATACTCATGATTCTGCCTCTGATCTCATTGGGTACGATGTGCTGGATGAGCACGGTGCTCGATACCATCAGTGTTGTCATACCAGCCCCAAGCCCAAAGTTGCCGATCATGACGTTGAGCTCGTGTTTCCCTAGCACAAAGACCAAAAAAGATAGGGAAAACAATAACGCGCCAAACCCAATTAGCGCGCCACGGTGAACCATATTTGAAAAGCGAGCTAGGATAATAGCCGCCACTAATGAGCCAATACCCCAAAACATTACAACGAAACCCATTCTTGGAATGGGCACACCCACCTCGGTGGTTACCCAAGTAGGCCCTAGGCTGGCGGTCGCTGGATAACCAAAGCCCATCATTAAGATGAGCAAAATAATGGTCCATAAAATCACCGGCTGATGCCTGGCATATTGTAGACCGACCCGAATATCAATCTTGATTTGCTGAAATCCATAAGGCTCGTCTGCCCTATCAGCGCGGTTTAGACTCGGTTTGTAGTGCATAAGGCTGATAAAAATAAGCGCGATCAAATGGCCAAAAAGACTGGCGCTGTATGCGCCACTAAATCCTAGTTGATCGATCATTAATCCGGTGGTCATCATCGCCAGTGGCATCGCGATTTGACCAGAGACTTGATTCAAAGAAATACCAGCGGGTGTCAATTTTTGTCCCAATACGTCTGGCACGATAGCCAGTCTTGTCGGGGCGTCGATGCTCTGCAAACCGGAAGTTAAAAAAGTTAGCGCAAAAAAAAGCCCGAACCCAAGCATGCCGCTAATGTTGATATACATCAGTGCTGCAATGGCCAAGGTCATGACGATTTGTAACGCTTGAATGATTAAGAGTAAATGCTGACGATTAAAACGGTCAGCAAGGGCGCCGCCATAGAGCCCAAAGGCTAGCGCCCCTAAGCCCCGAGAGGTCGCGATGAAAGCCACAAGGATGAGCCAAATATCTCTTGGCGCAGTAGCTTGGACCCAGAGAATTTGGGTGATGAATTGCAAGGGCATCAGCATTTGCCCAATCGCAAATCCAGCCAAAAGCAAGCGAAAATCTCGATTATAAAGCGGTGCAAAGGCGCCGAAGGTCGCAGTGCTCATGGTTCATAAGGATGCAGGTTTTCAGCAGGCTACCATGAATTAGGCCTTGGCGTTGGGTTGCTGATGCGGCTGAAAGCCCTCACGCGTCCAGAAGTTTAATGATGCGCGCTGGGTCAGGACCTCCGGGTAAGAACATCACTACCGCTTCTTCAAACCCAATCTCTTCGAAGCGCTGCAAACGGTCTTTCAGCTCTGAGAGATCCGTTTGTTGGCTCAATTGAATCGTCGACACAATTGCGTGTTTTCCACCTGCGCGATGGTAACGCTCAGCAGCCAAAGCAATGTCTTCCACGGATCTATAATGGGCCGAGGCGATCCAACCATCAAATCGCTCGGCAGCGGTGATAACCTGGTTACCCCAGCTCCCAAGGTAGAGCGGCGGTCCGCCAATGACCGCTTGCCAGGGCGTAAGATTGGCGTCTCCCTGCGAACCTGACGCTAGAATGTGCTTAAGGGTACTGGCTGATCGATTAAATCTACCAAATCGATCATCATAATCTTGACCGAAAACCTGAAAATCAGCGGCAGTTGAGCCCGCGCCTACGCCCAAAATGAGTCGGTCACCGCACAGCTGTTGAAGAGAAAAAACGCTATGCGCAAGCGCGAGGGGATTATACAGGGGCAATTGCAGTACGGCCGTGCCCAGGCGGATGGTTTCGGTGACTGCAGCAGCGGTTGCAAGGGCTAATAGCGGATCGGTCATCATGAAACCTCGACCGGTTGCTTGGGCCGACCAAATCCCAGAATAACCTAGCGATTCATATTCTCGGGCTTGATCTCTCAACGCATGCGCGTCGTCGGGTTGTGCCAGAGGCGATAGCAAGACACCAAGTTTCATCGTGGTTCACCTTCTTTAGGAGTGAGCTTACTCTCATTTTGCCGCGTTGAAAATTTCGGCCAGCAAGGTTGCTTGATCTCAGAATTGCTGCACCAGAGTACGCTTTAGAGAGACCTTGATATGACGCTTCGAATAGATTTTATCAATGTTAGCAAGTCGGGTCATTTAGAGGATGGTTGAATTTACAGCCACCAACGGGTATCAATGGAGTTTGAGGTTATCGATTAGGTTATCAGGAGCATGTAATGAGTGAAGTCAGACAAGAGAAAGCCCCCTTTTGGCTCAGAGATAATTTTGCCCCAGTCTATGAAGAACGCACAGAAGCGAAGTTGAATGTGATTGGGCATATTCCAGAGGTGCTAAATGGCACACTCCTTCGCAATGGTGCTAATCCGCAAACAGGTGAATCTGCCCATTGGTTTTTAGGTAATGGCATGCTTCATGGGGTGAAACTTGAGGGCGGAGGTGCCAGCTGGTATCGCAATCGTTATGTTAAAACGCCGCTGTATTTGAAGCCAGATGGTAATGTGATGGATGGTCTCGGAGACATGACCATGTCTGCTGCCAATACCAATGTCATCCGTCATGCAGGAAAAATTATGGCGTTAGAGGAAGGCCATTGGCCTTTCGAGGTTTCGCCAGAACTCGAAACGATTGGACCGAACAATTACGAGGGCAAACTCGCTGGGCCCATGACCGCGCACCCCAAGATTTGTGCCGAGACGGGCGAGTTGTTGGCCTTCTCCTATGGCATGGCGCCGCCTTACCTGACGTATCTGCGCGTGTCTCCGGAAGGCGCGCTGCTGCAGGCTGAAGAAATCACTGTCCCGGGTGCGACCATGATTCACGATTTTAACATCACCAGGAATCACGTGATATTTATGGATTTGCCAGCGGTCTGGAACTTTGAGGGAATGGGCGACAATGGCCTCCCCATTGTCTGGGATGAAGCCTATGGCGCCCGTTTAGGCGTCATGCCGCGAGACGGCAGTGATGCTGACGTGGTTTGGTACGAGATCGACCCTTGTTATGTTTTTCACCCGCTCAATGCGTATGAGTCGGCTGGTAACATTGTGATCGACGTATGCCGAATGGACGATACCATGAAGCCTGGGTCGAGTTCGCCGCCTCGGCTGTATCGATGGGTCATTGATCAAGCCGCAGGTCGGGTAACCGAAACTCAGATAGATGATCGGGTTGTGGACTTCCCAAGGGTCTGTGATTCTGTGGTTGGGTTGAAGCATCAATATGGTTATTGCGCTGCTTTTGCAGGCAACGCGCCCTACGGTGAAGGGCTGATTAAGTATGATCTTAATGCAGGTACATCCGAGTATCGACACTTAGATGGTGGTCAGGCGAGTGAGGCAGTCTTTGTTAAGAACCCAGATGCAAAGGCCGAAGACGATGGGTTTTTGTTGAGTTATGTTTATCAACCCGAAATCGATCAGAGTGAGGTGCTCATCCTCAACGCCCAAGATATGCAAGGCGAGCCGGTTGCTCGGGTGCAATTACCGGTGCGTGTGCCAGCGGGATTTCATGGTAATTGGATCGCTGACTAAAGAGCATTGCGAGTAAAGCGCAGAGGTTGAAATCAAAGCGCTTGAAATCAAAGCGCTTGTGTTGAAGTGCCAATTGAGGTGTAGCAACATCAAAAAGCTCGGATTTTCCCGTCCTTGATATTGCAGGTGGTCTCTCGATCTCGGGTTGGTCCTGGGTCGAGGTTCATTGTAACACCCAGATGGTACCACCTAGATTGTGCCTCTTAGCGTATGACCGAATAACGGAGCTTGCTCAAGCTCAGAAGACCTCAATTTGAGGATTGGCTGGGCCTGATTGTTGGTCCGGTGGTCCTTAAAAAATGCTCGACTAAACATCCTTATGCAGCCTTTGATAAAAAGCCTAGGTCGTGGCTTTTGTTCGGGAACCGTGCTCAAGTGAGCTTATTCGAGTCCAAGGATGGGCCCGCCATAGTGTAAAACGTGCATTTACGTGTTCGCAGCGATGGGAAATGCATGCAATGCCATGTAAATGCTCTGGTTGGTTTGGGCGTTGTCAGAATACAAAGGACTTAGATCTACCGCTCGCGCTTTCAACCCCTCGTCGGTGCTGGTAGCAAATACCGTTTTAGGAGAAGACTATGATTCGATTTCTGTTTTTAGCAATTAGTTTTGGGCTTGCAGCCTGTTCGGGGTCTGAGAACGAGGTGGCGGGCGATGCGGCTAATCTTGCCCCTGCGTTAGGTCGCTTTGGCGTCGATTTCGATCCGAGCACAGCCACCGTCCAAGCCGGGGATGACTTTCATGGATTTGTAAACGCCAGTTGGCTCGCAGACAACCCGATCCCCGAGGACCGGTCTTCCTGGGGCTCATTTGCCGTGATTTCGGAACGAGCCGAGCACCGAGTGCAAGCAATTATTGAGCAGCTTGCTGCGGTAGAACCTCCGGATGGCTCACCTGGTCAGAAAGTCAGTGATTACATGAAGAGCTGGATGGATACGGACGGGATCAATGCTCGAGGGCTGACGCCGATTCAAGGAGACCTTGATCGCATTGCTGGCATAGTGACGCATCTTGAGTTGGTTCGTGAGTTTGGTCTTGAGCCACTTGTGGGTGGTAATGCGCCTTTTTATGCTTATGTTGGCGTGGATCCTATAAACCCCGATGCGCATAACCTCAGTATCGGCCTGTCAGGTCTAGGCTTGCCAGACCGAGACTATTATTTTGACGACAGCGATCGATTTGCGGAAATTCGAGGCGACTATCTATCTTATATTGAGCAATTGCTGGTCGAAGTGAATTATCCAGAGCCGGGCAGTGCCGCACGCCAGGTTATGAATCTCGAGGCAGAAATCGCAGCGCTTCAATGGACCAGGGCAGATCGTCGCGATCGAGATAAAACCTATAATCCGATGACGTTTGCGGCCTTTGTTGACACCTATCCAGCGTTTCCCTGGGAAACTTTTTTTCAAGCAAGGGGCATCACTGACGCGCCAGCGGTCAATGTCTCCCACCCGAACACGATAGCGCCGTTAATTGCACTGACCTTTGATGTGCCCCTTGAAGCTTGGCGGGCGTATTTGACTTTTCATATGCTGAACAATCATGCCAGTGTCTTAACGACCGAGTTAGATGATTTGGCATTTGCTTTTTGGGGCAAGAAACTGTCGGGTCAAACTGCGGCTCTGAGTCGTTGGCAGCGGGGCGTCGCTCGGGTGGGATCTAAACGGGGGCTTGGTGAATTGATGGGACAAATTTATGTTGACCAGCATTTTCCGGCATCGTCGAAAGCCAGTATGGAAGCGTTGGTCGAAAATCTACGCGAAGCCTTCGGTCAACGAATCGAAAATCTGGCTTGGATGAGCGATGAAACTAAGGTTGAGGCTCTAAAAAAGCTTGCTGCCTTTGAAGCTAAAATAGGATATCCGGAGTCTTGGTTACCCCTTGAGAAGATCAGCATCGATGCCGGCCAGTTATTTGAAAACGCTAGGGGTATCCGGCAATTTTTTTGGCAAGACAGCGTTCAGGATCTTAATGAACCCACCGATCGCAGCGAATGGTACATGATGCCGCAAACGGTGAATGCCTATTATATGGCCAGCTTCAATCAAATCGTATTCCCAGCTGCAATCTTAGAGCCGCCGTTCTTCGACCCCAACGCTGATCCAGCGGTTAACTATGGTGCGATCGGCGCCGTTATCGGTCATGAAATGGGCCACGGTTTTGATGATCAAGGGTCAAAGTATGACGCTAATGGCGTGAAGCGTAATTGGTGGACAGCTGACGACCTTGCACAATTTAAAGAACGCACTGCAGAACTGGTCGAGCAGTTTAGTAGGTATGAGTCGATCCCGGGCTATTTTATAGATGGTGAATATACCTTGGGGGAGAACATAGGCGACTTAGGGGGCGTGGAAGTGGCCTTTCAAGCTTATAAGCTGTCTCTAGGTGGAAAGCCTGCGCCTGTGATCGACGGGCTCACTGGGGAGCAACGGTTCTTCCTAGCCTACGCGCAGGCGTGGCGAGTAGAGCGCCGGGAGGATCTAGCTTTGCGGTTGCTGAAGTCGGATAGCCACTCACCACCAAAGTATCGAGTAAACGGCACATTGCGCAATATCGATGCTTGGTACGAGGCCTTTTCGGTCGGGCCAGAGCATGCCCTTTGGTTACCGCCCGAAGCGCGTGTGCAAATTTGGTAGTGATGCGATTCTCAAATCAGTTTAAGGCGAGAAAAGCCTAGCCACGTCGCACCAATGATGATAAACGTGGTTGAGGACAGCCGTGACAAAACGTGGAACAATGTGGGTTGAGAAAAAACTGGTAGGGGATGCAGCTGGACTTGTGCTTTCGCCAGGACACTGAAGTCGTCAAGTTGAGAGCTTGCGGCAGCAAAGGCCGAGCGCTCAAGCACCAATACCAAGTGCATTTGGTATGAAAAAAATAAACGATTGAAGAACCTAAACGATTGAAGAACTTAAAAGATTGAGGAAGACACCATGACCGATGCCTATATTATTGACGCGGCTAGAACCCCAAGAGGGATTGGTAAAGCAGGACGAGGTGCGCTAGCACACTTTCACTCAGGAAGATTATTAGCAAAAGTACTTGAGGCGATAAAAGATCGCAATAATCTCAACACCGATGATATCGATGATGTGGTGGTGGGTTGTAGCTCCCAGGTCGGTAACCAAGGGTCTTGCGTCGGACGTATGGCTGCACTTGACGCAGGTTGGAGCACTAAATCAAGTGCGGTGACTCTGGACCGATTCTGCGGTTCGGGCATTACGTCGGTCAATCTTGCGGCTGCGAATATCATGAGCGGAATGGATGATCTTTGTGTCGCTGGAGGCGTTGAAATGATGTCCTATACCGCGACCCTCACGAACAAAACCAATAACAGAACCGTTGATGGTGGCAATTTGCATCTAAGGGATCTCCATCCCCAGCCACACCAAGGAATCTGCGCGGATATGATTGCGACCCTTGAGGGATTTTCCCGCCAAGAATTGGATGCGCTTGCGGTTGAGAGTCAAAAGCGAGCTAAACATGCCATTGACGAAGGGTACTTTGATAAGAGCTTAGTGCCTGTCTATAACGATGACGGTTCTTTGGCTCTAGACAAAGAAGAATTCCCGAGACCCGGCACGACAATTGAGTCGTTGGCTGAGTTAAAAACCGTGTTCGATCAGTTTATGCCAGCCCCAATAGATGATAGCGGCGAAACTTTTGATCAGCTGGTAAAGCGGGCATACCCAGATTTAGCAATTAATCATGTTCACCATGCTGGCAATAGCTCAGGCGTTGTCGATGGCGCTGCGGCGTTGATTTTATCTAATAAAGCTTATGCAGACCGTGTGGGTTGGAAGCCAAGAGCAAGGATTAGGGCGATGGCAACCGTTGGTGGTGATCCGACATTGATGCTGAACGAGCCGGTTCCCGCGGCGCAAAAAGTTTTAGCGCGAGCAGGGATGACCGTTGATGATATTGACCTATTTGAAGTTAACGAAGCCTTTGCAGTCGTAGCGGCAAAATTCATCCGGGATCTCAAACTGGACCCCAGCAAAGTTAACGTCAATGGCGGTGCGATGGCTTTAGGGCATCCAATTGCCGCAACTGGATCGATCCTTATAGGTACGGTGCTTGACGAGCTAGAGAGGCGAGATCTGTCAACTGGCTTGATCACCATGTGCACTGGTGGCGGCATGGCGCCAGCGATCATTATTGAGCGTGTTTAGTCGCTAGGGCCGAGGGCGGCTTGGCGTATTGCCGGGGTGAGCTCCGGGCGCTTCTCTGGTGTTAGGCGGAGGCGCCGGCTACACACATATCCCAAGCATTCGCTCTGTGTCGGTTTGGCGACGAAGGTAGTGCCTTGAAATGCTGGGAAAAGGTTATCGCTGCTGCTGGTGATTTTTTTGCGATTTGCCGCGGGTCAAGGTCGTTAGGGTCGAATAGCCCCTCGGAAGTCTTGAAGCCAAAATAAAAAATAGGCAGACATCAAGGCGCTCGACAGGGGTAACCAAGGGAACGCGGTGATCGGCTTCGACCCGATCAATACGGTTTAAATTTTAGCTGCATGCACCCTTGGGTGCTCGGCTAAAGCCGATGACACTGTCTTTGATAGAGCCTCATCGTTAACAAGGATTCTGGAAGTAGCTCTAGATTTTTGAGGTACCTTAAAAAGATAGGCTAACTGAGTCTAATGTTAAAAGATGAAGATCTGAGCCATCTGAAATCAAGAGTCTTTGAAGGGTTTTGGAGGGCTAAGCTCAAACATCTTAATCACTCGATGGCATCGGGCTCTGCTGACATTGCTGGATAAGGCTTTGATGGTAGACCCGCTGCATCGATTTGGTATAAGAGTAGCTAGGCAGAGAAAGAAGGCGACAGGGGTAATGTCGCTAACCGAAGATTGCGAGTTAGAGCAGGTCAAAATCGATAATTGTGTCTATGACGCGTGGGATGTTCTTAACCGCAAATCAGGACAATTGGATTGCGCAACGCAATTCTCGCAGTGGTGAGAGCGTCTTGGCGCCCTAAATCAGGCGTTCGGTAGGTTGAATATGCGCACTTTAGCGCCAAGGTGTTGTAATTAAAGTTTAAAAAGCGCAGATCACTTCAGGTTTTTAAGCGCAAAGCCTCCAGGTTTTCCATCGCTTTTCGCCATAATAATAGGTTTACATTGCTGCCAAGGTAGCCTATAAAGGCTTCTAACCGAAAAATGTTTGGTGTCTAAATTTAGTTTAAGAGGGGAAACTTATGGTCTCACGACGAGCGAAGCTCGCGGTGCTCATCGCTTCTGGTTTTGTATTACCAGCCGGCACGGTAGCATTTGCAGAAGAATCAGGCCGAAAACTTGAAGAAGTTATTGTAACCGCGGAGCGGCGGGAAGCATCGATTCAAGATACATCGATGTCGATCACGGCGTTCACGACGGAATTCATGGATGACTTCGGGATTCGTAATCAAGAAGATTTACAGAATTTTGTACCAGCAACGACGATTCAGCCATACGACGCGACAGTTCGTGGGGTTGGTCGAAACTTCCGCGCGTTGGGGGGTGATCCGGGTGTAGCCGTCTATATGAACGGCGTATATTCTGAAGATTTGCTGACGGCGACCGCGCAAACGTTCTGGGATGTTGACAGGGTTGAGGTATTGCGAGGACCCCAGGGAACATTGTACGGCCGTAATGCGATCGGTGGTGCGATAAACATTCTCTACAAAAAACCCGAGCAAGAAACCGATTGGGCGATCAAATCGATTGTCGGTAATGATGGCCAGACTGAGTCCTACGGCATGTTAAATGGGGCTTTGTCTGAGACCTTGTCAGCTCGGATTAATTTTGCGCTCCGAAATAGAGATGGCTACATTAAAGAAATTGGTGATGGCCAAGACCTAGATGGTCTGGGAGTTAAAAACTTCAACGGTCAGATTCAGTGGGACCCAACAGATAGGCTTTCACTCAACGTTCGTCATAACGGCATGCGTACTGACCGTCCATTTGGCGGAGCCAATGGTGGTGGCTTAGTGGTATTGAACGAAGAGGGTTCAGCCTCTCGCAACTACCACGCTTTAGTGCCTGGGTATCGAGCGATTGACACCGCGGAAACCAACCCCTTCGCAAGCGGTTATTTAGTGCCCAACGCGCCGGTTTACACCTTTACGAACCCAATTACTGGGGAAGCGACCATGGCTCAAAACAACCGAGCTGGGATTGACTACGCTGATTTCGATGGGTTTCAGAATGCCGCGGCATCGCTAGATGGGTGGAACTATACCAGCCAAGAATCGATGGATATCTACGATAACTGCGTGTTTCCTGGTGAAATCAACGGTAGTGATGTATGTGCTGGCACAAACGGATTAAACCGTGAAGAGTTCGACGGAGACACGACGCAGTTGAATTTGACCTATCAGCTGACGGATAACGTTGAGCTGAAATATATCTTCGGGTTTAACGAGTTGATTTATCGCCGTACCACCGATGATGATAACACGGCCAGTGCTTTTCACGATCGACAATTCTATGTGAATCATGAAGCAGCCTATGAATCACACGAATTGGTTGCATTTATCGATGTAAACGACGATATCACTTTGACGTCAGGCGTTTTCTTCTATGATGCCAGAATTGATCAGCGCGGAGACTTTTATTCTGCCGTCGGTCAGAGAAAATTCATCGACCCTTATGTTGATAATACCGCTTTAGGGGCCGGTTTAGATTCGGTACTGTCGAATACGTTGGGCGCTGGTGAGGCTCTAACACCGCTGCTCACCAATATATCAATTTCAAATATGATGCTTGCGCTCGGTATCGCGGTTCCGGGTCAAATTTCACTGCATACTGCGAAAGAGTCTTGTGTTGGCGATGATCGTTTTGGTTGTAACCGGAACGATTCCGTCGCTAACGCAGACGCCGGTGCGACCGCCCTGGAAAATCCAAGTCGTAATCTGATTATCGGGTTGTGGACGGGTGATGACGGAACAAACCCCGACCTTGATGTACAGTGGGGGCCTAACACTGTAGGTAGCGACCTTCTATATCACACGACTACAGAGCGAAAAGCTTTCGCAGCCTACACTCAAGGCGTTTGGCAGGTGAATGATAAGATCGCCGTCACTGCAGGTATTCGTTACGCTAAGGATGAACTTGTTGCCGAAGAAAATCTGTGGCGTTACACCGAGAGTGATCTAGGGGGTTTGATAGCATTCTGGGGTGGTGCATTTGGAATCAGTGTTGCAAATGGCGGCTTTGAACAAAGCGCTGAAGCGGCTGCAGCGGGCAGTCCATTCGGCCTGATACTAGATCAGTACGGTCAACCAACGCCAACTCGAAAGGCCGTCAACGGCGGTATCCCAATTGCTGTTAGCTTGTATCGGCCTTTCGATCGTGAAGATACGAAGACAACTTTTCGTTTGAATGTTGACTACGATATTAATGATAATGCGATGATGTACGCTTCCGTTACCACAGGGCATCGTGCTGGTGGCTATAACTTGGTGTTTTTTAGTAAAACACCCACATATGATCCGGAAGAGCTCGTTGCGTATGAATTGGGTTATAAGACGCAGTGGTTAGATAATTCGCTGCAGTTAAATGGCTCTTTTTACTTCTATGATTATGACAATATTCATACGGTTGCCACTGAGGTAAACACCTTCTTCGGTACATCTACGTCGGTATTGCCGGCACCGGGAGCCGAAATTAAAGGCATTGAAGCAGAGCTGACTTGGTTGGCTACCGATTCATTAACCCTTGGAGGTAATTTCAGTTATACGCCGAATGAGTATTCTGAAGATCTTGAAGTACTGGATCCTGCGGGATTTGATCGCCCAGCATCGCTTTTTGGGCCAGAAACATCGCTCAAAAACATCAATGGCAACCAGTTGTTGCAAGTGCCTGAGTCTAAGTTCAATGGGTGGATCTCTCACGTGACGCCATTACCCTCAGGCTCAACGCTTATGTTCACTGGTTCGTATAGCTGGATCGACAAAGTGTATTACTCGCCCTTCCAGAACGAAGACGAGATGGCCGAAGATTACGGTCGCTTGGATCTCCGTGCGAGCTGGACTTCGGCAGATGGCCGTATGATGGTATCGGGTTTTGTAAACAACGTCTTGGACGAGACCGGTATATTACAAGTCCTACGACATGGTGAAGAAGAAATGTTCCGTCAGAGTGCAGGCACAACGTTGCCTCGGTTGATGGGTATTGAATTTACTGTGGCTATGAACCCGATGAATTAAAACCGTCGGGAATCTATGAAAAGGCGGCCAATGGTCGCCTTTTTTATTTGTGACTTTAAGACAGGACTGGGTTAGACTGCGCCAGCTGGTTTGATGACCGCAATTATTTATGACCGCGCAGTTTGTGTAACGCTCTCGTTTTCTTCCTCCGCTCGTAAGTATCTCAAAGTCTCTCAGCCTCCTGCTGTCGCTTTTGACTCAGGAGAAAATCAATACGTGTAAAGGAAAAGAAACATGGCAACAGTACGTGGACAAGTTAAATGGTTTGATGATCAAAAAGGCTACGGCTTTATCTCACAAGAAGGCGGTAAGGATGTATTCGTACATTTTCGCGCTATTACGTCTCCTGGTGTATCGTCATTGCGCGATGGTCAGGAAGTCGAGTTCGAAGTACAGCAGGGCGACAAAGGCTTGCAAGCTGCGAACGTAACCGTTGTATAAAGAGTAAAGTGCGCTCTAGGCTGAGGAGTTTTACCTTAGTCTAGAGCTACATCCTCAGAATAAGGATCCTTAAATCCTTGACTTAATACCTGCCAATGTCCAATTGGCATAGGGGCGTCCCAGTCCGAGTCGTCTTGGATTATCTAAAGCACCTCTTCCAATCCAGCTAAGTCCACATGGTTACTCAAGTGGGATTCGGATTCAGAATCCATTCAGGTTTATCGAATACAATAGCTAGTAACTAAGCTGTGTTATGGCCCCTTTGAAATGCGTTATATCTGCACCATTATTTCAATAGTAATGTTAACGAGCTGCCAGAGCTCAGCCAACAGGGCTTTGTTGGAAACCAACAAAGCCCAATACCAGAAAGATTTGTCCCACTGTGTTCGATACGCAGATCAAATTTATAGTGCAACGCAAATAGCGCGTAGACAAAATAGCATTGGCTTGTTTGGAGGCCTTTTGGCTTCAGCAGCAGACGGAGCTAACAGTGATACACGCTTAAAGGGTCGGGGTGTTACGGCAGGCGGCGCCGAAGGCGCAATCGAAGTTGAGGCCGACAAAGCCAAGGTCGTTGGACGCTGTCTGAAAAGTCGAGGCTACTTGAAACGGGATTGACTGCTAATGTCGATAATCCTTGGCAACTCTTTGCTTATCACGCTGCCAGTCCCGCTCTTTAATAGTCGCTCGCTTATCATGCTCTTTTTTCCCTGACGCTAGGGCAAGCTCACACTTGACCAAAGGCCCCTTCCAATAAAGGGCTAACGGTACACAGGTATAGCCCTTTTGTTGAACGCCACCAATCAATCGTGCGATCTCTTTGCGGTGCAGTAGAAGCTTTCGTATTCTTTGCGATTCTGGCAATACATGGCTTGAGGCTGAGTACAGGGGTGTGATGTTGGCGCCTAATAGAAAGGCTTCATTGCGCTTAAAAAAAATGTACGTGTCCGTAAGCTGAACGCGTCCGGCCCTAATGGATTTGATCTCCCAGCCCTCGAGTGCCAATCCCGCTTCAAACTTCTCATGCAGGTGGTATTCAAAGCGGGCTTTCTTGTTTTGGGCAATGGTCCCTGGGCTTGCTTTTTTCTGCTTGGCCACGTCATATCTCTCATCGGATGAAGCCATTGTACGCCTTCCAGAGTGACTTGTGGATCTAAGGTAAAACGGTGAAAATCAGAGACCTCAGGGAGGGCGAGAGATGTTAAATCGAACAGAGTCGAATCACGGAATGTGGTCATCTCGGTTAATGTTTATTCTTGCAGCGGCGGGGTCTGCTGTTGGCTTGGGCAATATTTGGCGATTTCCGTACCTTGCTGGAGAAAACGGCGGAGGCGTCTTCGTTTTAGCCTATCTTGTGTGCATTGGGTTCATAGGGTTGCCGATTTTAATTTCTGAAATTTTGCTTGGTCGCGCAGGCAGACAGAGCCCGATTGGCGCTATGGTGGCATTGGCAGATAGTGTTGGGGTTAGTCGCCGATGGTCGGTAATAGGTTGGATGGGCGCGCTCGCGGGCTTTATGATTTTATCGTTCTATGGCGTTATCGCTGGTTGGGCGATGGCCTATGTCCCTAGCACCCTATCTGGAACTTTCGTCAGCATTTCAGCAATAGAGGCAGAGCGCAGTTTCGAAGCGTTCATCAGTGACCCTTGGCAAGTTGTCGGCTGGCAGTCGCTCTTCATGTTACTAACGATCTTCATTGCGGCTCGTGGGGTCGGCCGTGGACTGGAAACCACGGTGCGTTACCTTATGCCAGCCCTCTTTGGCTTACTGATTCTGTTGCTTGTGTATTCCGCTGTAACTACCGGTGAGTTCATAGCCGGCTTAACCTTTTTGTTCCAACCCGATTTTTCTCGGTTCAACACGGATAGTTTGATCACAGCCATGGGCCAGGCGTTTTTCACCCTCAGTCTTGGCATGGGAGCTATCATGGCCTACGGCGCCTACATGCCGAAAGGATCTTCGATTGTGGGGACAGCGACCACGATTGCGCTACTAGATACGACCGTTGCCTTGATGTCGGGGATGGTGATCTTTCCACTGGTATTTGCTAACGGACTTGAGAGCTCTGCTGGGCCGGGTCTCATGTTTATTACGCTGCCCATTGCGTTCGGTCAAATGGCTGGAGGGCAAATATTTGGTACGCTATTTTTCGTTTTAGTGACCTTCGCGGCAATTACCTCAAGTATTTCTCTATTAGAGCCTGCCGTCGCATGGGTCGTTGAGAAAACGAAACTAGGTAGAGCCCGGTCGGCAATGCTGGTAGGGGTCATTGCTTGGGCACTTGGGTTGGGGAGCGCGTTTTCGTTCAACATAGGTTCAGACTGGACCATCGCCAATGGCATGACCTTCTTCGATACAATGGATTATGTGTCGAATAACATTCTTTTACCGTTAGGCGGGATATTGATAGCTGTCTTTGCAAGTTGGCGTCTTGGCCAAGATCAATTGTTGAACGAGATGTCTGAAGATCGTGCTTGGATTCCGGTGTGGCGATTTCTAACCCGGTTCTTAGCGCCGGCTGGTGTGTTAATCGTGTTTGTTGTCACAATTTTTTAAGGCAGTAGAAGGCTGTGCGAGAAGTAAGTCGTTCTGCGCTGGTGCCTTTCGACAACCAAAGAGTGTTTAATCTGGTAGATGATGTTGCCAGGTACTGTGAGTTTTTGCCCTGGTGTGTTGATAGCCATGTGAACGCTCGGAGTGAGCAAACCGTCAACGCAACGCTGGTATTGGCGACTTCTGGCGTTCGGCAAGCATTTACCACAGTTAACCACAGATACCCGCATGATCGTATTGTGCTTGAGCTTTCGGAAGGTCCGTTTAGTCAATTTCAAGGCGTTTGGACCTTTACCAATCTCGGCGGCGAAGGCTGTAAGATTAACCTTGATTTGAAATTTGAGTTGAGTAACCGTCTTTTGGATCAAACCTTTGGTCGAGTGTTCGCTACAGCAGCGGATAAAATGGTGACCGCGTTTACCGAAGAGTTAGATCGTCAAGATGGCTGACTGTCAGATAGAGATCTGTTTTGGCGATCAGGATCTGCAGCTTGTCCTGGAGTGCTGTGTCCCAGCGGGCACCACGGCTAGGGCGGCGATTTTGGCCTCGGATTTACCAGACAAATTTCCAAAGTATGACTTCAGCCTGTTGTTGTGCGGGGTCTATGGGCGTCAAGTCCCCGATGATTACAAGGTGCGGCCAGGGGACCGTGTGGAGGTTTACCGCCCGCTAGAGATTGACCCTAAAGAGAGACGGCGTTTGCGGGCAAAAACCCATAGTTAAGAAGCTGTCTTGGCGCTCGTGGGGACGTAGTCTCCCTCGAACCGAACCAAGCGATTATCCTCGAAAACAATAATCAACTCTTGTTTAATCGGCGCTCGATTTGGGTAGGCAATAGTGTAGATATAGTTCCATCGATCCGGCTGAAAACTGTCTTTTAAAACCGGGTTTCCAAGAATGAATTGTATCTGCGAGCGAGTCATGCCGGGTTTGAGTTTGTCGATCATTTCTTGAGATACAATATTGCCCTGCTGAATGGTGAGCTTATAGACCCAAGGAAACTGAAAGCTAGAGCATCCCGCTATGCAAAGCGTCAATAAAGTAAGGGACAGCAACAGGTGTGGTTTCAATGCAAATATTCTCATGTAGGGTCGATTAATAAGTTAAGTCTGCAGGCCGTGCTATTGTAGCGTATAATTGTGCTCTAGCTAAGATAATCTGGCAGCCAGCAATGAAAGCAGAAACCCAAGACCTTAAGGATGCTGGACTAAAAATAACCTTGCCTAGGGTCAAGATCCTCAAAGCCTTAGAGAATTCAGAAATCAGGCATGTTAGCGCTGAAGACGTGTATCGCCTGTTGCTGGATAATGACGAAGAAATTGGCTTAGCGACAGTGTATCGAGTGCTGACCCAATTCGAAGATGCCGGGCTTGTGACGCGCCATCACTTCGAGGGAGGCCACTCGGTTTTTGAGCTCTCGCAGGATGCTCACCACGACCACATTGTTTGCGTGAAGTGCGGACGTGTAGAAGAATTTGCTGACCGAGAGATTGAACGTCGTCAGGAGGCCATAGCTGATTCAATGGGCTTTGAGCTAACCGACCATCAGTTGAATATGTATGGGTTGTGTCCTGACTGCCGGAGGCAGTAATTAGGCATCGTTAGATCGTGCCTGGTCGATCATGGCTTGGGCATGAGCGCGAGACTGTGCGGTGATTTTGGTGCCGCTCAGCATTCTCGCGATTTCTTCGAGACTGCCGGTTGCGTCGAGTGGGGTTATTGCAGAGACCCCAGATTGTTTATGTACGCTAAAATGATGGTGGCCCTGAGCCGCGACCTGACCTAAGTGTGTCACAACCAATACTTGGGAAGCAGAACCCAGCTTCCGAAGTAACGCGCCGATCGTTTCGGCGACCGCGCCACCAATGCCTACGTCAACCTCGTCAAAAACTATGGTCGGCACATCCTGACTACCCAGGGTTGCAACCTGTATTGCAAGCGAAATCCGTGATAACTCACCGCCTGAGGCTGTTTTCCCGAGAGGTTGAGGCGCTTGCCCGGCATTCGTTGTAACTAAAAATCGGATGTCTTCATGACCGAGGGGATTCAACCCCTCTGTGGGGGTTAGCTCGATCTTAAGCTTAGCATCGGACATGCCCATTTTTTGCAGTAAATTCTGTACCGCCTGCTCCAGAGGTTTGATAGTGTCCCGCCGTTTTTTCGACAGTTTTCTAGCGAGCTTCTGCCACTCGATTTCAGCAGCAGCAATAGAATCAGTCATGGAAGCAACCGATGCATCAGAGTCACTAAGCTCGTCAAGTTCCATGGCTAGATCAGCCTCAAGCGAAGGAAGTGTTCGTGGATCGCACCGGTGCTTTCTGGCAACATCTTGAATGTCTTGTAATCTGTTCTCGATCCAATGCATGCGTTCTGGGTTAGCTTGATGGTTTACAAGAAACCCCTCCAGGTCTCTATTGAGCTCTTCGACCTGAATAACCGACTGAGTGAGCAGCTGAGCGGTCGCTCCAAGACGTGGGTCCTGTACTTGATCAAGCGCCCGTTTGGCGCGATTAAGGGCTGACAACCCGCCTTGATCGTCCTGACTGAGGCTGGCAATAGCCTCCTGAATCAAACTCAAACTGCTCTCGATTTGTGAAAGCTGGCGCAACTCGGTATCGAGCGCATCGACCTCATCGGGCTGAATCGCGAGGGCTGACAATTCTGTCAACTGATAATTCAGGTAGCCAATTCGGTCATCTCTGTCTTTTTGACCAGCTAAGAGTTCCGATTGGCGTTTTTTGAGTGTCGCCCAGTGTTCAAAGCTTGACCTAAGCTCAAACCGTAATGCTGACGCGTCTGCGAAATCATCTAATAGTTGCCTCTGGGTCTCTCTTTGTAATAGCGCTTGATGTTCGTGTTGAGCGTGAATGTCGATCAAATGTTGGCCTAAAGTTTTAAGCTCTGTCAGCGTAATAGGACTGCCATTAACGAAAGCGCGACTTGGCCCGTCAGAACGGATAACGCGACGAACGATAATCTCAGAATCGGGAGCGCTAAGTGAGCGAGCCGCCAACCAGGTCTCTGCTGCAGAAATACCGACAATCGAAAAGACAGCAGATATCTCTGCGCTCGTCCCAGCTTGCCCAATAATGCCAGCATCTGCTCGCTGACCAAGCAAGAGCGCCAGCCCATCAACAATCAGCGATTTCCCGACCCCTGTTTCACCGGTTACGACCGACATTCCTTCTGGGATATCGATGCTAACCTCCGAAACAACGGCCAAGTTTTTGATGGATAAATGAGTAAGCATTAGAAAATGTCGGGTAGCCGATGGATCAAAGAAAATGTTAGTCAAATCGTCGGTGAAAATACATGCCTAGGGACCTGATCGGGTGCTTTTTTTAATCTACGGCAAACGCTATATTGAAGTTCTAAGAGTTGTATTTTAGCCGTGAGGTCTACTTGTGCTGGCAGAAAAATCGCAAAAGTTATTAAGAACTATTGTTCAGCGATATATCGCTGAGGGCCAGCCAGTGGCTTCAGCGAGGTTGGCGGCTGATGGCGTCACCATGAGTCCAGCGGCGATTCGTTCCGTCATGGCAGAGCTTGAGGATCAAGGTTTTTTAAAATCACCCCACACCTCAGCGGGTAGAATTCCAACAGAAAAAGCTTATCGATTATTCGTAGATACACTCACCGAGTTACGGCCATTGACCGACAAGGATCTTAATTTTCTGTCAGATCTATTTAGCCCGGATATGTCTGCAGTTGAACTGGTGCAGTCTGCTTCTGGTCGACTGTCAGAACTCACGCATTTAACGGGGCTTGTGACTATCCCCAAATCAAGTCAGCTAAAGCTAAAACAAATTGAGTTCGTCCAATTATCCCAAGGCCGTGTGCTGGCGATTCTAGTGTTAAATGATCACGAAGTAGAAAATCGAGTCTTATACCTAGATCAGAGTTATTCCGAGATCGAACTGAAAGAAATCAGTAACTTCTTAAATCACCATTACGCGGGTATGCGGCTGACTACCATTCGATCGGAGCTGATTCGGTCGATGACAGGAGACCGTCAGCAAATGGGAGAGCTTATGAGGCGAACGCTTGACGTGGCTGACCAATTGTTTGAGACGGAGTCCCACGGTGATTTTGTTGTTGCTGGACAAGAAAACTTGTTGGATGTCGATCAGGCGGAGCGTCTGCAAGATCTGCGAGGGTTGTTTAAAGCGTTTACGCTCAAAGGTGACATCTTGCATGTTTTAGATCGCTGCATGGAATCGGAAGGGATCAAACTCTTTATTGGACAGGAATCTGGTTATGATCTTCTAGGAGAGTGCAGCTTGATCACGTCGCCCTATCAGGTCGAGGGTGAGCGTGTGGGGGTATTAGGCGTCATTGGCCCCACTCGCATGGCCTATGACCGTATTATTCCTATCGTCGATGCCACTGCTCGTATGATGACGGCTGCCATGGATGTCTCTGAACACTAATCGACCGTAGGTCTGAGGCCGTGTTGCTTAGCAGCCGCTGAATTCAAAAAAACTTGACCACAAAAAGGCTGCGGGCTCTTGATTTCGCTAAATTGAGCCCCATATGGCTACCTACCTTTAGAAAAAAGTATGAATCATGACAGATGTAAAGGACTCGTCTGGCGAGGATACGGACTCTCGCGAGCCAATTGATGAAGCCGAGGTAGAAGCGGCAATGCCGGAACCCGGCGCTGACAGTGATATCAAGGACCCGGTTGAAGATGAGGCACAGTCTTCCGTGGGTGAGGACTTTCAAGCGCTAAAAGCTGAAGCAGAAAAATTCCGCGATATGGCGTTGCGAGCTGAAGCGGAGATGCAAAATCTGCGGCGCCGATCGGAAAGAGACGTACAAAATGCACATAAGTTTGGTGCGGAGCGGCTGGTTCAGAATCTGCTGCCAGTCCTCGATAGTTTGGAAAAGGCCATAGAAACTAGCCTTCAGGCTGGCACAGCTGAAGACGACCCCCAGCTAGAAGGTCTAAAGCTTTGCTTGAAGCTGTTTTCCGAGGTTTTAGAAAAAGAAGGGATTGAAGTGGTTGACCCGCTTGGGCAGCCGTTCGACCCGAATGTACATGAGGCACTTTCTCTTATTGAAAACCCTGATATGGAGCCCAACTCGGTGATGGCGGTAATTCAAAAAGGGTATCGATTGCATGAGCGGTTGGTCCGGCCGGCAATGGTGATGGTCTCGAAAGCACCCGCTGGCGCTTGAAAATCTTAGAGCCGGCCTTATTGAGAGCGGTAACGTAAAAAACGCGAGGCCAGAGCCTTCGTGAATGGAGAAATAATATGGCAAAAATTATCGGAATCGACCTTGGCACGACTAACTCCTGTGTAGCGGTAATGGACGGCAGCTCGTCGAAAATCATTGAGAACTCCGAGGGAGATAGAACTACGCCTTCGATCGTTGCCTATACTGAGGACGGTGAAACCCTGGTTGGCCAGTCTGCCAAGCGACAGGCTGTCACAAATCCGCACAACACGCTGTTCGCTATTAAGCGTTTGATCGGCAGACAATTTGACGACGAAGTTGTCCAGCGAGATATCAAAATGGTGCCCTACAATATCGTTAAGTCAGATAACGGTGATGCGTGGGTCAAAGTCAAAGACGACCGAATGGCCCCGCCCCAGATCTCAGCGCAAGTACTTGGCAAGATGAAAAAGACCGCAGAGGACTTTTTGGGGGAAGAGATCAAAGAAGCTGTCATCACGGTGCCAGCGTATTTTAACGACTCTCAGCGGCAAGCCACCAAAGACGCTGGTCGAATCGCGGGCCTGGAAGTCAAGCGAATCATTAATGAGCCGACGGCCGCTGCGCTGGCATATGGTATGGACAAAGCCAAGGGAGACTCGACCATTGCAGTTTATGATCTCGGCGGTGGCACCTTCGATATCTCTGTGATCGAAATTGCTGATGTCGACGGCGAAAAGCAGTTTGAAGTGTTATCAACCAATGGCGATACGTTTTTGGGTGGTGAAGACTTCGATATGCGCATCATCGATTACCTGTTAGAGCAATTCAAGAAAGATCAAGGTATGGATCTCAGCCAGGACTCGTTAGCACTCCAGCGCCTTAAAGAAGCCGCTGAGAAAGCAAAAATAGAATTGTCCACATCGTCTCAAACGGAAATCAATCTGCCTTACATCACGGCAGATGCCAGCGGCCCTAAGCATTTGGTTATCAAGGTAACCCAGAGCAAACTTGAATCCTTAGTCGAGGATTTGGTCGATCGGACCCTTGAGCCCCTGCGGGTTGCGCTTAAAGATGCTGGTATGACGATCTCGGATATCAACGATATCATCCTTGTTGGTGGTCAAACTCGGATGCCCTTGGTGCAGCGGAAGGTCAGCGAGTTTTTTGGAAAGGATGCGCGCAAAGATATCAACCCCGATGAGGCGGTTGCGATGGGAGCCTCTATTCAGGCGGCGGTATTAGCCGGAGATGTCAAAGATGTACTGTTACTTGATGTTACCCCATTGTCTTTAGGGATCGAAACGATGGGCGGCGTGATGAGCCCGCTGATTGAGAAGAACACAACGATTCCTACTCGGAAGTCTCAAGTTTTTTCAACGGCTGAAGATAATCAGCCGGCGGTGACGATTCATGTGATGCAAGGTGAGCGAAAGCAAGCAGATCAGAATAAGTCGTTGGGGCGGTTTGATTTGTCAGAGATACCGCCTGCGCCGCGGGGTACGCCCCAGATAGAGGTCAGCTTCGATCTAGATGCCAATGGCATCCTGAATGTGTCGGCAAAGGACAAAGCGACGGGTAAAGAACAGTCGATTGTCATTAAGGCCAGCAGCGGGCTATCAGACGAAGAAGTCGAGCAAATGATTCGGGACGCCGAAGCCCACGCAGCTGACGATCAAAAGTTTGAGTCCTTAGTTACAGCTCGAAACACAGCAGATGGCATGATTCACGCAACTAAGAAAACTCTTGAAGAAGTGGGCGATGAAGCGACTGACGACGAGCGTCAGGCGATTGAGATGGCGATGAGTGAGCTTGAAACTGCGATGAAAGAGTCTGACCTTGAAGCGATCGAAGCAAAGACTCAGAAGTTGACCGAAGTGTCCCAAGGTTTGGCTCAGAAGATGTATGCCAAGCAGGCCGAAGCAGACCAAGGCGCCGAAAATGGGGCAGGGGGCGAGGCATCTGGCGGCAATGACGATGCGGTCGATGCTGAGTTCGAAGAAGTGAAAGACGACAAATAGGTCAGAAGCAACCCGCAGGCTGCACATTAGGCGCTAAGTTATGGCTAAACGAGATTACTACGAGGTCCTGGGGGTCGATAGAGGCGCCGGGGAGCAAGATATCAAAAAGGCCTATCGTCGCTTAGCCATGAAGTATCACCCGGATCGCAATGAAGGCGATGCGGCGGCCGAAGAGCGTTTCAAAGAGGCCAGCGAAGCGGCGGAAGTATTGCTCGATGCACAAAAACGTTCGACCTACGATCAATTCGGGCACGCGGCTTTTGAAGGTGGACAAAGTGGTGGCCATGGAGGGTTCGGTAGCGGGGGTAGTTTTGGGTCGATATTTGAAGATGTTTTTGGCGATATATTTAGTGGAGGTAGGGGCCAAAGTCAGTCTCACCGAGGCTCAGATCTCAAATATATTCTAGATATTTCGTTGGAAGAAGCCGTCAGAGGCACTAATCCAAAGATCAAAATCCCTACGTTGGTTGAGTGTATGTCTTGCCTTGGATCTGGCGCCAAGGCGGGCACAAAACCTATTGATTGTGTGCAGTGCAGTGGCTCAGGACAGATTACTGCGCGACAAGGCTTCTTTTCTCTGCAGCAAACCTGTCCGCGATGCCGAGGGCAGGGCAAAATTATTTCAGATCCATGTCCGCCCTGTCGTGGTCAAGGTCGAGTGGAAGAGAAAAAAACCCTATCAGTAAAAGTGCCGCCTGGCGTGGATACGGGAGACCGGATCAGGCTATCCGGTCAGGGTGAAGCAGGCATCCATGGGGGCCCTGCTGGCGATTTGTATGTTCAGATGAACGTTAGAGAACACCCGATATTCACGCGAGATGGCGCGGACCTTTATTGTGAGGTGCCTATCAGCTTCGTTAACGCGGCGCTTGGTGAGCAGCTAGCAGTGCCCACGCTGGAAGGAAAAGTTAATCTGAAAATTCCTGGCGAAACCCAAACCGGCAAGCTATTTAGACTCAAAGGCAAAGGGGTTGATATGTCGCAGATCCGAGGCGGTGGCCTTGGTGACTTGTACTGTAAGATTGTGGTTGAAACCCCTGTTAATTTAAGCGACCGTCAAAAAGAGTTACTCAGGGAATTTGCTGGCGATCAAGATGCTTCTCAATCGCCGAAACATGCAAATTGGCTCGATGGGGTCAAACGATTTATCGACGCCCTAAGAGACTAGTTTAGACGCGAGGGCTAGGGTTGGAGTAAACCATGGCAATTAAGGTAGCAATCGCTGGCATCGTCGGCAGAATGGGCCGCATGTTAGCCACTGAGTGCCAAGCTGCCGAAGACTTCGAAGTCGTCGGCGGCGTTGAATACGCTGAGTCCCCTTACCTTAATCAGAGCCTCGAGCAATCGCTGGGCTTGATCGGTCATCAAGGATGGGTACGTGAAAAATTGTCGGAACTCCCCAGCTTTGACCTGCTGATCGATTTTACCACCCCAGCAGCTACGTTATCCCATCTCGATTATTGTCGCCAAAACAAAGTCGCTGCGGTAATTGGAACCACGGGATTTTCTGAGCTTGAGCAACAGCTGATTCGTGAGGCCGCTTCCGAAATCGCGATTGTCCATGCTCATAATTACTCAGTAGGTTTAACAATTTTGCTTGATTTGGTGCAACAGGCCAGCGCTCATTTGGGACCAGAAGTCGATACCGAAATCGTCGAATGGCATCACAATCAGAAAGTAGACGCGCCCTCTGGCACAGCCTATGCCTTGCTCGATGCAGTGCAATCGGGGTGGCGCCAAAATAATGGCACAACGCCAAGCTTGGTTCATGGTCGCGAGGGCGTGACGGGGTCTCGCCCTAGGGCTGAAGTTGGCTTGCACGCGTTAAGAGGCGGCGATGTTGTTGGCGAGCATCATGTGCTTTTTGCAGCATCAGGAGAAAGAATAGAATTGACCCATCGGGCGAGTAGTCGGGTCAATTTTGCTCAAGGCGCAATGAGAGCTGGCCGTTGGTTACTGTTGAGACAAGATCGAGGCTTGTTTGACATGCGGGATGTACTGGATCTAAAACGGCCCTAAAGTTTTGTCTAGAGAGCAGTGATTGTAGCGAATATTGCTGGTATCGAAGCGGTGGCTCAATTACAATGCCGTTTTAAGATGATTAAAAAAATATCCTTAATGAAAGCGAGAATGGCACGGCCTTCTCGCTTTTTTTTGGGCCTAATTTCGCGGGGGTAAAGTATTTGTGAGCCAAGCAATTCTAGCACTGGCAAGTGGAGAGGTCTTTTCAGGAAAATCAATCGGCGCTAGCGGTATGCGCGTCGGAGAAGTGGTCTTTAATACTGCAATGACGGGATATCAGGAGATTTTAACCGACCCCTCCTATGCCTCTCAGATAGTGACCTTGACGCATCCTCATATTGGCAACACAGGTTGTAATCTCGAGGATCATGAGTCTGCCAAGGTATATGCGACGGGTTTAGTGATTCGAGATTTGCCGCTGCTGGCCAGCAGCTGGCGGCGCGAGCAAGACCTTCCAGATTTTTTAATCGAGCACGATACGGTGGCCATTGCTGATGTCGATACGCGGGCCCTCACACGAATTCTGAGAACGACAGGCGCCCAGAACGGCTGTTTGCTTGCTCAACCAGAGATTAGCGATGAAGACATTAAAAAAGCCTTAGCTGCTGCTTCTGATTTTGGTGGTCTTAAAGGCTTGGATTTAGCCAGCGAGGTATCAACGCTTGAATCCTATCAATGGGCTGAGCCTTCTTGGGCGGGATTGTCTGGCACTCATCAGACCAAGGCCGAGCCGCTTCATGTCGTGGCTTATGATTTCGGGGTCAAGCGCAACATTCTCCGAATGTTAGTGGATCGAGGATGTCATTTAACGGTGGTGCCGGCATCAACTTCTGCATCCGAGGTTTTGAGCCTAAATCCCGACGGCGTATTTTTATCAAATGGTCCAGGAGATCCTGAGCCCTGTGATTATGCCATCTCCGCGATTACAGAATTATTGGCGTCAGGAATGCCGCTGTTTGGAATTTGTCTAGGACATCAGTTGCTGGGTTTGGCCGCTGGCGGCAAGACCCAAAAGATGCCCCATGGGCACCATGGGGCAAATCATCCGGTCCAAGATTTGGCAACGGGCATGGTGATGATCAGTAGCCAGAATCACGGTTTTTGTCTGGATGACACGGCGCTGCCTGAGACGCTTGAGGTCACTCATCGGTCGTTATTTGACGGCACCATACAAGGTGTTCGGCACACACAAGCGCCGGCATTCGGTTTTCAAGGGCATCCCGAAGCAAGCCCGGGTCCGCATGATGTTGCGCCAGTATTTGATCAGTTTATTGCGAGCATGCGAGCGAGGTTAGGGTAAATGCCAAAGCGAGAAGATATTAAAAGTGTAATGATTATCGGAGCGGGTCCGATTGTGATTGGTCAGGCCTGCGAGTTTGATTATTCCGGTGCCCAAGCTTGCAAAGCACTGAGAGAGGAAGGTTATCGGGTAATCTTGGTCAATTCGAATCCTGCGACCATCATGACCGACCCTGCGACCGCGGATGCAACCTATATCGAGCCGGTTACTTGGGAGGTAGTTGCCAAAATTATCGAAATCGAACGACCGGACGCGCTGTTGCCGACCATGGGTGGACAGACCGCCCTAAATTGTGCGTTAGATCTTGCCCGAGAAGGTGTTTTAGAGGCGTTTAATGTTGAGCTTATTGGCGCGACTAAAGCTGCCATCGACAAAGCTGAAGACCGACAGCTGTTTGATCAAGTTATGAAGTCCATCGGTCTTTCAACCCCGAAAAGTGGCATCGCACATTCGATCGAAGAAGCGCGACAAGTTCAAGCGAGGTTGGGATACCCGTGCGTTATTCGGCCGAGCTTTACGCTTGGCGGCAGTGGCGGTGGTATTGCTTACAATAGCGATGAGTTTATTGAGATCTGCACCCGAGGACTCGATCTGTCCCCCACCAACGAATTGCTTATCGATGAGTCCTTGTTGGGCTGGAAAGAGTACGAGATGGAGGTGGTTAGAGATCGAGACGACAATTGTATTATTGTTTGTTCGATTGAAAACTTTGATCCGATGGGAGTGCACACCGGCGATTCGATCACGGTTGCGCCGGCCCAGACGTTAACGGACAAAGAATATCAGCAAATGCGTAACGCCTCAGTCGATGTATTGCGTGCCATCGGCGTCGAAACCGGTGGGTCTAACGTGCAGTTTGCGGTGAATCCTGAAGATGGGCGACTGGTAGTTATAGAAATGAACCCAAGGGTTTCACGCTCATCGGCTTTGGCCTCAAAGGCTACCGGGTTCCCAATTGCAAGAATCGCGACAAAATTAGCGATCGGTTATACCCTGCCAGAGTTGGCCAATGAGATTACCGGTGGTGTTACCCCTGCGTCCTTCGAGCCTGCTATAGATTATATCGTTACCAAGATCCCACGCTTTACCTTTGAAAAATTCCCAGAAGCAGAAAACACCCTAACCACGCAAATGAAAAGTGTCGGCGAAGTGATGGCGATGGGCCGTACTTTTCAAGAGTCTTTGCAAAAGGCGCTTCGAGGATTGGAAATTGGCATCAATGGTTTCTCACCGATGACTTATCCTGACCCAGGGGCTGTCATTGCAGATATCCAACACCACTTGCGGGTGCCTGGCGCTGAACGAATATTGTATGTAGGTGAAGCTTTTCGAAATGGCCTGTCGCTAGAGTCTGTCAGCGAATTATCCGGGATTGATCCTTGGTTCTTAGTCCAGATCGAACAATTAATACAGGAAGAACAAACCGTACAAACTGAGGCACTAACAGAGCTGAGTCGAGGACGCATGTTGGACTTAAAGCGCAAGGGCTTCTCGGACGCACGCCTGGGGGAGCTGCTCGGTGAGACGGAATCGGCTGTTCGATCGATTAGACAGGGACTTGAAGTCAGGCCGGTCTATAAACGGGTTGACAGCTGCGCTGCTGAATTTGCGTCTGCCACCGCTTATCTTTACTCAACTTATGAGCAATTTTGCGAAGCCGAACCTAGCGATCGCGACAAGATCATGGTGTTAGGCGGGGGCCCCAATAGAATTGGGCAAGGTATTGAATTTGATTACTGCTGCGTTCATGCGGCCCTGGCCATGCGCGAAGATGGTTACGAAACCATTATGGTTAACTGCAATCCTGAGACCGTCAGCACGGATTTTGATACGTCCGATCGACTCTACTTTGAACCGCTGACCTTAGAGGATGTTCTTGCGATTGTTGATATCGAGCAACCTAAAGGAGTTATTGTTCAGTTCGGCGGTCAAACACCCTTGAAGCTGGCCAAAGCCCTCGCAGAAGCTGGTGTGCCAATCATAGGCACCTCGCCAGATTCGATTGATCAAGCTGAAGATCGGGAAAGATTCCAACAAATGCTTCACCAGTTGGGCCTGAAACAACCGGCGAATCGCATTGTTCGCACCCTTGATGAGGGTATCGCTGGTGCCGAAGCAATCGGCTTCCCGTTAGTGGTTCGGCCTTCTTATGTTTTAGGGGGGCGTGCGATGGAAATCGTTTATCAAAAGAGTGAACTTGAGTACTACCTAAAGCATGCCGTTGTGGTCACGCCAGACTCTCCAGTGTTGCTTGATCGATTTTTAGATCAAGCGATTGAAGTCGATGTGGATGCTGTTTGTGACGGCGAGCAGGTCGTAATTGGTGCGGTCATGCAGCATATCGAACAGGCTGGCGTGCACTCAGGGGACTCTGCTTGTTCCTTACCCCCTTACAGCTTGAGCCCGGAGATGATTAGTGAAATAGAAGTTCAGGTAGTTGCGATGGCGCAGGCACTCAACGTGGTAGGTCTGATGAATGTGCAATTGGCCATCCAGAACGATCAGATTTTTGTCCTCGAGGTAAATCCCCGAGCCTCCCGAACAGTGCCTTTCGTTTCTAAGTGTATTGGTCAGTCTCTCGCCAAGATTGCTGCACGATGCATGGCAGGGACATCGTTGGCGGCGCAAGGATTTACGAAACAGATTCATCCGAAGTACTTTCATGTGAAGGAAGCGGTCTTTCCCTTTGGCAAGTTCCAAGGTGTAGACCCTATTTTGGGGCCTGAGATGAAATCCACTGGAGAAGTCATGGGGGTTGGGAAAACCTTTGGTGAGGCTTACGGCAAGTCTCAATTGGCTGCCAGTGATCCCATTCCTGAAGCAGGCAGGGTGTTTCTGAGTGTCAGAGACCCGGATAAGGCCCAGTTAGCGGCGCTGGCTAGTGATTTACAGTCTTTAGGATTTAAGCTTTGCGCGACTCGGGGTACCGCTGAGCACATTGCAAAGGCAGGCATTGAGGTTCAAGCGATTAACAAAGTGATGGAAGGACGGCCCAATATCACAGATGCAATCAAAAATGGAGAAATTGATTTCATCATTAATACCACAGAGGGCAAGCAAGCTATCAAAGATTCCTTCGCGATAAGGCGCGATGCGCTCCAACATAATGTGTGCTACACCACGACAATGGCTGGTGGGCGTGCCAGTGTCGAAGCGTTGCGCCATCGTGCGCAAATGGCAGTATACTGTTTGCAGGAAATGCACGCGGGCATCGACTAAGCCGCGTTCAATAAGCAAGAGTCAAGGGCGGCGGGCAAGACAGTATGGATAAAATTCCAATGACGCAAGCGGGTGCTGACGCGCTGCGACTAGAACTCAAACGACTGACGTCGACAGAGCGACCTCGCATTGTCAAAGAAATTTCTGCGGCACTAGAGCAAGGAGATCTGCGAGAAAATGCAGAGTTCCAGTATGCTAAAGAAGAGCAGGGCCACATCGAAGGTAGAATTTCCGAGATCGCAGCGAAGCTTGGGGCTGCTCAAATTATTGACGTTACGGAACTGCCGAATACCGGCAAAGTAATTTTTGGGGTAACCGTGACCTTGCTCAATGTAGATACTGATGAGACCGTGGTTTATCAAATTGTTGGCGATGATGAAGCCGACATTAAAGCCCAAAAAATATCGATATATTCCCCGGTCGCCCGGAGCCTTATCGGCAAGCAGGTCGATGACTCAGTGATCATTCAAATCCCGTCGGGACAGATCGAGTATGAAATTCTATCAGTCGAACACCTGTAACGGCTTAGTGTAGTTAAAAGTGTTTGGATGATTCATTTTCCCTTAAATCCGGGCTACTGATAGCGCACTAGGTTTGACAGTGCAGGTTTTTGGACCGTCGCGCGGCGTAAAATCAAAGCGATACCTCCGATCCTTTGGACTAGCTCCGATTGAGTTGATGCCAGAAGCGCGTTGATCAGCAACTGGCGGGTCTCTCGGTCGGCGTTGATTCTGACCTTGATCAACTCGTGATCATCAAGCGCTCGCTCGAGCTCTGCAGCGACTTGTTCGGTGAGTCCGTTGCCTGCGATTGTCACCACCGGATTAAGGTGATGACCAATGGCTCGATACTGTTTTTTTTGTTGTTGCTGGTTCATAGGGCGCCTCAAATAGGTGTATTGTACGCCATTGGTATTCACCTCTGTTACGTTAGTATGAAAAAATCTAAAACCAGTCAGCGATGGCTCAATGAGCACGAACAGGACCCTTACGTTCTGAGAGCGCGGGCAGAGGGATATCGATCGCGGGCTGTATTCAAACTGATTGAATTAGATGAGCGGTTACAATTATTCAAACCGCATCAAATCGTTGTCGATTTGGGGGCTGCGCCTGGTGGTTGGTCCCAAGTGGCAAGGTCGCGGTTAGGCGACTCCGGCAGGGTAATTGCGCTAGATCTGCTCGAAATGGCTCCTATTGATGGAGTCGAATGCTTGGTGGGTGATTTTACGCAACGCGAGGTGTTAGCCTCCTTAGAGGCGACCCTTGTGTCTGAGGCCCCAGGTGCCCAAGTCGACCTTGTAATTTCTGATATGGCCCCCAATTTAAGTGGTATGAAAGCAGTCGATATTCCACGGAGTGCGTATTTAGTAGAGTTAGCGCTAGAGTTTGCTCAAGAGTGGCTGAAGCCCGGTGGCAACTTCGTCACGAAAGCGTTTGAGGGTGAGGGAATCAACTCACTGAGAGAACAGATTCGTAAGGGCTATGAAAAACAGGTTAATATCAAACCTAAAGCGTCCAGGGGGCGCTCAAGAGAGATTTACTTAGTAGGGCTAGGAAAACGTGCTTCGTAAGAGATGCGGCGAACAGAGTCTGCAATCTCCGTCAAAAATGACGCGAATGCAGTCGCAATGAGGATAAGACGTGAACGATATGGGTAAAAACATCTTACTGTGGCTTGTGATTGCCGCTGTGTTACTGACGGTATTTCAGAATTTCAACGTCAATCGAGGCCCTGAAGAAGTTGAGTATTCAACTTTTCTGGATCTAGTCAATGGGAATCAGATTCGTTCAGTAGAAATCGATGGTTTGATCATCCGAGGTCAACGCGCCGACGGGATCTCTTTTGAGACCGTTCAACCCCAGATCGTTGATAAAGCTTTGATTGATGACCTATTAGATCATAACGTCAGCTTTCGCGGTGAGCGGCCTGAGCAGCAGAGCATCTGGACCCAATTATTGGTTGCCAGCTTCCCGATTTTAGTCATTATTGCCGTTTTTATGTTCTTCATGCGGCAAATGCAAGGCGGTGCTAGTGGAAAAGGTGGGCCGCTGTCATTTGGTAAAAGTAAAGCAAAACTGCTTGGAGAAGATCAAATTAAAACGACCTTCGCGGACGTAGCTGGGGTCGACGAAGCTAAAGAAGAAGTCAAAGAATTGGTCGATTTTTTGAGAGAACCGAGCAAATTCCAAAAGCTGGGCGGCAAAATACCTCGCGGCACATTGATGGTTGGTTCGCCCGGTACGGGTAAAACGCTTTTGGCGAAAGCCATCGCTGGCGAAGCGAAAGTACCTTTTTTCTCTATCTCTGGCTCGGACTTCGTTGAGATGTTTGTTGGCGTTGGCGCATCGCGAGTGCGAGATATGTTCGAGCAAGCAAAGAAAGCGACACCTTGCATTATCTTTATCGATGAAATCGATGCCGTTGGCCGGCATCGAGGGGCCGGCTTGGGCGGTGGTCATGATGAACGAGAGCAAACACTTAACCAACTATTGGTGGAGATGGACGGATTCGAGGGTAATGAAGGGATTATTGTCATTGCTTCAACTAACCGCCCGGACGTGCTCGATCCAGCGCTGCTGCGACCCGGCCGCTTTGACCGTCAGGTTGTCGTACCGCTGCCAGATTTGCGTGGTCGAGAACAGGTATTGAAAGTTCATATGCGAAAGGTGCCGATTGCAGAGGATGTTGTCGCGCTAGACATTGCCCGGGGTACACCAGGGTTTTCAGGAGCAGACTTGGCCAACGTCGTTAATGAGGCCGCCTTGTTCGCAGCAAGACAGGACCAGCGTCTCGTATCGATGCGTCATTTTGAGCAAGCAAAAGATAAGATCATGATGGGCGCCGAGCGCAAGACCATGGTGATGTCTGAAAAAGAAAAGACCAATACAGCCTATCATGAAGCTGGACACTGTATTGTTGGGTACTTAATGCCGGAACATGACCCAAGTTATAAGGTATCGATCATTCCACGGGGCCGCGCTTTGGGGGTCACGATGTTTTTGCCAGAAGAGGATAGGTATTCAATTAGTAAGCGTGCTCTTGAAAGTCAGATTTGTGGTTTGTTTGGCGGACGGATCGCTGAGGAAATGACCTTGGGGCAAGAAGGCGTTACAACCGGAGCGTCGAACGATATCGAGCGGGCAACGAAAATGGCTCGTTCCATGGTGACGAAGTGGGGCCTATCCGAAAAGCTAGGTCCTATGCAGTACGAAGATGAAGACAGTGAAGTCTTCCTAGGGAAATCTGCAGGCAATGCGAGAGCAAACGTTTCGGCTGAAACTGCGAAGGTGATCGATGAGGAAATCAAGCAAATAATTGATGGATGTTATCAAAAAGCGCAGAAGATCTTGGTCGATAATCGTGACAAGTTGGATGCGATGGCTGCCGCGTTACTCGAGTACGAAACGATCGACAAGAGCCAAATCGACGACATCATGGCAGGCCGCGCCCCAAAACCACCCAGCGACTGGGATAATGATTCGCCGTCAGGAAGCAGCGGCACCAGCGAGGCAGCTCAGGCCGATCCAGAATCTAAGGCGGATCCTGACGACGCAATCGACGGCGCGCCGTCTGGCGCTTAGCTTACCGTGACTGTGCCGAGGCTTCGGGCGCGTTTAAACTCGGCTGATCCCCTAGTGATGGGCGTACTTAATGTCACGCCGGATTCATTTTCAGATGGCGGCTTGTACCAGAGCGTAGAGCAAGCGGTTGACCGTGTTGGGGTTATGATCGATGAGGGCGTCGACATCATTGATATCGGCGGAGAATCAACTCGCCCGGGATCGATTCCGCCAACGCCGAATGAGGAACTGGATCGCGTTTTACC
>Ga0255779_1000089_pt1 | contig 100863 bp, 98 predicted proteins | sample 011ome_21_FD_179977 | JGI IMG/M metagenome (GOLD analysis project Ga0255779, IMG submission 179977) | Coastal salt marsh microbial communities from the Groves Creek Marsh, Skidaway Island, Georgia - 011508AT metaG (version 2) | ecosystem: Environmental > Aquatic > Marine > Intertidal zone >... | reverse complement strand
GGGTAGTGGGCAGGCCGGATCGGCCGTTTGGCAAGCTAGTTAGATTTTTTTTAAAAAAGTGTGAACTTTTGGGAAATCGGGTGTTCTTAATAAGTGTCCAGCAGGCGGCATTGCAACGGGGGCAGTGCTAGGGAAACGTCTGAGGGGTAGATGAAGAATCGTCTCCCGATTTGAGTGGCTCCTTTAATTCGCCGACTTTTTAGTCGGCGTTTTTTTTGTCTGAAGCCATAGCCAAGCCAGGTTTTACGATCGCTAGGATTGAGTCCGACGTTTGAGGGCCAACGAGTACAGCAGCCACCTCGCCCATAGGTGTAATCACCACCGTGGTGGGCAGAACGGAGGGGCGTTCGATACCCAATTGGCTACTAGGGTCCTCGATATTAGCGAATGCGAGTCCCAAAGCGTTCGCGTCTGCCTGGAGCGGGGCTCCGGTCTTGCGATCAAAATTGACCCCAAACACTCTAATACCAGATTCACCATTCAGGACATTGAGCTCGGGGATCTCTTCTCGACAAGGTTTGCACCAAATTGCCCAATAGTTGATCACAGTCCAGTCCTTACCCTCGAACGGATGCTCTGCATCTGAGCAGCCCGCGAGCCCTATGGCTATGAGCATGAATTTGAAGAGTTGGAGTGACCTCATATCGCCCTATCTTTTATTGTCTATCCCATTATAACGAGGTCCGCCTTGTGCTGACGACGTGATATTGTGGACAACCATTGAAGTTGTAGGAGTCTGCTGGTGGAGCAGCCGTATGTTCTGATCCTTTATTACTCGCGTCACGGATCTACCGAGGTGATGGCTCGACAAATTGCCAGAGGCGTTGCGCAGGTGTCGGGCATCGAAGCACGCTTGAGAACCGTGCCGCCGGTGAGCGCTGAAACAGATCGACCTCAGCTGCCGGAGGTGCCAGAGACGGGTCCAGTATACTGTGATGACGAGGATCTCAGAAATTGTGCAGCTCTGGCGCTTGGAAGTCCCACGCGCTTTGGCAATATGGCAGCACCGCTCAAATACTTTATCGATGGTACCTCATCCCTGTGGATGGGTGGTGCCCTAGTCGACAAGCCCGCGGGCGTGTTCACTTCGACGGCGTCGCTGCATGGCGGCCAGGAATCGACACTGCTGAGTATGGCGCTACCGCTCATTCACCACGGAATGCTCTTCGTTGGCTTGCCTTACGGTGAACCCGAGCTTCACTCCACCCGCTCGGGGGGAACGCCTTACGGTCCCAGTCACTGGGCCGAGGGAGGTTCTAGGGATGGTGAATTATCAGATCATGAAGCAGCTTTGTGCCAAGCCCTAGGTAAGCGACTCGCTCGACTCGCTCTACTGCATTCTCGAGAGCTAGCTTCGTCGTGATGCCTTCCCTCCCTAGTACTTATTCATTCTGCAAAAAGGAGCCGCTTTAATGGAATTGCAGTGTTTAATGGAAGCGGGCTCTCTCGTGGAAATAGAGTATGGACTGAAAGGGTTTGCGTCTTGTGCACGATCTTCTCTTCAAGTGCCGCGTTTAATGGATATATCGTCATGACGCCCCGTGGGCCGCTCACCAGTCGACTTTGGATAAGTATCTGGATACTGAGCGCTGCGTTGATTTTCCAGGGGGGTCTAGAGGTGTTTGAGCTTGGGGCTAGATGGCCAGTGTGGCTGGTTTCAGTTTCGCCACTACTTTTGTTCATGATTGGCATGGCACGAGACAGCCTCCACTGGTTAATTTGGTATTGTTTATTGCTGTTGTTTTATTTTATCAGTGCCGTTGAGGATACGTTCGCGCGACCACATAACATGATTGTGGTTAGTGGTTTGGTTATTGTGGTCCTGCTTTTCTCGAGCTGCACAGCTTATATACGCTTCAGAGGTCAAGAGAAACGCGTCGCCGAGGAATAGCGTCGTTTACAACAAAACAGTGGTGAGAACTGGGCAAGCTTATAGCTTGAATGTAAGTAGATAAGAGAGTTAGTGATGGATTTATTGAAATCTATTTGGCGAATTTTGTCGGCGATCAGCAAAGTGATCACCGTGCTAGTGCCCTTGGTGTTTGTTGGTATTTTCGTGGTTGTGTTCTCGATTAGCCTCTCAGAAACGGCGCCCGATCCCTTTCCAGAACGCGCTGGCTTGCTGATTGCACCTCAGGGGCGATTAGTTGAGAACAGAACTCCGCTCGAACCCGTGGATGCACTCTTCGCTAGCGAGCTGGATGGTGAGCTACTGCTATCGTCCTTGATCGAAGCGATCGATGTTGCATCTGAAGATGACCGAATTACATCGTTGATTCTCGATCTTGAAGGTTTAGCGGGCCCCTCCACCAGTCAATCCATGGAGATCATCGAAGCGATTGAACGGTTCTCGGCTTCAGGAAAACCGATCCTTGCAGTGGGTGATTACTATAGCCAGTCCCACTACCTACTTGCATCCCAGGCAGACGAAATCATCCTTCATCCGGAGGGAGGCGTGAGTTTGATGGGTTTTGGGGTTTATCGGACTTACCTGAAGCAGTTTCTAGACAATATACGGGTCAATTTTCACGTCTTTCGTGCTGGCGAGAATAAATCGGCTGTGGAGCCTTATCTTCGTGACGATATGTCGCCGCAAGAGCGGGTTGTTGTCACGCGTTGGATTAATAGTCTCTGGGACGATTACACCGCGCAAATCGAAGCAGGTCGAGGAAAGAAAAAAGGTGAGGTAACGGCATTCATCAATGACTTTCCGGCAAGATTGGAAGCTCACGGTGGTGATCTTGCAAAGGTGTTTTTGGAAGAGGGGTATGTTGACGCACTTTTAAGCGGTGACGCTATGGAAGCCCGTGTCAGCGAAATTGTGGATGCTGTTGATGAGGACGGGGATCCAGCGCTAGTCGGGTTGAGTCGTTACCTGATGGACATCCGGCAGCCGAATAATGAAACATCCGCGACAATCGCAGTCGTACCGGTTGAGGGCACATTGATACCCGGCGAGAGTGTGCAAGGATCTGCTGGTAGTGAAACAATCGTTAAGCAGCTGAATGAGGCGATGGATGCAGACGCTGCGGCAATCGTTCTGAGAATCAACTCAGGTGGTGGTAGCGTTTTTGCGTCAGAGGAAATTCGCACTAAAGTCCAAGAGATCACCCAGGCTGGCATTCCGGTGGTTGCGTCCATGGGGAGTGCCGCGGCTTCAGGCGGGTATTGGATCGCAGCCGAGGCGGACGAAATTTGGGCGTTGCCAACCACTATTACAGGGAGCATCGGTGCTTTTTCTGTATTCCCAACGATCGAAGGTGTTTTTGACTACTTCGGGGCGAGTGTGGATGGTGTCGGCACAACGAATATGTCGAGAGGATTCGATCCTGCCCAGCCGTTAGACGAAAACACACGCCGTATTTTCCAAGCCGTAATCGATGGTATCTATCAGGAGTTCCTGGCGTTGGTAGCGAGTGGGCGTGACATGACTGTCGAGCAGGTCGATGAGATTGCAGGCGGTAAAGTATGGATTGGGCGACAAGCAGTAGAGATTGGGCTTGTCGATAAACTCGGCAGCTTGAACGACGCTATTGCCGCGGCTGCAGCACTCGCAGGTGTCGAGAATTTCCAAGCGCGGCGCTTTGGAACTCCGATCTCACCTCAGCAGTTGGTATTAGAGGAGTTGGGTAAAAATTTGAAGGTGTCGATGCCGACGACGTTGGAAAACGTCATGGTATGGCTATCACCGCTTCGGGAGCCGCTAACAGTTCTGTCGAAACTGCAGGACCCCAAACACGCCTACCTCCAGTGCTTCGATTGTAATTATGCTGGCCAGCATTGACTTGCCCCTAGCGGACCGCAACGGAGCCGTTTTGTCGGCGACGATCTTGCTGGTTCGGGACGGTCATTCTGGATTAGAGATTTTATTACTCAAGCGCAATTCAAACGCAAAAAATATGGCGGACGTTTGGATGTTTCCGGGCGGTAAGATCGACGAAGACGATGTCGGTAGCACCGAGCTTGAGCGCGCGGCCAGCGGTGGACTCAGAGAGTTGCGTGAGGAGGCCAATGTTACGCTCGGGCTCGATTCCCTCACCACCTTCTCTCACTGGTTGACGCCCGCAGGTCAGAAACGCCGTTTCGCCACATGGTTTTTCATCGCAGCTTTGCCTGAAAGCGCGACCGTAAAAGTGGATGGCGAGGAAATGGTGGAGGCTGTATGGATGTCGCCCAGTGATGCTGTCAGCGAACACCGAGCAGGTAGCCTGCGGTTGCCACCGCCAACCGTTGTTAGTCTGCTAGATGTCTCACAGAGTGATACTGTGGCCGAGGCAATAGCGAGTGCGAGTAGCCGAACAGCCCCATATTTTTATCCAAAAATACTTGCCGAAAAACCGGACGATGTTGTCATGCTATACCCGGGTGATGCGGGTTATGAGTCGGGTATCAGAGAGGCTGAGGGCGCTCGTCACAGGGCGTTTTGGGTTGATGGGGTTATCGATTACGAGCGTAGCTTCAATTTTCCCGCTGTGCATCGCGATGCATAAATCAAAGCCAGTGAATCAGGATCGGTAAACCTGAGCGCTTAAAACAGAAAACAGACATTAAACCCCAATATTCCAGCCGGATAAGCCAAATCGGGTAAGCAACTGATTATTCCGAACTTGACGTATCCCTACGCAAGTTGGCGTTTAAATATGGCTCTGCGACTGCCGCAATGCTTTGCCGTTTTCTAGACTGTAATAGTCGCTTTTGGCTTTTTGGTGTTTTATTTAACGCGACGGCATCCAACGCGCGCCAGGTAAACGCTGACTTTGCCTGATTACCTGCTCATCAAATAGAGCTTTCACCCCAGTCTCAGCTTTAGCGGCCAAGCGACGAGAGATCATGGTAATCGGAAAAATATAAATTTCTTGATCTCGGTACCTCAGGGCACGTGACCGTCCCGCTCGATCCCGGTAGACGACCCAATCAAAGCCAAGCTCTTTGGCAAGCAAATCACCAAAAACAATACCCATGGCCTGCTGAGTTTTAGCGTCCTCTTGTTCGATCCATCGGCGATCAATGATGATTTGCAAGGTGTCTAGATCACGACTCGGCACGCCGGATAGTCTGCGACCGAGCCGATTAGCAAGCCCTTCAATCGCTGCACGCTGTTGTTTCATGTACTGCTTGTCGATTGCACTCAGTGGGCGAATCTGGACGTCAAGGTCTGAACTATGGGCGCTCTGCACGGTCAAAGCAGTGACAAAAAAAATAAACGAGAGAAACACCCAACTTAGTCCCGGTAAAACCGGTTGTGAAACGGCGCTCGACATGGATAATTGCGGCTTCATATTTTTCCTCACTTCGAATTTCCCCGCCTCAGGAGTACGCTGATGATAACCGGAAGCATCGTTGCGCTGGTAACCCCGATGACAGACACAGGGGATATCGACTGGGCGGCACTCGAGCGCCTTATTGACTGGCACATTGCGAGTGGCACCGCGGCTCTAGGTTTGGTGGGTACAACCGGTGAAGCGTCTACGCTGAGTCACCCGGAGCACCGCGAGGTCATCCGCTTTGGTGTCAGCCATGCCGGAGGGCGAATCCCTATAGTGGCGGGTACAGGCTCGAACTCGACGTTAGAAGCTGTCGAGTTGACAGTGGCGGCCGCCGAGGCGGGGGCGGACTGCGCCTTGCTCGTGACACCTTATTATAACCGCCCTACCCAAGAGGGCCTTTACGAGCACTTCAAGGCCGTGGCGGGCGCTATTAATTTGCCGATTGTGCTTTACAACGTGCCTTCAAGAACAGGCTGCGATCTGGCCGCAGAGACGGTGCTTCGGCTTAGCCAGATAGAGAATATTGTTGGGTTGAAGGACGCCACGGGCGATGTGGCACGAGGCGCTGCACTCATTGAGGCGCTACCCGAGGGTTTTGCCGTTTATTCGGGTGATGATGGTACTACCTGCGATTTACTTGCGGCTGGCGCGTCCGGCTGCATTTCTGTCACAGCAAATGTGGCGCCCGCTCAAATGGCCAATATGTGTAAACTGGCGCTGCAGGGCGATATGGCTGCGGCGCGTGTTGTCGACGATAGCGTAAGGTCATTGCACGATACGCTCTTCCTCGAGCCCAACCCAATCCCTGTGAAGTATGCAATGGCACGGATGGGGTTGATTGACCCGATGATGAGATTACCTCTGACACCATTGAGTGAGGTGCATTGGGAAACATTGAACAAGGCGATAGACGAATGCATAAAATAAGAAGCAGTGCCGCATTTCTTGTGCTGGTGGTCAGTGCTGGCTGCAGTTACTTGCCCGAGTCCGTAAAGGTCATCCCCTGGGAGACTGAGACTGAGCTTTCGGGAGACTACGAGACGGCGATTGAGACCGCGCCGATATCGGTGCCAGAAGATTTGGATTCAGAAGCGATTCAGCAGGGTTATCCCATTCCTGAAGTGGCCGTCAACATCGCTATCCCAGTAACCGGCAAGGTTCCTCGCCCCGCACCGTTGACTTCGGGCTCGCAGGTGGATGCGGTTCGTCTGCAGCGTCTCGGCGGTAACAGCTGGGCCGTGGTTAATGTGGCGCCAGGACAGTTGTGGCCGCAGGTCCGCGCATTCCTGGTAAGCAGCGGTATCGATGTGGCGAGTGTCAACGCGACAAGCGGATTGATCGATACCGGCTTCGTTCTGTTGCAAGATCGCGAGCTCGAGTCCAGATTTCGTTTCCGTGTCGATTCAGGTGTTCAGCGAAACACCTCTGAATTGCATATTCTTCAGCAGAATCAGGCAAAAGATAGTGATCTAACCTCATGGCCTGAGAGTTCGGATGATGATGATCTAGAGCAAAAGATGCTCCGCAATATTGCGCAGTTTATTGCTAACAACGCAGATTCAGCCCCTGTTTCAATGATGGCTGGTCAGGCAATGACCGGTGCTGGACGGATTGCACTTGAGGAATCATCGGCAGGGGCGCGACTGAGGTTGGCCCTACCCTTCAATCGTGCGTGGGCGGCCACGGAAAAAAGCTTCTCTGATGCCGGATTCCGAGTAGACGACAAGAATCGAAGCGCTGGACTATTTTACGTTACGTATCTGGGTCCTGAAGGTGAAGATGAAGGTGGCTGGTTTGGCTGGTTATGGGGTGGCGGCGATAGTGATGATCCACTCATAGGCCGAGAGTTTCAGATTTTGTTGACGACCCAAGAGAGTGAACTCATTTATATAGACGTTCTGGACTCGCAGGGGCAAGCCATTGATCAAATCGAACAGCAAGGATTGCTTATTCTTTTGCAGGGCAATATTTCCTAATGCTTCGACTTGCCTCGCTTGGCTCGGGGAGTAAAGGCAACGCGACACTGATAGCCTCGAAAGACACGGTGCTGTTGATTGACTGTGGGTTCCCCGTTAGAGAAGTGGTGGCACGTTTGCCACGATTGGGTATAGAGGTCACCGATATCAACGCGATATTGGTGACCCATGAGCACTCTGACCACATTGCAGGTGTTGCTGCCTTATCCAAGGCGTCGTCGGCACCTATTTATGCGACCTATGGCACCTGCCAATCGGGAAAGCTGGACTCATCTCGGTCTGTGATGGAAATCGAGAGTGACTCGACGTTCGCTGTAGGGGACATAGAAGTGAGGGCAATAACTGTTCCTCATGACGCGCGGCAACCGGTGCAATACCGTTTCTTTCATGACGGCATTACTGTGGGAGTGCTTACCGATCTTGGGAGTGTCTCACCCCACGTTCAGAGTGCCTTTTCAGGGTGTGACATGCTCTTGCTCGAGTTCAATCACGATCTCGAAATGTTAAAACGTGGGCCTTACCCCGCTGCACTCAAGCGGCGTGTTGCTGGTGATTACGGCCACTTGAACAATGAGCAAGCGATGGCAATGCTTACATCGATCGCGAACCAGGCACCTAAGGTTGTAATAGCGGGTCACATCTCGGAACAAAACAACTCTGTAGAGGCGGTTTCCTCGCGACTTGGAGCTTGGTCACAAGAAACAAACGCACGAGTCCTCTACGCCACGCAGAGTCAAGGGTTTGATTGGATCTCACCTGACGCAGAGTTACCGTCAGTTAATGTCGCCTGATTCGGCGTGATGTCCTGCGGAGGACTTCGCTTCCATCGGCGGTTACTCCAAAGGTAGCTCTCTGGCTCGCGGCGGATCGTATCTTCTGCCAACTCGATATAGCGCTCTATCAGTTCCTCCTGGGACAGAGACCCTGGCTCTGAACAGATCTCTATCAGCTCGACGTGATAATAGCCTCGATCTATACGAGAAGTGCGCACGAAATACACCGGGTATTGTGTAATGTTGGCCAGCGTAGCTGGACCTAGAAAGAAACCTGCGGGTTGGTTCATGAAGGTTGTCCAATGTGCAGTTTCCTTTTTTCCAGGAGCCTGATCCGCGAGCAGAGCAAGCACTCTCGGGGTTCGTCGATTTCGCAAGACGTGTCGACCCATCGCTTTCATCGTGACTAGTGTCGCACCCCAGCGGCCTCTGGACTCGAGCGCAAAGCGATCGGCACCTTTATCGTGTAACGGTTTGTAAACACCATCCAACGGTGCTGACGCTGCAAGACTGGAACGTTGCATCAACCATTCCCAGTTTCCATGGTGTATCGACAGCAAAATGCCAGGCTTTGGCGTTCCATCGCCGGATGACGTAATAGGCTCCCAACCAACCAGCTTCATACGTTTTTCTAATTCTGCTTGGGGTATGCGCCAGCCGTAGAGGGATTCAACCGCAACCTCGGCAAACTGCTGGTAAAAACGTCTGCGAGTATCTGCGTACCAGGCTTCGGTCTGTGTGGGGAAAGCAGCGCGCAAGTTGCGGTCAACGGTTTTTAGGCGATAGCGGATTATGTACTGGGTGAGCCAAGCGATAAGTGTTGCCAGGCGGTAAGACAGTGCAAGCGGTAACGAAGCGATCGCGCGATAAAGCCAATAGGTCATGACTGGCAGTGTTCCGGCATCAGGATTCGAACAGCGGCTGAGAATTTCGCGACGCCATCGCATTGCAACGCCGAATTTCTGGACAAATTGACTTGCTCGAGGTGGGGGAGTACTGCCATTGGGACACTGTCGACAATTTGATTGCCGTCTAACTGTACCTCAATTAATTCGTGCATCACCGACAACTCAACTAGGTTTCGAATTTGGTTGTCTGAGAGTTTAAGCCGCTTGAGATTTTTAAATTGTGATAGCCCTAAAAGTGACTTAATCCCAGCATCCGAGCAGTTTAGTACCTCCAAACCACTGGCGGTGTAAACCTCGAAGTCCTTTATCGCCTGCTCAATGCAATTACCTAAGGCTTTGTCATTAATTCGATAATCGTTAAACAAGACTGGAGGTGAATAGATAGCTCGATCATTAAAGGTAACGTCATATTTTTTCATACTGGCACAGCCGCCCAAGCTGATAACAAGCATGCAAAGCATTAACCAAGTTACTGCGGTAAGACGCCCCTCCATGCTAAGTGGAGACTTTTTAAATAAATGAGTAAACATGACGAAATCCATTTCTCGAGCCAGTATGATGCCAGTGCAGGGAGGGAAGTTCGAGAAGGAATCTTGCCCTATAAATGGATGTGTTGAGCGCGTATGGGTTGAAAGGGTGGCACTAGAGCAGCTTGAGGCGACGTTACAGAAGCAATGGCGGCTTGGTCAGAGCCTGGTGTTGTGCTGGGCGTTCGATCCAAATGGTTTATTGACCGTTGTTGTCCCCCACTACTTTTTGGGCAACTACACAGCACCCGATGAACGATTACCCCAACCTCTGGCCAACGAGACTTTTGTGCGAGGACTGCTCTCCGGCTCGCGGCATAAAGGCCACTCAGAAATCTTCACAATTGCTGCCCGTCTAGGTGTGGCACCCAGTTTTATCAAGTTGGATCGTGCACCTGCTGATGATGATGCGACGATTTTGGCAATTGACGAGTTGGTAAAACGGTACAGTATTGCCTTTGTTGAAGAACGTGCAGTCGCACTTTTCGATATCGCAGATTTCTCCTTATTCAGACCGTTTGAGCAGGCTAGTCAGTTGAACAGCCTGTCTTATTCGATGAACTCTGCCTATTCCAAGCTTAAACGCGAGGGGGTCGAGGTTAACTTTGCTCGGACAACCACAGGTGATGGCTACTATGTTTGGAATCGCGATTTGGGCGCCTTTCCGAACCTTGATCTACTCACTTTTTTCCTGTTGGTACTGATTGATAATGCCGTGGCGCGGCAAAAGTCGCAGGTTGGCACTGTACCGATACTTCGCTCAGCATTTCACCTAGGAAGTCATTATGAGCTATCGCAGGCGGAGGGAATCAACCCAACCGTTTTTAGCTACATTGTGGGTGACGTAACGATTCGTTTAGCGAGATTGATTGAGCAGGTTCCACCGGGTGGTATCCACATGGGGCAATTTTCCGCATGCTTGCCCGAGTCAGAGGCGCCCGGGACGCCGGCTGAGTTTTTGCATTGCGCACGCAGTGAGTTAATGAGTATGTCGGGTCTTCAAATCGGAGAGCGCCAGCTGACGGGAATGGAGTTTTTGGATTGGTCAGCAGGTCAACCCGCCGCGCGTGAAATCGAATTCAATGACAAGCACGGGTTGCGTCAACAGGCCCTGTCAGTGGGTTTCAACGTGGTTTTAGGAGACACTTCGCTCGAGTTTGGTGTCAGAAATCGATGACAGCTTGCGAAGTAGTACCCGCCACCAAGACGGCCGAGCAGGCTGCAGAGAGGGTTGCCGATGAGCTTGGGCTGACGCTTGCGCGCTCATTTGCTGAGTCGATGGCGGCTGTTGCGTTGGTGGTTGATACTCATGAGGTCTGGCTGCAGCCGTTAGAGAAGCCCCGTCCTGGCCGCGTCCTGGTCGACTTTAGTTCTCCCGATATGCTTCATAGACGAAAGTCAGGCCACAACGAGCCTTTGGGGCGGGCGGTTGGGGTGAAAGCCGATAAGAAGCTGCGCGTTTTTGATGCAACGGCAGGTCTTGGGCGTGACGCTTTTGTACTCGCAGACTTAGGTTGCGAGGTCGAGCTGTCGGAGGCGTCACCTGTTCTGCATTTTCTGCTGAAGCACGCCCACCAGACAGCGCTTTTGAGCGCGTCAGAGAAGGTTATTCATGCTGCTGAACGAATGACAATTAGCTTCGGTGATAGCACCCTACGTTCGCTCTCGGGGTTCAATATAATTTACCTCGATCCTATGTTTCCCGATCGAAATAAATCAGCCGCAGTCAAAAAAGACCTTGCGGCTGTGCAAGCGCTGCTCGCTAGCCAGTCAATTAATCAAGAAATAGCGGAGTTCGGCTTGAGAGATCCTGCGACAGAGTTACTCAATTGGGCATTGTCACAACCTGTGGAGCGGGTGGTCGTTAAACGGCCGGCAAAGTCGTCTTACCTTGGGGGTGTTAAACCGTCTCACGCCATTACCGGGAAAACGGTGAGGTTTGATGTGTTGGTTCGCCCCATTGGTGAGTAATGGCCAGGATTTAGGAAATATTATGAAGCCGTCATTGTTATTGATTGACTGCATGCCTACAAAAGCGTTGGCGGCCCAGTACAAATTGACTTACGTAGGACTGGGCCTGATTGCGCAGCCCGAGCTTCTCGAAGGCTTCGTTTGTGTTGACTTGGCAACCGTCGAAGGGCAGGCCCGGATCATGGATTGGTTGCGTCAGAATGAGCTTCCCAGTCAGGTGAAGTGTAGTTTAGATAGCCCTGACTTTCAGGGCGCGGCATCTGATTTTCTGCAGGCTAAGATCGTGGGTTTGACCCGGGTACTTGAAGCAATGCTGATGCTCAATACTGTGGTCGAGTGGGAGTTTGTGGTTTCTCCCACCGCTGATATCTGGTCACGGTCCTGCGAAGCCTACTTCAGGACACTGGCACAAGGCCTCAGTGAGGAACTGCCTCAGACCAAAATCACCTTCGGCTAGTCGGTTCGGCTAATTTGCTCGGTCAGTTCTTTTTGGTGATGCTGCCTTCTAATCACTCGCGCTCATGCTTTCTCTTTACCACTGTCTTAGGAATACGCGTGCCTAGGGGTAGCCCCTAACTTTGCTAGGCATAGGTTTCCTTTGTGCGCCCTATGAGTCTGCAAGAAGGTAGGTCAGGATCCCTTCGTAAATGGCCGCTAACTTTGGAATGTCTGAGATCAATACATGCTCATTCCGCTGGTGAATCGATTCGTTAATCACGCCAAGCTCAATAATTTGACCACCCATTTGGGCAATGAATCTGCCGTCTGAAGTTCCACCGCCTGTGCTCAATTTAGTGTTTATACCAGTGATATCGCTGATGCTTTGTATGGCTGCTTGAACAAGCTCGCCGGGCTCAGTTAGGAACGGATTGCCGCTTAACTGCCAGTCAATCTCATAATCAACGCCAGAGTCATCGAGGACTGCCTGACATTTTTCTTTGATCCCGTCGGCGGTTATCTCTGTTGAGAACCGCAGGTTAAAAATAGCGGTGAGCTCACCTGGAATCACATTGGTCGCGCCTGTTCCCGACTGAATATTGGAGAACTGCAGTTGCGTTGGATCAAAGAAATCATTGCCCTGATCCCAATCAAGAGCGCTCAGCCTCTGCAGCACTTCGAAAGCTTTGTGCATGGGGTTATCAGCAAGATGTGGGTAGGCCACATGGCCTTGCTTGCCTTTGATCGTGAGCGTTGCATTGATAGAGCCGCGCCGTCCATTTTTTATGGTGTCACCCAGCTTGGAGGTGCTTGAAGGTTCTCCGACAACACACCAATCTATGGATTCACCTCTTGCCATCAGTGTGTCGACCACATGGCGGGTGCCGTAGATCGCAGGACCCTCCTCGTCGGCGGTGATCAAAAAGCCGATGCGCCCCTTATGATTTGGGTGCTTGCCAATAAATGACTCTGTTGCAACGATCATCGCAGCAAGGCTTGATTTCATATCTGCGGCACCACGGCCAAACAAAAAACCATCCCGCTCTGTTGGCGTAAACGGATCGCTATCCCAGTATTCCAATGGTCCTGGTGGCACAACATCGGTATGTCCCGCAAAGACCAGAAGCGGGCCTTCATTGCCTCGCATCGCCCAAAGATTAAGAACTTCCTCAGCGGGTAAAGACTCACAGGTGAAGCCAATGCGGCTGAGTCGCTCTGCCATGAGTGGCTGACAGCCATCGTCAGCCGGTGTCACCGACTGTTTTTCGATCAGCTCCTTGGTTAGGGCTATGGCATCATTATGCGTTTTAGTTGTTTGCATGAAGGCTCTCATTGAGCTCAATAGCTGTTTTATTAGTGAGACACTCTACAGATCCCGACTGTGAATTCCGACGGAAGAGTAAGTCGGAGCGACCGGCGAGATGTCGAGCGGCGATGGTCTCAATCGTATTTTTTTGATCATCGAGCACCGCCACTTTTGTTCCAGCGGTGACAAAAAGGCCTGCCTCAATGGTGCAGCGATCACCGAGAGGTATCCCAAGACCAGCGTTGGCGCCAATCAGACATTCTTCGCCAACCGAGATAATGATATTTCCACCGCCTGATAACGTGCCCATCGTAGAACAGCCGCCGCCGAGATCAGAGCCTTTACCAACCATAACACCGGCAGAGATCCGACCCTCAACCATGCCCGGTCCTTCGGTGCCAGCGTTGAAGTTGATAAATCCTTCGTGCATTACGGTAGTGCCTTCACCGAGATATGCCCCGAGGCGAACCCTTGCACTGTGGGCGATGCGAACGCCAGACGGTACGACGTAGTTTGTCATTTTTGGGAACTTATCAACGCTTGCTACTTCTAGTACACGACCTTGCAGCCGCGCGGTTAATTGGCGCTCTGCGAGTTCGCTCAAGTCAATCGGACCCTCGTCGGTCCAGGCGACATTGGGAAGCAGCGGGAAGATGCCCGAGAGGTCTGTTCCGTGAGGTTTAACAAGCCGGTGTGAGAGCATGTGGAGCTTAAGGTAGGCGTCTCCCACAGTTTCAGGTGCTTGGTTGTCTATAAGTGATGAGGCTACGATTCGCCGACTGCTGTCGCGCAGTCGTTCTGCCAGCGCAGCCATGGGCTCATCGCCGGCGCCTCTGCAGTCCTTGGCGAGAGACGTGAGTGCCGCTCCGTCCAGTTCGCCGGATACTGAGTGAAGTGCATCAGCTAATGCTCCAGATAGGTTTGCTCTGGGTGCGGGGAAATAAACATCAAGGATATCGCCGTTAGCATTTTCTGATGCTACGCCAAGACCAAAGCCGTGGAGAGTGCCTGACATCGAGTACGTACTCCTAAAGTAAAAAGTGGGTTAACGAGATTTTACGACTGGATTTTTTTGACCAGACTTTCTGAAGGGAACCTAAGTGTATTAGAAAAGATCATGACGGGACGCTACGAAAAATATGCGGCGTAGGCATCCGCCTTAAAACCAACATCTAATACGTCATTATGTTCTAGCACCGGACGCTTGATGAGAGTTGGATTTGCTTGCAGAACGCTAACAGTATCTCCCGTTTGCGCTTCAACCCGCTCCTGATCGGACATGTTTTTCCAGGTAGTGCTCCGTTTATTGACCATCTTCTCGGGGCCGAGCGTCGCAATCCAATACTCAATTTGAGAGGCTGGTGGTGTACTTTCACGCACATCGACAAAGGTGTAGGCAATGTCTTTCGCTTCCAGCCACTTCCTCGCTTTCTTTACGCTATCGCAATTAGGAATGCCGTAAATGGTAGTCATGTTTTCAAATTTCTCTATTTTGAAGGTTAAGGTTTATTGACGCGTTTGGGGTGCTTACGCATTGGATAACACGTAGTGCAAATTTCGCAAACGCGACCGTCACAGCCTCTCGCGGTACAAAACTCCCTTCCGTAGAAAATAATCTGTAGGTGGAGTTCATTCCAACGGCTTTTCTTAAACACCCGCTTTAAGTCGCGCTCTGTTTCATTGACATTGCGGCCACGGGTAAGTCCCCAGCGTTGTGCCAATCTGTGTATATGCGTATCCACTGGGAAGCTTGGGACACCAAATGACTGGGCCATCACGACGCTGGCTGTTTTATGTCCCACCCCGGGTAATTTCTCGAGGTTTTCAAAATCTTGCGGGACCTCGCCGCCATGTTCTTCGATCAAAATTTCGCTGAGTCGTCGAATCGCTTTTGCTTTTTGTGGCGACAAGCCGCAAGGTTTAATGATGCTGCGAATGGTTTCCACGGATTCTTTCGCCATGTCATACGGATTGTCGGCTAGGTCAAACAGGGCAGGGGTGACCTGATTGACGCGTTCATCAGTGCACTGCGCGCTAAGTAATACTGCGATCAACAGAGTATATGGATCGGTATGGTCCAAGGGGACTGGGGGGTCGGGATAGAGTTCTTGCAAGCGCCGGTCAATAAACGCTATTCGCTCTTCTTTACGCATGTTGCCTGACATTTGCTTAACGTCTTACCCTCGCTGCAGCCAATGGCAGATACGGTCTGCGGCCTCAAGTGTCTCTGTCATTGTTGCTACCAGAGCGATACGAATGTGATTAGAACCAGGGTTAAGGCCGTCTACCTCGCGTCCTAGGAAACTACCCGGCAAAACGGCAACGTTGGTTCGGTGGAGTAGTTCTTTCGCGAATGTCGTGTCCGCTACAGGCGTCTTTGTCCATAAATAAAAACCTGCTTCAGGGATAGATACAGGCAAAACCGGAGCGAGTCGCTCGGTGACAGAATCGAATTTAGCGCGATAAAGTGCGCGGTTTTCAATTACATGATCTTCATCTGACCATGCGGCGATGCTGGCGAACTGATGGTGAAGTGGCATTGCACAACCGTGGTAGGTGCGATAGCGCCTGAATTGAGCGATGAGTGCAGCATCGCCCGCCACGAATCCAGACCGCAACCCTGGAAGATTTGAGCGCTTCGATAGGCTGTGAAAGACCAGACAGTTCTTAAGCGTATGGTTTCCAAAGGTCTCTGCAGCTTGCAGAAGACCCACGGGCGGATTTTCTTCGTCGTAGTAAAGCTCGCTGTAGCACTCGTCACTTACCAAGACCACGTCATGTTCGAGCGCTTTTTCAATCAAGTAGTGAAGATCAGTCTCAGGTATGACTGCGCCCGATGGGTTCCCAGGCGTGCACAGGAAAAGCATCTCGCAGCGCTCCCAGTCATCATCAGTCAGCAAGCGGTAGTTGGCGAGATGATTGTTGGTTTCGGTCGAGGGAATGAGCAGAGGGTGCACGTTAGCCAGTAGCGCTGCCCCCTCGTAAATTTGATAAAAAGGATTGGGTATGACGACGGCACCAACTTTCCTTGGTGTGACAAGGGCCTGAGCAATAGCAAATAACCCTTCGCGCGTCCCGTTCACGGGGAGTACCTCGCCTTGCGGATCGATGGCGCGTGTCTTGAATCGCATTTCTATCCAGCGGGCGATTTGTTCTCTCAGCTCCGTGGTGCCCACAATAGTTGGGTATTTCGCAATTTCTTCGATGGACGCCACTAGGGCCTCCAATACATGTGCTGGGGGCTGGTGCTTCGGTTCGCCGATTGTCAGCGGTATGCGACTCATTGAGGGAGGGTCTACGTCGGCTGTTAGCGCCACTAACTTCTCAAATGGGTAGGGATGAAGTGTATTCATACCGGGATTCATACGGCTATTCCTTGATCCAGTGCCTTGCACACCTGATCTTGTAGGCGGGTGCACACCGCATCATCCGCCAGCCGGTCCCCGTGTTCGTTTGTCAGAAAAAATACATCTTCCACACGCTCTCCTAAGGTTTGGATTTTGGCACCTTGGATGCTGACATGGTTGTCTGCCATGATTTGCCCTACTCGCGCTAGCAAACCTGGTCGGTCTGGCGAACTCAGCTCCATAATAGTGAGGTTGCGATTATGATCTTCGATAAACGTTACCTCGGTGGGTGAAAGGAAGGACCGCAATGTGCGATTTATGCGCTGACTTCCTTGGCTGACATGCCGTGCCGTGAGCGCAGTAACAATGGAGCGCTCTATCATATTCAGAGTTTCTGGCGCGCTGTCTACGGGCGAGCCATCCGCTTTCAGAACAAAGAAAGTGTCGAGTGTGGCACCGTCAGTGCCAGTGTAAATCCGTGCATCGTTGATGCTTAGGTCCAAGAGTTCCAGCGCCGAGCATACTTTTGAGAACACGTTGTCTGTCTCGTGGGTGTGCACAAAAATTTGTGTTGCGTTGGCAATCAGCGACTCGGATGATTGCTTGATGAGTACTAGAGGTTCACTACTTCCGTCGAAGTCAGCTATCGCCTCGGTATGCCAAGCGACATCTTCAGGCCGTTCGCGAAGGAAATAATCGTCACCTCGATTTGCCCAAATATCGGCGAGCTCATCGTCCAGAAAACCTCTGAATTCGAGGAGATGCGCTGCCGCTTTCTTCGTCGCAGTTATGACGTCCTCACGCGCGATGGGGTTGGCGAGGCCGCGACGCAGTGCTCGTCGTGTCTCCGTGTATAGGTGCCTTAGCAACGAGCTGCGCCAAGCATTCCATAGCTCTGGATTCGTGCCATTGATATCGGCAACGGTAAGTGTGAAAAGGTAATCAAGCCGCTCCTCTGTGGATACATGTTCCGCGAAGCGTTGAATCTCCTCAGGGTCTGAGATATCGCGTTTTTGTGAAAAAGAGCTCATGAAGAGATGATTGCGGACTAACCAGACAATCAACTCGGTATCAGGTTCGTCGAAGAAGTGTTGCTCGCAAAAGGCACGGGCATCGACGGCGCCTAGTTCGGAATGATCACCGCCTCGTCCCTTACCAATGTCGTGAAAAAGGGCTGCCAAAAAGAGAAGCGAGGGGTTTCTCAGGCGCTGCGCTATTCTTGTTGTAACGGGGAATCGATCGGTGTAATCCGCACGCAGGAACCTACGACAATTCGCAATTACTTGCATGGTGTGCGCATCGACGGTGTAGGTATGGAACATATCAAATTGCATTTGCCCCACGATGGCACCGAAGGCTGGCAGATAGCGCGCAAGCACACCGTGGCGCAGCATCCTGCGCAACTGCTTCGTCATGTTGTGGGGTGCACCAATAATCTCGAGGAATAAGCGGCGATTAATTGGGTCTTTTCTGAACTCGTCATCCAGAAGCATGGAAGAGGCGCGCAAAAGCCGAGTTGTCTCCGGATCAATGCGCTTGACTCGATCGTCACGTCCGATGACCGAAAAAATTCTCAACAGATTGGAAGGTTTATCCGAAAAAACGTTAGGGTACCGAGCTGAGATGCGTTCATCGATGAGTTCAAAGTCTTCATCGATTATGATTGCGGAAGAGGCTTCTGTACCCAGCAGTGTCTTTTGGAAAATGTCGATGAGTAGGGCAGTCGTATGAGATACAGCCTGAACATTGCGAAAGTAAGCTTGCATGAATTGCTCGACGGCGAGCTTCCCGTGATCCTCAAATCCCCATAGCTTGGCTAAGGTTTGCTGGTGCTCAAAGAGGAGCCGATCTTCCTCTCTGCCGGTTTGTGCGTGCAAGGCAAAACGGACTCGGCTTAGATAGTCGTGTCCCTCATCCAGTAACGCGATTTCTTCCTCCGAGAGAAATTCTCCTTTCGGAAGCTCATCAAGGTTAATGCCAAAGTGACGCCGCGCAATCCAGGCAATAACCTGAATGTCGCGTAGGCCGCCCGGCGAGGACTTAATGTTAGGTTCCAGGCTATAGCCGGTTAGACCAAACTTTTCGTGGCGAGCGCTTTGCTCTTCCATTTTTGCATTGAAAAATTCTGCGGTTGGCCAAATGCGTTCCTTGTCCAATCGGAGGGTGACCTCCTCGAGCAGGCTATTGCTACCCGCTAGTAATCGCGTCTCTAGCAATGTGGTCATCACAGTGATGTCGGTTGAGGCCAGCGAGATGCACTCGTCCGGGGTTCGGACGCTGTGACCAATTTTTAGTCCCAGATCCCATAAGGCGCCCACAAAGCCGGCGAGCGAGGTGTTTTCAGGGGTTGCTTCGTTGGATACGAGAATGAGTACGTCTACATCTGACTGCGGGAACAACGCTCCTCGACCATAGCCGCCTACGGCCGCTAGTGTTGCGTTGGTGTTATTCAGATCAAAGTGAGCCCAAAGCCTTTGTAATGCATCATCGACCGCCGCGCATCGTGCCTTGAGTAACTCTGTAACAGGCTCGCTAGGAGAAAAATGAGCTGACAGTTCGGCATTACGTGCTTTGAGGCCGTCTCTTAGTTCTGTGATTAACGCTGTCAGTATTGGTGTCACCATGAGGTTGGTTATCAACTCTTCCCATTAATTACGTATCAAAAGCCGTATCAGAGCTTACCGGAGAGAGAACGGCTCTCGGTATGTTGGCTTCGGTTTTTGCTCGGGATGCAGCCGTCCTTGCAAGCGTTAAAAGGGGAGTGTCTCCCCACTTCGCTTGGTGAGCACTTCGCAGCCATCGTCTGTAACGGCAATCGTATGTTCCCACTGAGCGGATAAGCGGCCATCGCGCGTTGTTACGGTCCAACCGTCTCGCGTGTTGAGCTTGGTGTGTCGTTTACCTGCGTTAATCATTGGTTCCACGGTGAAGGTCATACCTTTCTCGAGAACGAGTCCTGTTCCGGCTCGACCGTAGTGCAATACCTGAGGCTCCTCATGGAATACTTTTCCGATCCCATGGCCGCAGTACTCCCGCACCACTGAGTAATAGGATGACTCCGCGTACTGCTGAATCACCTGCCCAATGTCGCCTAGCCGCGCGCCAGGTTTTACCAACGCCAGCCCCTTGTACAGACACTCCTGAGTTACACGCATCAGTCGCTCGGCGTGTGGTGCCACTTTGCCGACCGGAACCATGATGCTGGTATCGCCATGCCACCCGTCTTTTATCACCGTGACATCGATGTTGATGATGTCACCCTGCTTAAGAATTTTGGTTTCCGAGGGAATGCCATGGCAGATAACTTCGTTGACCGAAGTGCATATGGACTTGGGGAATCCTTTGTAATTGAGTGGTGCGGGAATGGCTTTTTGCACGTTGACGATGTGGTCGTGGCATATTCGATCTAGCTCACCTGTGGAGATACCGGGAACAACATGAGGCTCGATCATTTCCAGTACTTCGGCAGCGAGACGCCCAGCCTCGCGCATCCCTTCGATATCTTCATTCGTTTTAATGGCTATATTGCTCACGTGCTGTCGTCCAAGCCTCTATGTGTTGAGTTGCGTTAATCTCGGTAGTTTACCGCATGGCGCGCTGAATATTACAGGTAAAGGGTTCTGGATTTAGCTGGCCTATGGTATAACGCGCGCCGTTATCGGTGATGCCGGTAATTAATAGCACGTTTACACCTAACAAAGTGCCGGGTGCCGCCCTGTCGGTTGGACATTTTGCGTAAACGGAAGTGAAACCCAACTTAGAGAAAAGTTATGACAAAAGTAAGCATGCGCGAGTTGCTGCAGGCCGGCGCGCACTTTGGCCACCAAACACGTTTCTGGAACCCCAAGATGGATCAATACATCTTTGGCGCGAGAAACAAGATTCACATCATCAACCTAGAGCACACTGTTCCTGCTTTCAATGACGCGCTTGGATTCATTCAGCGCTTAGCAGAGAACAAGAACCAGATTATGTTCGTGGGCACTAAGCGTGCTGCTGGTAAGATTATTCAGGAGCAAGCAGAGCGTTGTGGCATGCCCTACGTTAGCCATCGATGGTTGGGCGGTATGCTAACCAACTACAAGACCATCCGCTCTTCGATTAAGCGCCTTCGCGATCTTGAGTCTCAGGAGCAGGACGGTACATTCGATAAGCTTACGAAGAAAGAAGCTTTAATGCGGTCGCGTAGCAAGGATAAGCTCGATCGTTCTATTGGTGGTATCAAGGACATGGGTGGTTTGCCCGATGCCCTATTTGTCGTTGACGTTGATCACGAGCGTATCGCGATAACCGAGGCAAATAAGCTTGGTATTCCTGTTATCGGCATCGTGGATACCAACAGTAACCCCGATGGTGTCGACTACATTATTCCAGGTAACGATGATGCCATCCGTGCTATCAAACTTTATGTGACGGCAGTTGCAGACGCTGTGATGGCTGGCAAAGGGGCAGGCTCTGAAGCTCCAGTCGTGGACGAATTCATGGAAGTGGTTGAGGCGGAAGAGGCCGAGGCGCCTGCTGAAGCCAACGGCGATGCCGAGTAGATATCGACGGGCCGCGCCGAGCGCGGCTTTTTTTTAAGTGTGTCTCGAATTTTTATCGGGACTATATTGAGAAATCAGAAGGGTTATATAAATGTCTGCTGCATTAGTAAAAGAATTGCGCGAACGAACGGGCTTGGGCTTGCTTGAGTGTAAAAAAGCACTCGCTTCTGCCGGGGGAGATATTGAAGTTGCGATCGAGGAGCTCCGCAAATCGAGTGGTATGAAGGCTGCCAAGAAAGCTGGGCGTACAGCGGCTGATGGCATTGTTGCGATCAGAATTACTGAAGACGGCAAGTCGGGCGTCATTGGTGAAGTAAACAGTGAAACGGATTTCGTGGCTCGCGATGAGAACTTTGTAGGCTTTGTTGCGCAGGTTATGGACAAAGCGGTTGAGCTTCAGACGGACGACGTTACAGCTATTGCGGGTGGCGATATCGAGGAAGCTCGTCAGGCTCTGGTACAGAAAATCGGTGAGAATATCTCGGTCCGCCGTGTCGGCGTCGTTTCAGCACCTGACGGTGTCGTTGGTGGCTATGTTCACGGCAATAATCGTATCGCAGTGCTCGTGGAGTTGGCAGGCGGTGATGAAGAGCTAGCGAAGGACGTTGCGATGCATGTAGCCGCAGTAAATCCCGCGGTCGTAGCACCGGCGGATATGCCAGAAGAGCAGCTGCAGAAAGAGCGTGAGATTTACACCGCGCAGGCAGCCGAATCTGGCAAGCCACCTGAAATCGTTGAGAAGATGATCGACGGACGTATCCGCAAATACCTGGCTGAAAACAGCTTGACTGAACAGGCGTTTGTTAAGGATCCTGATGTTACTGTCGGCAAGTTAGTAAAGGCTGCTGGCGCCAGCATTGTAGGATTCTCGCGTTTTGAAGTGGGCGAAGGTATCGAAGTCGAGAAGGTTGACTTTGCCGCGGAAGTTGCTGCGCAGCTGGGTAACTAATAGAGACTCCGTATAGTTCTACCTCTCGGTTGCAGCCAATAACGCTATTCGCGGCTAGGGAGGTAATCCTGCTCGCCACGGCGCGAGCTGCGGGGTCATGTTAGGTGCGTGCCCGTGCTCAGATCATCCTTCTCGGCAGCTGGCCTGCGCCGAGCGTTGCGGATGTGATGGGTTGGTGTTGTGGCTCTGTCGTTCGCTGGAGCTGCAACGCGTTGCGTTAGTGATTCATCATCGCGACACGGAAAACGTATGACGGTGGTATCACTTGGTTGCTGTTGCCATTGGGCCGTTTCGAATGGTGCGGTCGAGTGCGTATTAAGCGTATCGAGTGGTATTGATAGCAGTTGAGCTCTGGGAGATTAGTATGGCAACCGAAAAAGTTTACAAGCGCATCTTACTCAAACTCAGCGGAGAGGCCCTAACTGGCGACCAATCGTTTGGTATCGACCCCAAGATACTCGACCAAATGGCGTTAGAGATTGGTCAGTTGGTTGGTATCGGCGTTCAAGTTGGTTTGGTTGTCGGTGGCGGTAACCTGTTCAGAGGTGCGGCTTTGCAGTCTGCGGGTCTGGATCGCGTTACTGGCGATCACATGGGGATGTTGGCCACAGTGATGAACGCGCTGGCGCTTCGAGATGCCCTGGAGCGTTCAAACATTGCCACTCAGGTAATGTCTGCCATTCCCATGAGTGGTGTAGTCGACCATTACGACCGAAGAAAAGCGATCCGCGCCATGTCTCAGGGCGACGTCGTCATTTTTGCGGCGGGAACGGGTAACCCGTTCTTCACGACAGACTCTTCGGCTTGCTTGAGAGGCATCGAGGTCGAGGCTGATCTGGTCCTAAAAGCGACCAAGGTGGATGGTGTTTATAATGCTGATCCGATGAAAGACGCGACGGCTGTCAAGTACGAGTCACTTTCATATGACGAGGTTCTCGATAAGAAACTGGGCGTAATGGATCTCACCGCAATATGTTTGGTTCGAGATCATCAAATGCCTGTGCGCGTATTTAATATGTCGATGAAAGGCGCTTTATTGAGTATTGTACGAGGTGGTTCTGAAGGAACATTGATCCAGTAGATGGCCACAGCGACTGGTACCTCGCTATCGAAGGGGAGATCAAGAGAATGATTGACGATATACAGAGCGACGCTGAAGAGCGCATGGAGAAGTCGCTAGAAGCTTTGGGGCAGAACTTTAATAAGATCCGCACGGGGCGTGCTCACCCGAGTATTCTCGACGGTATACGCATCGATTATTACGGTGCTGAAACACCGCTCAAACAAATGGCAAGCATTAACGTTGAAGATGCGAGAACGCTGGCTGTGAGTGTGTTTGACAAATCGATAACTCCCGATGTTGAAAAAGCGATCATGAAGAGCGATCTGGGTTTAAACCCTTCATCAGCCGGTGATGTGATTCGCATTCCGATGCCGATGCTGACTGAAGAGACTCGGAAGGGTTATATCAAGCAAGCGAGGGCGGAGGCAGAGTCCGCACGTGTTTCCATTCGCAGTGCAAGACGCGATGCAAACGGGATGTTGAAAGACCTGGTAAAAGAAAAAGAAATTTCAGAGGACGAGGAGCGTCGAGGGCAGGATCAGATTCAGAAGCTGACCGATGCGTTTGTCGCTAAAGTCGATGCGGCTCTTGCTGTCAAAGAAGCTGACTTAATGGAAATCTGACAGCGGGTTGATGACGAATTGAATCTTCCGTCCAGCACCACAGGGTCTATTCCTGAGCACATTGCGATCATAATGGATGGCAATAACCGCTGGGCTAAAAAGCAAGGTCTCCCGGGCCCTGTTGGGCATCGTGCTGGTGCAGACGTCGTTAAACCGCTGATGTATGCCTGCCGCGACCGCGGCATTAAAACGCTCACTCTGTTTGCTTTTTCGAGCGAAAACTGGGGGCGACCGGAGCCCGAGGTTCGAGCGCTGATGGCGCTACTGTCACGTTATCTTAGACGAGAGATTAAAGAGCTCGCGGCTGACGGTGTAAGAGTGCAGTTTATTGGTCGACGAGACCGTCTGAGTCCGAGAATTGCAAAGTTGTTGGAAGACTCCGAGCGCGCGACTAGTCATAACACAGAGTCTACTTTGGTGTTGGCGCTTGATTACGGCGGTAGATGGGACGTGAGCGCTGCCGCTTCTTCGTTGGCGCGTGATGTTGCGGCGGGTCTCCTTTCTGCAGACGATATCGATGAAAATCTATTAAGCTCAAGGATGTCACTTGCTGACAAACCAGCACCGGACCTTTGTATTCGTACCGGCGGCGAGTGGCGTCTTTCCAATTTCCTTCTATGGCAATTCGCCTATGCTGAACTCTGGTTCACTGATACGCTGTGGCCTGATTTTAATGTCGCTGAACTAGACGTGGCCATAGAGCACTTTCGCGGTAGAGATCGGCGATACGGTGCGAGGCCACTGGGGGAGAAGGTCTAGTGTTGATCAAGCGCATCTACACGGCCCTGGTAATGATTGCCGTCTTTCTTGTGGCGGTGACACAGCTGCCGCCCTCTGCCATGTCTGTTCTTGTCGCTGTCGTGTTTGCTGCGGGTGCGTGGGAATGGGCTGCCTTGGCAGGTTGGGAGGCTCGCTGGATACGAATGGGTTTTTCCTTGGTTTTTGTAAGCCTCTGTGCTGGATTCGCGGTGGCCTATTCCCCCGACCTCATCGAGAATCCGGTTGCGATCCGACCGATTTTAGGGGTCGCGTGCTTCGCGTGGCTAGCTAACGCGCTGCTGGTTGATAGTTACCCAAAGCTTTCGTTTATTTGGCGAGCGCCCGTTACTCGAGCCTTGATGGGGTTCTTTGTATTGGGCGCGGGCTGGTTATCGCTCTCTTATATGGTGGGTCTGCCCAACGGCTGGGTGCTGACTACCTTGTTTATAGTTCTGGTTGCCGCCGCCGACGTTGGGGCCTATTTCGTCGGGAGTGTTCTCGGGCGAAATCCACTAGCGCCTGATGTCAGCCCTAAGAAAACCATAGAGGGTTTCTGGGGCGGTTTGCTCTTGGTTATGGGGCTGGCAACCCTAGTTTGGTGGGTATTACCACCTGAATATGCTCATATTCATCCCGTAGAAATCTTTTTGATTGGCACCTTTTGCTGCGGTGCTTCCGTTCTTGGTGATCTCACGATAAGCATGTTGAAACGCGAGAGTGGTTGTAAAGATTCCGGTACGCTATTGCCGGGACACGGCGGTGTACTCGATCGTTTGGACTCCATTTGTGGGGCAGCTCCATTTTTCGCGCTCTCACTGATCCTCGTGGGATACCCCTGATGCAACGTATCATGGTTCTTGGTGCTACTGGATCGATTGGGCTCAGTACGCTCGACGTCATTGGCCGACATCCGGATAAATATCGCGCGCAGATCCTCGCTGCGAACCGATCTGTAGATCAGATGGAGAAGCTTTGCCTCGAGCATCAGCCAGTCCACGCCGTGATGTTCTCCGCTGACGCGGCCCAGGAACTAGAGAGTCGTTTGCGAGGAAGGGTGGAGACCTTGGTTCACGCTGGCGAGCAGCCTATGGCAGATTTTGCCCAGAGCGACGAGGTCGATACGGTTATGGCCGCCATCGTTGGCTTTGCTGGCTTATCGGCTGCACTCTCAGCTGCGAAAGCGGGAAAAAGACTCTTGCTTGCTAACAAAGAAGCTCTCGTCAGTGCTGGTGGCTTGTTTATGAACGCTGTTCGTGAGGGCGGGGCACTACTTCTCCCCGTCGATAGTGAGCACAATGCTATGTTTCAGTGCTTGCCGAGCGATGCTAAGGCAAGGCCCCAAATGGAGCGGGTCGAGAAGATATTGTTAACGGCCTCAGGCGGCCCGTTCAGGGGGCGGTCTAGAGACGCGCTGTGCAACGTGACCCCTGATGAAGCCTGTGCGCATCCAAACTGGTCAATGGGCCGGAAGATTTCTGTGGACTCAGCATCGCTCGTAAATAAGGGGCTGGAGTTAGCTGAGGCGTGCTGGTTATTCGACAGAAAGCCATCACAGATTGAGGTGGTGGTCCATCCGCAGTCGATTATTCATTCTTTAATTCGATATGTGGACGGGTCGGTTCTGGCTCAGCTCGGCCAACCCGATATGCGAACCCCCATCGCTTACAGTTTGTCGTGGCCGGATCGAGTGGAGGCGGGCGTTGACGCCTTGGATTTAATGAAAACGGGTCGACTGGACTTTGAGTCGCCGGATCTTGATGCTTTCCCATGCCTGCGTCTCGCTTATGAGGCAATAGATACTCCCGGTGGCATGTGCGCCTTCAGTGCAGCAAATGAGATCGCAGTGGATGCATTCCTGTCTGAGAGGATTCGATTCACCGATATCGACAGGACAATCGAGGCGACGCTCGAATCCACCAGTTTGGTGGAACCAACGACGTTGCTTGAGGTCCAAGCGTTAGATCGTTCGGCGCGAGAGGCCGCAACGGCGTTCGTTTCAGATATTTCGCTCAGGTAGTAACCACAAAAGCATGCAAATTTTATTTTCTATCCTCATGGCGTTAGTGACTCTCGGTGTTCTCGTGACAATTCATGAGTTCGGTCATTATTGGGTTGCCCGTCGTTGCGGGGTGCGTGTGCTTCGGTTTGCAGTCGGCTTTGGAAGGCCACTTGCGAGCTGGAGAGGAGAAAACGGCACCGAGTTTGCGCTGTGTGTCATCCCGCTTGGCGGTTATGTGAAGATGCTCGACGAACGCGATAACGAGGTTGTCGTCAGCGAGGCTAACCGATCTGAATCTTTTAACGCTCAGCCTGTTCGAAACAAACTAGCCATTGTGGCTGCAGGTCCTGCGGCTAATTTTCTACTTGCGATACTGGTCTTATTTGGCTTGTTTCTCCGCGGCGAAACGGGGCTGGCACCAGTGATTGAGGCAGTGACGGCTAGCTCGATTGCCGATAGAGGTGGCCTTGCTGCGGGACAAGAAATCATTGCCGTCGATGGTGAGTCGACAAAGACCGTATCAGCCGTGAGGTTTGAGTTACTAAAGCGTTTGGGTGACTCCGGTGACATTGAGATAACCGTGGGTAGTGGACTTAGCGATATTACACAGCAGTACAGGCTTCCTATCACCAATTGGTTGGGTACTGAGGAGGCGCCAGACCCCGTTGCAGCACTGGGTCTCACGCTGGGCATTTTGCCTGTAAAGCCTCAAGTGGGTTCCTTGTCAGAGGATGGTGCCGCTACTCGGGCAGGGTTTCAGGTGGGCGATCTCATTATCGAGGCCGGCGGTGAGCAAATTGATCAATGGTCCCAGTGGGTGGACTTTGTGCGCTCACGCCCGCAGGAGCGGTTTGACGTTTTGGTCAGCCGAGCAGGAGGTCAAGTGACGCTGAGCGTGATGCCTGAGAATCGCAATTCCGTCGGTACTGTCGGCATGGGTGTTGCACTGCCTGAGATTCCAGAGAACCGAATTCGACGCCAGAGTCGAGGCCTAATTGAAGCGCTAGGTGCGGCTATCGACCGCACATACGCTCTGACCGTTTTTACCTTCGAGTCAATGTGGAAAATGGTTCAGGGGCTTATCTCTCCAAAAAACCTCTCAGGACCAATATCGATTGCGCAGATTGCTGCCAGCACAGCTGAAAGTGGGTTTGCCACATGGTTATCGTTTCTCGCGCTATTGTCTATCTCACTCGGTGCGATCAATTTATTGCCGATTCCAGTGCTTGATGGAGGTCATATCGTTTTCCATCTGCTCGAGGGTATATTGGGTAAGCCGGTGCCTGAACAGATCCAAGTGATGAGTTTTCAGGTCGGTTTGGTCGCAGTTTTTACACTAATGATGTTCGCCATCTACAATGATGTGGCTCGACTGTGAGATACTCCGGCGCGCCACAAAGCAACCTAAGATAACCAAAGACAAAAGACGTGAAATTAGTCCTCAAAAAAATAAGCGATTGGGCTCGGTGCCGGTTCATTAAGATCAGAATTCCAGCCGTAATTATCGTGGTCATTACTAGCTGTGGTACCGCGATTGCGCCGAGCGCCTTTGCGCAAACGGAGCCCTTCGTTGTATCCGATATTCGCGTTGAGGGATTGCAACGGATTGCGCCGGGTAGCGTGTTTGCTGCGTTGCCTATCAGTGTCGGTGATGTGGTCGACGGACTCTCGATCCAAAGCATATCGCGTAATCTGTTTTACACAGGGAACTTTGACGACATCTCAGTGGGACGAGACGGTAATGTACTTGTTATAACCGTTGCTGAGCGACCCAGCATCAGCGAGATTACGATTGAGGGTAACAAGGCTATTGAGACAGAAGCGCTTCTCGATGGTTTGAAAGGCGCCGGTCTTGCCGTCGGCCAAGTTTTTCAGCGGTCAACGCTCGAGGGGATGCAGGGAGAATTGCGCCGGCAATACGTCATCCAAGGGCGTTATGATTCCTCGATTGACACGGAAGTCATACCTGAACCAAGAAACCGCGTGTCGATTAGTATCGAGATTGACGAGGGGACGGTTTCAAAGATCAAGCACATTAATATCGTCGGTAATGAGGTCTTCGACGATGAAACGTTACTCGAGCTCTTTGAATTGCAGTTAGGTGGCAGGTTCTCGTTTTTCTCAAGCGCTGATAAGTACAGTAAAGAAAAGCTCGAGTCCGACTTAGAAACGCTCACCAGCTATTACCAAGACCGAGGCTATCTTCAGTTCGAAATCGAGTCGACGCAGGTCGCAGTATCTCCATCCAAGGACTCCGTCTACATTACAGCCAATGTTTCCGAAGGCGATCTTTTTACCGTCACCGATGTCGACCTTTCAGGAGACTTGGTGTTGCCTGAAGAGGATTTATCTCGATTCCTTTTGGTTGGCCCGGGTCAAATTTTTTCTCAGCAGCTGGTGACGAGTACAGAGGAATATCTCACTCGGCGATTGGGCAACGAGGGCTATAACTTTGCCAAAGTAACCGGTATTCCTGAGGTGGGTGAGGGTGATGCTGAGGTGGCAATAAAGTTCTTCATCGACCCAGGTAGAAGAACTTATGTTCGACGTATCAACTTCAAAGGCAACACGCGTACAGCCGATGAAGTGTTGCGACGTGAGATGAGACAGATGGAGGCGGCGCCCGCCTCGGCTGCTGCGATCGAGCAATCGCGAATTCGGCTTCAACGACTTGGTTTTTTTAGTAGCGCCGAGGTAGAGACTGTTGAGTTGCCCGGGTATGACGATCTGGTCGATATCGATTTCTCGGTTGAAGAGCAGAGCTTTGGCTCCATTGGTGGCAGTTTAGGCTATTCGCAATTTGCCGGTCTGATCGTAGGATTGAACCTTCAGCAAAATAACTTCTTGGGGACCGGTCGTCAGGTCGGATTGAATCTCAACTCATCGCAGTGGCAAAGCGTCGCGAGTATTAACTACAATAATCCTTACTTCACTGAAGACGGTGTGAGTCGCGGCTTCAGCGTCTTCTACCGAAAATCTGATCTTTCAGAGATCAATGTGGCGAGTTACACGACGGATACCGTCGGTGCGACCATGTCATTTGGCTACCCCATTAGTGAAACTCAGCGTTTGGGCTTCAACCTAGGGATTACTGACACCGACATCACCTCCGGGCGATTTGCGGTGCAGGAAATCAGAACGAGTCCAAGACTTCTTGAGGGTGTGGATCAATATTATGTGTCGACACGGCAACCAGACGGGACTTACTCAGGGCCCGAGGAGCTGTTTCCTATTACAGACCTTCCGCCTGAAGCATTTGTTAACCTCGATAACGACGGCTTCTTAGATCAGAACGGATCGCGCTTTACTAACTGGTCGATCACCGGCTCTTGGGTTCAGTCCACGCTAAACCGAGGACAGCTTGCGACCCGAGGTGTGTCGAATTCGCTCTCGGCACAGTTATCGATGCCAGGCTCAGACCTTGAGTTCTTCAAGCTGAACTACCGAGGAGAGATGTATCTTCCCATCTATCGCGAGTTCACATTCCACTTGCGTGGCGAGTTAGGCTACGGCGATGGTTACGGAGACACCACTGAGCTGCCATTTTATGAGCACTTCTTTTCGGGTGGCTTTGGAAGTGTTCGAGGCTTTGAAGCCAATACCTTGGGCCCCAGAAGCACGCCGCCTGTTATTTATCAGACGGGCGTTGCTGCCACTGCGATCGATGAACTGGGCATCCCCACCGAGCTCGGTGGTCCCGATGGGCTAGGTTTTGGCTACATTGTTAATCCAGAGACAGGGCGTATTGATACGCAACAAGTGATCACGGGGCGTCGTCGCGCTGACCCATTTGGCGGCAACGTCGTCATCGAAGGTTCAGCGGAAGTGCTTTTCCCAATGCCTTTTGTGAAAGATCGCAGTTCGATTCGGTCGGCACTATTCCTCGATGTGGGTAACGTGTTTAATACAAATTGTCGTGAAAATCAGCTTAACTGTTTTGGTGTTGATGCTGCCGAATTGCGGTATTCCGTGGGTATCGGTGTTACGTGGCTAAGTGGTTTTGGGCCGCTCACATTTGCGCTTGCTAAGCCGCTCAATGCTAGCGACACTGATCGCACTGAAGTTTTCCAATTCACGCTAGGGCGTGGATTTTAATTACTAATCTGGAGGTTAATCCTAATGTTGTTCCGCTTCGTTGCCCTTTTGGTATTGTTGGTTGCATCGACCGTTGCTCAGGCTCAAGGTCGTATTGCTGTTGTAAATTTGGAGGAAGCAATTTTGCAGACCGACTTCGCGCAGCAGCGGTTGCGCGATTTTGAGGCTGGTGAGGCTTTCGCTGAAGATAAGGCTGAATTTGATAGTCTTAAGGCCGAACTCGATAAATTGGTTCAAGACTTCCAGCGCGATCAAGCGGCTATGAGCGATGATGATCAGGTCGCGGCTCGTCAAAAAATGGCTAGCAAGAACGCTGATCTTGAGTATGTTGCCAAGAAGTTGCAGTCATTGCAGCAGCAAAATGCTCAGCGAGTTTTTCAAGAGCTTGTGCCCGCCGCACGCCAAGTGTTAGGTGAAGTAATTGAGACTGATCAGATTGGTCTGTTGCTGCAAGCGCAATCGGTCATTCACGCAGATCTTGGCTACAACATCACGGCGAAGGTTACTGACAAGCTCAACCAGTTGCCACAAGAGTAATATGCCTACTCTGGGCGATGTTGCCGAGGCCTTGGGTCTCACCTTTCGAGGTGACCCATCCTTGAGCTTGAATCGTCTAGCGCCCATCTCCCAAGCCGGGGTGGGCGATCTTTCCTTTATTTCGCAAAAGAAATTTGCCAAATCGTTAGCAACTTCAGGCGCAACTGCGGTTGTCTGCCCTGAAGATTGGGTTGGAGATTTTTCCGGCGCAGTTCTTTTTAGTGACGACCCTTACGCCGATTTTGCAAGAGTCACACGTCTTTTCGACAATCGTCCTGCGCCGTCTGGACGAATCGACAGCGGTGCTATGGTCGCAAAGACGGCCCAGCTTGGCGCTAATGTAACCATCGACGCTGGTGCAGTTATTGCCGAGGGCGTTACGATTGGCGACGGGGTATGGGTTGGGCCTAACGCCTGGGTTGGTGATCGAGCGGTTATCGGTGCAGGTACTCATTTGAGAGCTGGCGTGGCGATTTACCACGAAGTCATAGTCGGCCAAGATTGTCTTATTCACGCCAACACTGTTATCGGTTCTGACGGTTTTGGTTTTGCTCCAACACGTGCTGGCTGGGAGAAAATCCTTCAGTTGGGTAGTGTCTGTATTGGTGACAGGGTCGAGATTGGTGCTGGATGTGCCATTGATCGTGGCGCTCTAGAGGACACGATTATCTCTGACGACGTCATTATTGATAACTTAGTGCATATTGCCCACGGAGTGAAAGTTGGCCGCGGATCAGCGATCGCAGGGCAGGTTGGCTTTGCTGGAGGAACTGAACTGGGCGAACGATGTACCGTTGGCGGGCAAGCGGGCTTTGCGGGGCATTTAAGTATCGCTAACGATGTTCATATTGGCGGACAGGGGAGAGTGTCTAGAGATGTTGCTGAACCTGGCCACTATGCGTCCGGTACGTCGTTAATGCCAGTGCGGGACTGGGCGCGTAACGCGGCGCGTTACGAGAAATTAGCGGATATTGCCAAGCGTATCGATACGCTTGAAAAATTACTGTCTAAAGAGGACAACACAGCCCATTAGGGAAGAAAAAAATATGATGGACATTGAGGGTATTAGAAAACATCTGCCTCACCGCTATCCCTTTCTGTTTGTAGATAGGGTTGTGTCGCTGGAGCCCGGTGTATCTATCGAGGCTTACAAGAATTTAACTATCAACGAGCCTTACTTCGACGGCCACTTTCCAGGCAATCCCGTATTTCCGGGTGTACTACTCGTTGAAGCGATGGCTCAGGCGGCCGGAATCCTTGGTTTCGTGACCATGGGTAAGACTCCGGAAGATGGGTCGATCTACTACTTGGTGGGTACGGATAAACTGCGTTTTAAGCGCCCCTGTGTGCCCGGTGACTGCATCAAACTGGAAGCATCGATCGTCAGTGAAAAGCGTGGTATTTGGAAGTTTGACGTGCGCGCGTCGGTGGAGGGGAAAACAGCTGCCTCCGCGACCATTTTATGCGCTGACAGATAAATAATGATCCACCCAACAGCTATCGTTGATCCAAAAGCTGACTTGCACTCTACGGTCAGCGTCGGGCCTTATTCGATCATTGGTCCCGGAGTCGTTATAGGCGCAGATACCATTATTGAGTCGCATGTTGTTATCAAGGGGCCTACCACGATTGGTGCCCGGAACCATATTTTTCAGTTTAGCTCGATCGGAGAGGCCACCCCTGATCTGAAATATCGTGGCGAGCCAACAACCCTAACAATCGGGGATGACAATGTCCTTCGTGAGAGCGTCACTATCCATCGGGGTACCGTACAAGATCGCGGGGACACCTTTGTTGGCAACAGTAATTTGATCATGTGCTATGTGCATATTGGGCATGATAGTGTCGTGAGAAATAACACGATTCTGGTCAACAATACCGCCCTTGCGGGGCATGTCATAGTCGACGACTGGGCTATTTTGTCTGGCTACACCCTAGTGCATCAGTTTTGCAAGATTGGCGCACACAGTTTCAGCGGCATGGGCACGGCGATTGGAAAAGATGTGCCCGCCTACGTCACAGTCTCGGGCAGTCCGGCCGAAGCCCGAACGATCAATACGGAAGGTCTGCGTCGGCGAGGGTTTTCTGATGCAACGCTGGCCGAACTGCGGCGCGCCTTCAAGTTGATATACCGCCAAGGACTGACGCTCGAATTTGCCATGGAGCGGCTTGAAACCATGTCTGGAGAAACGCCAGAAATTCTTCCCTTGATTGAATCACTCAAAACGTCTGAACGCGGTATTGTCCGCTGATGATGGATGCGCCGCATCTTGGTGTTCTAGCAGGTGAAAAGAGCGGCGACATACTTGCCGGATCCGTACTGCGTGAGCTGAAGCGGCGTAATGAGTCGCTGAGAATCACCGGTATCGGCGGCGAAGCTTCGGCTCTGCATGGTCTAGACAGTCTCTTTGAAATGGATAGGCTTGCTGTATTTGGCTTCGTCGAACCACTCAGACGGTTGCCAGAGCTGTTATCTATTCGTGGCGCTGTTAGACATCACATGCTGACTGAGCGGCCCGAGGTATTCCTGGGTGTTGACAGTCCAGACTTCAATCTAACACTCGAGCAGCAATTACGTGCTAAAGGCATCAAAACCGCACATCTGGTCAGCCCCTCCGTCTGGGCATGGCGCCCCGGGCGAATAAGAAAGATCAAAAAAGCGGTAGATCTGATGCTCTGCTTACTGCCTTTTGAAAAACACTTTTATGAGCAGCACAGTGTCGAAGCGGTCTGCGTTGGTCACCCGCTGATTGAGGAGTTCTCGGCGCTCCCGGATCAGGCGACGGCTAGACATTATCTGGGACTGCCGCAGGGCACTCCCATACTGGCATGTCTCCCCGGCAGTCGTGCGGGTGAGATTGAGCATATTGGTCCGACGTTTATGCAAGTTATTATGCGTCTGCTCGCTTCAGACAAGGATGTGCGCATAGTTCTTCCCGCAGCATCGGAAGCGAGGCTGGATCAAATTAATCGTCTAATGCCAATCGAAGATGATCGCTTCATGGTCATCGAGGGCCAAAGTCGCTTGGCCATGGTGGCATCCGATGCTGTCTTATGTGCCTCAGGTACCACGACCCTTGAAGCCATGCTGATTGGTAAGCCAATGACGATTGCTTACAAGATGGCATGGCTGTCCTGGCAAATTCTGAGCCGAATGGTTACCTCGCCCTATGTGGGATTGCCCAATGTTATTGCGGGTCGAGCAGTTGCACCGGAGTACCTTCAGGGCGATGCAACCGAAGAAAATCTTTACCAGTCGGTTTTAGACAGCTTTTCCGCTAACGGCGACAAGCAAAAAGCGACGTTCCAAGAACTCCGACAAACGATTGGCGATGATTACGCGGTACGCTCAGCAGATGCTATTGAAGCACTGATGGGGAGGGGGCAGCGGTGATGATCGCAGGCTGCGACGAGGTTGGGCGAGGCCCTTTGGCGGGCGACGTTGTTGCTGCCGCCGTGATTCTAGGTGACTACATTCCAGAAGGGTTAGCGGACTCGAAGAAACTATCGGAAAAAAAGCGCCTGCACTTGTTTACCGAGATCCAAAACCACGCAGTTTCCTTCGCTATTGGTCGGGCGAGTACTGGTGAAATCGATGAGCTCAATATTTTGAACGCCTCTCTGCTCGCGATGAAACGTGCCGTCGAAGGTTTGAGTGTGAGACCTGATCATGTGTTAGTGGACGGAAATAAACTGCCTAAGTGGGAATACAGCGCAGAGGCAGTCGTGCGTGGGGATGCCTCCGTACCCGCTATCAGTGCGGCTTCGATCCTTGCCAAGGTGACTCGAGATCAGGAATTGATTTCACTTGACTCACAGTATCCCGAGTACGGGTTTGCCAAACATAAGGGTTATCCCACAGCGCAGCATATGGCGGCCATAGAAGCGCACGGTATTTTGCCTATCCACCGACGAAGTTTTGGTCCGATTGCCCGTTTGCTGAAACGTTAATTCGGGTTTTAATAAGTCCTATGGAATCCAAGTTTGTTCATCTTCGCGTGCATTCGGAGTTCTCGCTCACCGATGGTTTAGTGCGTGTCGGTCCTCTGATGAAATCGGTTGCGGCGGCGGGGATGCCCGCGGTCGCACTCACTGATCGAAATAATTTCTTTGGCCTTATAAAGGCGTACAAAGCGGCTGAGCGCGAGGGCGTAAAGCTCATTATCGGAGCCGATTTTGAGGTTCTAGAGGAGGACGAACGTCGCCACCAGGTGACGTTCCTAGCGCAGTCTACCGAGGGCTATCGCAACCTCACGGTCCTGATATCTCAAGCGTATCAAGAGGGACAAATTCTTGGCCGGCCGCTACTGCGACGCGATTGGATTCAAGCAAGAAGTCAGGGCTTGATTGCACTGTCTGGAGGCAGAAATGGCGATGTCGGTCAGCACCTCGTTGCCGGGCGAATTCAGGAAGCAAGAATGGCACTCCAATGGTGGATGTCCTTGTTTCCCGATCGTTACTACCTAGAGATTCAGCGAACGGGAAGAGAAAATGAGGAAAACTATCTACATTTAGCGGTGGACTTGGCCGCCAAAGAGGGCTGTCCTGTCGTCGCGACCAACGAGGTATGTTTCCTCACGCCCGAAGAATACGACGCTCACGAAGCAAGGGTGTGTATTGGTGATGGCCGAACGCTCAACGATCCTCGTCGACCACGACTCTTCTCAGAGCAGCAGTATCTTAGAACGCCTGATGAGATGGCGGACTTATTTCAAGATATTCCTGAGGCGATCGAAAATACCTTTCATATTGCAGCACGATGCTCCACCGAAATTGAGCTTGGAAAAGCTTATCTCCCGGACTTCCCTACGCCGGACGGAGTGACTATTGAGCAGCACCTCGAAAATTTAGCCAATGAGGGATTGGCAAAACGGCTTGCTACCCTAGATGTCGATGATGATCAGGTTTACCGAGACCGGCTTAAATTCGAGCTCGATATTATCAATCAGATGGGTTTTCCGGGCTATTTTTTGGTGGTGATGGACTTTATCCGGTGGGGTAAGGCTAATGGAATACCCGTTGGGCCGGGTCGGGGATCCGGTGCCGGCTCGCTGGTCGCTTACGCTCTTGAGATTACTGACTTAGACCCTATCGAATACGACCTCCTTTTCGAAAGATTCTTGAATCCGCAACGGGTTTCAATGCCTGACTTTGATGTCGACTTTTGTATGGATCGACGAGATGAGGTCATCGAATATGTTGCCCAAACGTATGGCCGTAAAGCCGTCTCTCAGATCATCACATTCGGAACCATGGCGGCAAAAGCGGTGGTGAGAGATGTTGCGCGAGTGCAGGACAAGCCTTACGCGCTAGCGGACAAGATGTCTAAGTTGATTCCCTTTGAAGTGGGGATGACGCTAGAAAAAGCACTCGAGCAGGAGGAACAGCTTGTTAGTCTTCTGAGTGAGGACAGCGCCGCTCAAGAAATTTGGGACATGGCGGTTCAGCTTGAGGGGCTTACCCGAAACGCGGGTAAACACGCGGGTGGTGTGGTTATTGCGCCGTCTCAACTTACCGATTTTTCACCGTTGTTTTGCGATGAGGAGGGCCATGGACTTGTCACGCAATACGATAAGAATGATGTCGAGGACGCGGGCCTCGTCAAGTTTGACTTTCTAGGTCTCAGGACGCTAACGATCATTGATTGGGCCGTCGCGATGATTAACGAGCGCGACGATATCGAAGAGCCGGTCGATATCAACCAGATACCACTCGACGATGTCGCTGTGTATAGCTTGCTTCAAAGTGCTGAGACAACCGCGGTTTTCCAGCTTGAAAGTCGAGGTATGAAGGAGTTGATTAAAAGCCTTCGACCGGATTGTTTCGAAGATATCATCGCTCTAGTAGCCTTATTTCGACCCGGACCCCTTCAGTCAGGAATGGTCGAAAATTTTATCGATCGAAAGCACGGTCGTGAACAGGTCTCGTATCCGGATGCACAATATCAGCATGAGTGGCTGCAACCGATCTTGGAGCCGACATACGGAATCATTTTGTATCAGGAGCAGGTGATGCAAATTGCGCAGGAACTGGCAGGTTACACCTTGGGTGGGGCCGATCTCTTGCGCAGGGCCATGGGAAAGAAAAAGCCCGAGGAAATGGCAAAGCAGCGCTCCGTTTTTGAGGAGGGTGCGAAGAATAAGGGCGTTGATCCAACGCTTGCCATGAAGATCTTCGATCTGGTGGAGAAGTTTGCAGGCTATGGCTTCAACAAATCGCACTCCGCTGCTTATGCACTTGTTAGTTATCAAACAGCCTGGCTAAAACGACACTTTCCGGCTGAGTTCATGGCTGCGGTGATGAGCTCTGAAATTGATAATACGGACAAGTTGCTGAGCTTACGCGACGAGTGTAAGCGCATGGGGTTAACGGTTAAAGCGCCCAATGTTCTCGAGGGAAAACGCCACTTTTCTGTTAATTCAGAAGGCCACATTATTTACGGTCTAGGAGGGATAAGGGGTCTAGGCGAGGGGCCGATTAATGATTTGCTCGATGCCAGAGATGACGCACCGTTTAGTGACCTTTTCGACATGTGTAGCCGAACTGATCCACGGAAGGTTAATCGGCGAGCAATTGAGGCGTTAATCAAAAGCGGTGCACTCGACGAACTGGGGGCCGAGCGATCCGTACTGATGTCCGCTTTGGATGATGCGCTGAGGGCGGCTGAGCAGTCGGCCGCAAACGAAGCAGCAGGTATGAGTGATTTATTTGGCGAAGTTGTTCCCTCTGCTGTGAGCGGGGACCCTTATCGAGATCACCGGCGCGCTCGCAGCTGGACACTCCGAGATGTTTTGGCTGGCGAAAAAGACAGCTTGGGTAGCTTTTTAAGTGGACACCCAATGGATGAGTTTCAGCAGGAAGTCCGCAAGTTTTCGCCGCGCTCGATCCGAGAACTCACCGCGGGGAGCAAGCAGTGGGTGGCTGGGTTGATAGTTGACGTTCGGCTTGTGAAAACACAGCGTGGAACGATGGCGGTTTTGCAGCTCGACGATGGCACTGGACAAATTGAGGCAACGGCCTACAGCGAGGTCTACGAGCAGAATCGTGACTTACTGGTAAAGGATCAAATTGTATTGGCTGATGGTCGTCTGCAAATGGATGATTTTAGAGGTCAGTTGTCGCTGCGAGCTAAATCCTTTACGACGCTAGAGGCTGCCAGAAGTTCGCGTGTACGTGAGCTAAAGCTTGGTCTAAGTGCGGATGCTATTGGGAAAGGGGTGTCTTCTGAGTTAAAGCGCGCATTCTCAGCCCATGCAGGGGATTGCCCTATTGTAGTCGAGTACAAGCAGGCAGCGGGGTCCGCGATGGTGCGATTTGGTGATCGCTATCGGATCACACCCACGGATACGTTGCTCGACCAGCTTAAGGAGTTAATAGGGCATGAATCCGTGGAACTTATTTACGAGCGCTAACGGCCCTTCGCTGAACGTTATTTTCGCTGTCTGAGTCAAAAAAGTCGTTTAGATTCCGAATAACAGGCGTTTTGCATATAGGCTTAGTTAATACTCCACTTAACCGTCACACTGCCGCAAGTTTTGGGAGTGGATAAATAGTATTATCCTGCGAAAGTAAGGCCGTCTGGCTGTTGCGCGGCGAGGAGTCGGAGAGATAATTTGAAATTAGTTTGGTTACTCATTTTTGCGATAGCAATGGTGTTATCCGCATGTGCAGATGAGCCCACTTGTTCGGTAGCGTCGGGTGATATGACTGCGCCGAGTGCAGGCTGTCTGGTGGTTGATCGAGGTGAAGTACTACTGGTGAAGATCATGGGAGGGAGTTATGGCCCCCCGGGTGGCTCCGTTGATAGTCGCGAATCGGCACAATGCGCGGCGGAGCGCGAGACCTATGAAGAGACCGGCGTCATCGCACACGCTCAAGATTTGGCTATCGAATTCGATAACGGTTTTCACCTTTATTGGTGTGATGCTGCTTCGGGGCGCGATATTAACATTACCCGACCGCTAGAAATAAAAGATGCAGACTGGTTTGCGCCGCAAGAGTTTCCGCAGTTAAAGTGGCGTTATCCGGATCAGGGCAACACCCTATATGCACTTTTGCAAGGCGGGCCTTCATGACGAAGACAGAAATAGAGGCGGCGGCGTTTCGGCGTTTGGTCGCACACCTTCAGCAGCGTACTGATGTTCAGAATATTGATCTCATGGAGTTGGCTGGGTTTTGCCGAAATTGCCTCTCTAAATGGTATGCAGAGGCAGCGAATGAGGCTGGCGAGTCTATGAGCAAGGACGCAGCGCGAGAGCTTGTTTACGGGATGCCTTACGAGGAGTGGAAATCACGATTCCAGACTCCGCTGAACGACTGATCGAATGCAGGTCACAGGTGTGACTGCGTGTTGCAAGGCAAGGCTATGTAAGTAATTTGCTTATGTATGACTCTGGCTTGGCCACGGGAAAGTCCGCCTTAAAGCCAAGCCATATTATGAGCCGCCAACCGGCGTCCTCTGCAACACGCTCTGATCGTAGAACCTCTGTCACTTAATCTCGGTTAGACGATTTTTCACTGCACCCACCTCTTGAGCTTGGAAAAACACTGCAGCAAACGGCCTCTAGCGGGTTTAAACGCTCGACTATTATTTGTCTGATGGGCTATCTGTGTCCGCAAGGTGTCGCTAAGCGGTCTCTAAATACGACTCGATACTTGGACAAGAGCAAATAAGGTTTCTGTCCCCGTAAACGTTGTCTACCCGATTAACAGGAGGCCAATATTTATCCGCTCTGAGCGAGTCAACGGGCCAGACAGCTTGCTCTCGAGAGTACGGTCTATACCACTCGGTCGCAGTAACCTCATCGATTGTGTGTGGCGCATTCTTTAGCGGGTTATCCACTGGGTCTAATCTTCCTTCCTCGACGGCCCTGATTTCATCCCGAATCGACAGCATGGCATCACAGAACCGGTCGATCTCAGCAAGTGACTCTGATTCGGTGGGCTCAATCATCAACGTTCCAGCAACAGGAAAAGACATAGTGGGTGCGTGGAATCCGTAATCGATTAGACGCTTTGCTACGTCCTCTTCACTAATGCCTGTACGCTCTTTTAACGGTCTGATGTCAATAATGCACTCATGCGCCACGGTCCCTTTACGGCCGGTATAAAGAACATCGAAGTGACCGCGCAGTCGCTTAGCAATATAGTTGGCATGAACAATCGCAATCCGACTCGCTTCAGTCACTCCATCTGGCCCCATCATCGCTATGTACATCCAAGAAATTGGAAGGATCGAAGCGCTGCCAAAAGGAGTTGCCGAAATCACGTTATTTGTCGCATCCAGACCTGCTTGTGGTACGACCACCGACGAGGCCAAGTAAGGCGCCAAGTGTTGTCCAACACCGATGGGCCCCATTCCAGGGCCGCCTCCACCATGGGGGATACAAAACGTTTTGTGTAGATTCAAGTGCGAAACATCAGCGCCAAATTTCCCAGGTCCGGCCAGGCCAACTAGTGCGTTGAGGTTTGCACCATCGACGTACACCTGACCGCCGTGCTCATGAATTAGTGCGCACAGCTCAACAATAGATGTCTCAAATACACCGTGTGTCGACGGATATGTGACCATGATGGCTGCGAGGTCTGCTGAGTGGGACGCCACTTTTTCCCTGAGGTCCTGCATGTCAACGTTGCCATTCTCATCACAGCTAACAAGCACAACCTTCATGCCTGCCATTACAGCACTCGCCGGGTTGGTTCCGTGCGCCGAGGTGGGAATGAGACAAATGTTGCGATGCGACTCACCACGTGCTCGGTGATATCGCCGGATAGCCATTAGACCTGCGTATTCCCCCTGCGCGCCCGAATTTGGTTGAAGCGACATGGCATCGTAGCCGGTGCACTCTGTTAACCACCCAGACAGTTCTTCCAGCATAGCGAGATAACCACGGACTTGGTGCGATGGGGCGAAAGGGTGTACCCGTGCAAATTCAGGCCAAGAAACAGGGATCATCTCTGCAGCAGCATTGAGTTTCATGGTGCAGCTGCCGAGAGGAATCATGGCGCGAGTAAGAGAAATATCTTTGTTCTCCAGCCGCTTCAGGTACCGCAGCATCTCCGTTTCAGTTCGATAATCATGAAACAGAGGGTGTTGAAGATAATCCATTTCACGTGATAGACGCGGCGTAATAGGGGACGGTACGTCAGTCTCTGTGACGTTAGCTTTACCCGTGAACAGTTGGATGAGTGAATCGAGCTCCTCTCCAGTGGTTGTCTCATCGAGAGAAACCCCGATGTGCTCGTTGTCGATTCGGCGTAAGTTGAATCCTGCCTCTTCGGCACTCGCGATCAGCGTATCAGCAGACTCTGTTTTGATGGCGAGGGTATCAAACCATGACTCGTTCACGACCTCGTGCACTGAGGCGTTCACAGCGGCGGCTAACTGAGACGTGTATCCGTGTATACGGCTCGCGATTGCGCGCAGTCCTTCCGGACCGTGATGCATGGCATAGAGCCCCGCCATAATAGCCAGCAGTGCTTGAGCCGTGCATATGTTACTCGTGGCTTTTTCTCTACGTATGTGCTGTTCACGGGTTTGCATCGCCATTCTGAGGGCCTGTCGGCCCCTACTATCAATCGACACGCCGATGACACGCCCCGGCATCGAGCGTTTATATTCGTCGCGAGTGGCAAAGAAAGCGGCGTGAGGCCCGCCGAAGCCCATGGGCACGCCAAATCGCTGGGAACTACCAACAACTACGTCGGCCCCCATTGAGCCGGGCGATTTCAACAGTGTTAACGCAAGCAGGTCAGTCGCGACACCCACTAAAATATTTTTCTGGTGAGCGGTTTCGATTACTTGTCTCAAGTCGCGCACGTGACCAAAGGTGCCGGGATACTGCAAAAGCATGCCAAAGGCGTCATCTATCTGGGTCAGTGACTCAGGGCTTATCAAGGCAACATCAATTCCGAGAGGCTCCGCTCGTGTCTGCAAAAGCGAGATCGTTTGCGGGTGGCAGTCATCTGATACGATAAAAGTTGACGATTTTGATCGTCGGTTCATGCGATGCATGAGCGTCATGGCTTCGGCCGCAGCCGTCGCTTCATCAAGCAGTGAAGCGTTTGCCAGCGGCATTCCCGTCAGGTCAATGATCACTTGTTGGAACGTGAGTAGGGTTTCAAGCCGTCCTTGTGAGATCTCCGGTTGGTAGGGGGTATAAGCGGTGTACCAGCCAGGATTCTCAAAGACGTTTCGCAGTAACACTGGGGGCGTGAGCGTGTCGTAGTACCCCATACCAATACAGCTGCGGAGAACCACATTTTGCTCGGCATAAGCGCGAAGCTTTTTGAGTGCCTCGGCTTCGCTGAGTGCTGCTGGAAGCGACAGGCTCTGCTGCAATTTGATGTTGTCAGGAATCGCGGTGTCGATGAGATCCTCGACACTATCAAAACCGATAGTGGATGCCATTTCTTGCTGTTGGGCTGTGGTTGTTCCGATGTGACGATGCTGGAAATGATGTGTGACGCCCTGACTCAAAGCTTTGTCTCCTGATGACTGGTGGCTCGTTTAAACGAAGCGCAATAATAACACTCGCTTGGCGCTTCCGTAGTTGGAGGAGGGGGGAGTGTCGTGGTTTTAGAGAATTTATTTTAGCTTATCGGTATTCGATAGATTCGATAAACCACTCGGTTTCTTGTTCGGGTGTTTGCACCACTACTGTATCGCCCTGAGACTTACCGAGAAGCGCTCGTCCCAAAGGCGAATCACAGCTCAGAAGCCCCTCGGAGAGATTGAATTCATCGGGTCCCACAATTCGAAACTGGTGAGATACCCCGTCACCATCCTCGAGCATAATATGAGCGCCAAAATAGACTTTGGTCGGGTCACTGGGTACCGAGTCCACTACATTGAGTTCTTCCAAGCGTTTTTGCAAAAAACGCACTCGGGAATCGATTTCTCTCAGTCGTTTCTTGCCGTAGATATAATCGCCGTTTTCCGACCTATCACCATTAAGCGCCGCTGCGTGCACAACTGCCGTCACCTTGGGGCGTTCATCTTTCCAAAGCATTGTAAGCTCGTCGCGAAGCCGCTGAGCGCCCTCCGGCGTAATGTAGGGAGAGGCTTTGTTTCGGGGTGGGCGATACCGAGACATCAATGCTCCTTAGCAATCGATATTTAGCTTTTGGGGGCGACTCCCTCGGCCAGACTACCGAGAAGTATATTATGTTCTCCGGGCAGGTAGAATTAGGTTAGTGGCTGCGCTACTCGCACAAGCAGCCACAGAAAGAAAACAATGAGACACACAAGATACGAAGGAAAAGTAGGGGAGCACATGCGTTTGTCACGAGCTTTTATTTCGGCCTTTATCACGGGTGCGGTCATGGTCAGCATGAACCCTATGGTGCGGGGAGAGTTTGGCTGCCCTGAGCTCGAGGGAGATTTTCAACCAGGAGGCCTTTTATGGGGACGGGTGTCACCTGATACAGCCCTCGAATTCAATGGGGTCGACGTGCCAGTGCTAGAGGATGGCACATTCCTGTTGGGACTCGGACGCGACGCGCCTGCCACAGTCGAACTAAAGATCGGTGATGCTAACGCGTGCACTATCGATATCGAGAGTCGGCAGTATCGAATTTCTCGCGTAGAAGGCGTACCTCAAAGAACGGTAACGCCACCCGCGGAACAGCTTGCACGCATTCGGGCGGAGAGAGAGCGAGTCCGAGCTGCAAAAGCAACGCGTGTGCAACGCAAAGATTTCTTGGACGCCGTTAAAGCTGGCTTGGACTGGCCCGCAATAGGACGCATCAGCGGGGTCTATGGTAGCCAGCGCTTCTATAACGGAAAGCCCGGGAATCCGCATTATGGTGTTGATGTCGCTCAGCCCAAGGGAACGCCCGTACTCTCTCCGGGACCCGGTGTCATCACGCTCGCTGAACCTGACCTGTTTTATTCGGGCGGTACAGTCATACTTGATCATGGATATGGCTTGAACTCTTCGTTCCTGCACATGAGCCGCATCGATGTCAGCGTTGGTGATGAGGTGAAAGCGGGCGACCCGATTGGTGCTATCGGTGCGACAGGTCGGGCCACGGGTCCCCATCTAGACTGGAGGATGAGTTGGTTTAATCAGCGGATTGATCCCCAATTACTGGTCCCACCCATGCCCTGAGGTGGTTTAGGGCGTATACTCAGCCCGCGTCAAAGGAGAAAAACGTGCTCGACAAAAAGTTACTTCAAATATTGGTCTGCCCCGTCACAAAGGCGCCACTGGATTACGACGAGACAGCGCAAGAGCTCGTGTGTAAAGCGAGCGGATTAGCTTACCCCGTCCGTGACGGTATTCCTGTTCTGTTAGAGGGCGAGGCGAGAGTGCTAACCGCCGATGAAAAGCTGGGGTAACGGGGATGGAAGACACGATATTTGGGAAAATCACGCGAGGTGAGATCCCGACCGACTTTCTTTACCAAGACGAGCACTGCGTTGTCATCAACGATCTTTATCCGCAGGCGCCGACACACGTTTTGATCATTCCACGAAAGCCAATACCTATGCTGGCGGCGGCCGGTGAGGAAGACCAAGCTCTACTAGGTCACTTGCTTGTTGTTGCAGGAAAGGTTGCACGGCAACTGGGTGTCGACGATGCGTTTCGCCTTGTGATTAATAACGGTGAGGGTGGCGGCCAAACGGTTTTCCATCTTCATTTACACATCCTCGCGGGACGCGATATGAAAGAAGGTGAAATCGCTCAAGGTTTGAACCAATAACCGACGTTCCTTGAACCCCCTATTTAGAGATATAACCATGAAAACCGCTGATATAAGAGAGGCGTTTCTTTCCTACTTTGAGCGCCAAGGACACACACGCGTGGCTTCCAGTTCGCTGGTCCCACACGACGATCCGACCTTGCTCTTCACTAATGCTGGAATGAATCAGTTTAAGGACACCTTCCTAGGTTTGGAGGCCCGCGACTACAACCGAGCGGTGTCGAGTCAGCGCTGTGTTCGTGCGGGTGGTAAACACAACGATTTAGAGAACGTCGGGTACACCGCGCGTCACCATACCTTCTTCGAAATGCTCGGAAACTTCAGCTTTGGAGATTACTTTAAGCGTGAGGCAATTAACTTCGCATGGACGTTCCTAACCGAAGATTTGAAGTTGCCAAAGGACAAGCTGTGGGTCACGGTCCACACCTCCGATGACGAAGCTGCCCAAATCTGGGTTGATGAGATTGGCGTTGATCCCAACCGCCTCTCACGTCTCGACGAAGATAACTTTTGGCAAATGGGCGACACCGGCCCATGTGGACCTTCTTCAGAAATATTCTTTGATCACGGGCCAGAGGTGCCAGGCGGACCGCCCGGATCTCCGGATGACGATTTAGATCGTTATATCGAAATCTGGAACCTTGTATTCATGCAGTACAACCGCGACAGCGCGGGTGAGCTGCACCCGCTCCCAGCGCCATCAGTCGATACAGGGATGGGGTTGGAGCGTATCTCTGCGGTACTACAGGGCGTTCACAACAACTACGACATCGATCTTTTTAAAGCATTGATCGCAGCGACAGCTCAGGAGTTGAGGGTTGAGGACCGCAGTCATACGTCGCTTCGTGTCGTGGCCGACCACTTGCGTTCTTGCGCCTTCCTAATTGCTGACGGGGTCCTGCCAAGTAACGAAGGCCGTGGTTACGTGCTTCGTCGGATTTTACGTCGTGCTATTCGTCACGGTAACAAGCTCGGAGCTACGGAGCCGTTCTTTGCCAAGCTCGTGCCTGCGTTAGTCAAAGAAATGGGAGAAGCATACCCAGAGTTGGTGAAGCAACAAGATGCGATCATGAAAGCTCTCTCATCAGAGGAAGAACAGTTTGCGCGCACACTCGATAAAGGTATGGACATTCTGGAGCAAGCGCTCAGTTCCCTAGAGGGTAATCAGATACCCGGCGATGTGGTTTTTCGGCTCTATGACACCTTTGGCTTCCCCGTTGATCTCACCAATGATATTGCGCGGGAGCGTGGCCTTGAACTTGATATAGAGGGTTACGAGGCGGCGATGCAGGCGCAACGTAAGCGCTCTCAAGAGAGTGGTTCCTTTCAGGTCGACTACAACAACGTTATCAATGTTGAAGGCGAAACCGAGTTTTTGGGTTATGCAGAGGTCGAATCGATATCCTCTGTCCGTGGCATATTTGTAGAGGGTGAGGCGCGTGATGCGATTGCTACTGGCGACTCCGCTGTCATCGTTCTCGATAGAACACCCTTCTATGGCGAGAGCGGTGGTCAGGTTGGTGACACAGGGTATATAAGCACTGATTTGGCAAAGCTTGAGGTTCGCGACACAACGAAAGCTCAGGGGCACCATCTTCACCATGTTGTCGTTGTTGAGGGCACCCTGAGTACGGGTGAAAATGTTAATGCAGTTATCGATGCATCGCTGCGAACCCGAATCAAGGCAAATCACTCGGCGACACATTTGATGCATGAGGCACTCAGACAAGTCCTCGGAGAGCACGTGCAGCAGAAAGGTTCGTTGGTGGACGCGGATAAATTGCGCTTCGATTTCTCTCACACAGAAGCTATGACTGCCGAGGAGTTAGAGCGGGTTGCTTCAATCGTGAATGACCAAGTTAGAGCTAACGCTGAGGTTCTTACTCAGGAAATGGATATGGAGTCTGCTATTGCTGCAGGTGCTACCGCTCTGTTTGGTGAGAAATACGGTGACGAAGTTCGCGTACTTACGATGGGTACTGACGGGTTCTCGGTGGAGCTATGCGGTGGGACGCACGTCTCTCGAACCGGCGATATTGGTATTTTCCGCATTCAGAGTGAGGCGGGCGTCGCCTCCGGCGTACGTCGCATCGAGGCAGTAACTGGAGTCGGAGCGCTCGCTGATATTGCTAAAGCGGACCGGGCACTCGCTGAAGTGTGCGAGGTTGTGAAAGCATCACCTGGGTCTGTGGCGGAAAAGGTTTCCAACCTTCGAAAAGAAGTCAGAGAGCTTGAAAAACAAATCACCCAGCTCAAGCAAAAGCTTGCCACTGGCGCTGGCTCAGACCTCACGGCGGGCGCGGTATCCGTTGGGGAGATTAAAGTCTTGGGAACGGTTGTTGATGGTGCCGACGCGTCTACTTTGAGAGACACTCTAGACCATTGTAAGAACAAGCTAGGCTCGGGTGTTGTACTGCTGGCAGCTGTTGATGGTGACAAGATCTCGCTAGTTGCAGGCGTAACCAAGGATCTTACCGAGAAGGTTCGCGCAGGTGATGTCATGAAGGAGTTTGCTGGGCGCGTGGGCGGTAAAGGCGGCGGAAGACCGGATATGGCTCAAGGTGGCGGCACCGATGTGAGCGCCCTTGAACCCGCACTTGCGGACCTCCCTGCATGGGTCTCTGATAAGCTCGCTTGAGAACCCATGCTGCGGTGATATGAGCACTTTGCACGCACTTATCACCTTTAAGTGATTCTCTAAACCGTGTTTAATACGCGGCTTTTCGGCGACCCTTATATTTCTCATGGCACTTATTGTCCAAAAATACGGTGGCACTTCAGTCGGCTCTATCGAGCGCATTGAGGCCGTAGCTGAGCGCGTGGCAAAGCACCACGCTGCGGGCGATCAGCTCATTGTGGTTGTGTCCGCAATGTCGGGCGAGACTAATCGCTTGTTAAGCTTGGCGGGAGAAATCTCAGACACGCCCGATCCTAGAGAGTTGGATATGCTGGTCTCAACGGGCGAGCAGGTATCCATGGCTTTGCTTGCCATGGCACTTCAAAAACGTGGCGTTGGGGCGATCTCCCTAAAGGGAAGCCAGGTTGTAATCAAGACCGATAGTTTCCATAGTAAGGCACGTATCAAAGATATCGATGCCACTCGACTTCACGCTGAGCTCGCTGAGGGAAAGGTCGTGATTGTGGCGGGTTTTCAAGGTGTCGACGAGCGGGGTGAGACCACAACACTGGGGCGCGGAGGTTCTGATACCTCAGCTGTTGCACTAGCGGCGGCGGTAACAGCGTCGGAATGTCAGATTTATACCGATGTTGATGGTGTCTACACGACGGACCCACGTGTGGTAGACGGCGCTAAACGTCTCGATAGCATCACGTTTGAGGAAATGCTGGAGATGGCGAGTATGGGTTCTAAGGTGCTGCACCTACGCTCTGTAGAGTTTGCAGGTAAGTACGGTATACCACTTAGGGTACTGAGTAGTTTTAAAGATGGGCCCGGAACACTCATCTCAGTAGACGAGGAAAATCTGATGGAAGCGCCAACTATTGCCGGTATCGCCTTTAATCGCGACGAAGCAAAGCTCACCATAATTGGTGTTCCCGATACGCCCGGTATCGCTTATCAAATTCTCGGTCCCATTGGTGAGGCTAACATTGAGGTCGACGTTATCCTTCAGAACGTGGGGGATGAGGGTAAGACTGACTTTACCTTTACCGTCTCGCGAAATGACCTGTCTCGTGCAGAGGCGATTCTTGAAAAACATATCTCTGAATTAGGTGCGATGGAGTGGCGATCAGACAGCAAGATTGCCAAGGTCTCAGTGGTTGGTGTTGGCATGCGATCGCACGCGGGTGTCGCGGCCACGATGTTCCGCGCATTGTCCGAGGTTGGCGTTAATATTCAAATGATCAGTACCTCTGAGATAAAGATCTCGGTCATCATCGAGGAAAAATTCCTTGAGCTGGCGGTTCGAGCGTTGCATTCGGTCTTTGGGCTGGATGCAGACGAGGCTGGCGATCCTGAAAGCTGAGGTGTAGTCTCAGTTTAGGTTGGACAAACAAGGACGTTAGTTATGCTGATTTTAACCCGCAGAGTTGATGAGTCGTTGGTTATTGGCGACAACGTCACGGTCACAATCTTAAGTGTCAAAGGCAACCAAGTTCGGATTGGTGTTGATGCCCCAAGGGATGTAACCGTACATCGCGAGGAGCTGGCGCAAAAGCAAGATTCCCGGGATTATAAGCTATCTTCGAGGGGTGATGACTGAGACGGTTTAGTGATTGTCACCCAATAAAATAATAAGACAGACGATGACCTCAAAAATCACCGTATCCCCCTTGACTCCTGCCATTGGCGCCGAGATTGGTAATATCGACCTGCGGCAGGTGAGCGGCGATGATATTGCAGACATCCGAGCCGCATTGCTTGAATACAAAGTCATATTCTTCCGAGACCAAACGCTGTCGCAGGAAGAGCATATCGCTTTTGCACGCCAGTTTGGTGAACTTGAGATTCACCCTGCAACCCCAAAGGCGCAGAACAATCCAGAGGTGCTACATATTGCACATGGGCCTGATTCCAAGGGGGAGGAAAACTTCTGGCACTCCGATGTGACTTGGCGCGAAAAGCCGTCGCTGGGGTCAATTCTTAAGGCGGTAGAGGTGCCTCCGGTTGGTGGCGATACGTTGTTCGCCAACATGGTGATGGCCTATGAGTTACTGTCTGATGATGTTAAGGAAGTCATCACGGGTCGAGTTGCTGTCCACGATATCGCCCGCGTCTTTGCTGGTCGGTTGAATAAAAGTGCTGAAGAGTTGCGCGAGCGCTACCCACCCATGGAGCACCCCATCGTTAGAACGCATCCCGAAACAGGTGAGTCTGTTCTTTATGTGAACACTGCCTTTACCAGTCATATCAAAGACATGGATGAGGGCGAGAGTGGTCGGTTATTGCGCAAACTGTATCGAACGGCAGCAAATCCAGAAATTCAATGTCGGTTCCGATGGCAGCCAGGTTCGTTAGCGTTCTGGGATAACAGGGCTTCACAGCATTTTGCGAGTTCCGATTATTTTCCTCAGGTTAGAAAGATGGAGCGTGTAACGATTGCGGGTGATCGCCCCTTTTGGAAAACGATCTGACCTCGCGCAGAGGGTTGTACAGACCTACAATTTACGAGCTTCAGATATCGCAATTCGTGCCGGTTGTGATATTCTCGCGCGCTCGTTGTTTGACACATTGAGCCAACAACATTTGGAGAAGTGGCCGAGTGGCTGAAGGCGCTCCCCTGCTAAGGGAGTATACGTTAATCGCGTATCGAGGGTTCGAATCCCTCCTTCTCCGCCATCATTTGAAAAGGGACCCAGCGGTCCCTTTTTTTGTTTTTGGATCGGCGATCCCAAAAGGGGGCTTCCAATCAATCAAATGACCTCTAGGCCTTAGCTCGCAATTACCGTAGCTGACTGTCCTCATGTCTTGAGTATTTCGTGTACTGACTGTGCTAGCGTTCCCGTTGAACCGATGAACTTACTTGAGCGCAACTAGGAGATACGCATATGACTGGTTTGGAAAAGAGTTATTACTGCGGCGCTTCCACCACGCAAATTATTTACGAGACTATTGGCGGATTTTTTGACCGGGTGGTCAATGAATATCCGAATAACCCAGCCTTGGTACTGAGACATCAAAATGTTGACTGGACCTACTCTGAGCTTAAGCAGCGTGTTGATCAGCTTGCTGCGGGTTTGATCTCGCTTGGTATTAACCCCGGTGACCGTGTGGGTATCTGGGGCCCCAACAGTGCGGAATGGGTATTAACGCAATTAGCCACTGCCAAGATCGGCGCAATTATGGTCTGCGTTAATCCCGCCTATCGCCTTTACGAGCTTGAGTACGCGCTGAATAAGGTCGAATGCAAAGCACTGATCACGGATGAACAGTTCAAGACGAGCGATTATCTCGAGATATTGAGGACACTTGCGCCCGAGCTTGAGCATTGCGCGCCCGGACAGCTGGATGCTGCCAAACTGCCCCACCTGAAGCACGTAATCCGCATGGGGTTGGCGGCGAGTCCCGGGATGTACAACTTTGATGATGTTTGCGCCGCTGCCTCAGATGAAGATCGGGCCGCATTGTCAGATCTTCAAAGTAAGTTAAAACCAGATGATGCGATCAATATTCAGTTTACAAGTGGAACCACTGGCAACCCAAAGGGCGCCACACTATCGCATTGTAATATTCTCAATAACGGCTATTTAACGGGCGAGGCTATGCGACTGACGCCGGCAGACAAGCTGTGTATACCGGTTCCTCTGTATCACTGTTTTGGTATGGTGCTCGCCGTTCTCGCCTGTGTGTCCCATGGTGCTACGATGGTTTTTCCAGGGGCGGCGTTTGAGCCCGAGCAAACGTTGCAGACGGTTCAAGAAGAGCAATGTACTGCGTTACATGGCGTGCCCACCATGTTCATCACCGAGCTCGATCATCCTAATTTTGGCAAATTTGACCTTTCGAGCCTTCGAACCGGGATTATGGCCGGTGCGCCCTGTCCGGTTGAAGTCATGAAGCGGGTGATTTCAGAAATGCATATGCAGGATATTTTGATTGCCTACGGACAAACCGAGTTGAGTCCGATCAATAATATGACCCTGCCCGATGATTCGCTTGAACGCCGCACTGAAACGGTCGGACGTGCTATGCCGTGGGTCGAAATCAAGATTGTGGACGAAGCAGGGCATGTTGTCCCCGTTGGGCAAAAGGGCGAGATATGCACACGGGGTTACTCGGTTATGCAGGGGTATTGGAATGACCCTGAAAAAACTGCTGAGACGATTGATACCTCTGGCTGGCTGCACTCTGGTGACATCGCGACCATGGATGCGTCGGGTTATGTGCGCATTGTTGGTCGCATCAAGGATATGATTATCCGTGGTGGTGAGAATATTTATCCACGGGAGGTTGAGGAGTTTCTTTATCAGCATCCGGCGATTTCAGAAGTTCAGGTATTTGGTATTCCCGATGAAAAGATGGGTGAGGAAGTCTGTGCTTGGATTCAACTCAACGACGGTGCGCAACTAACGGCAGACGAGGTGAAGACCTACTGCAAGGACCAGATCACACATTTCAAGGTACCCCGTCATATCCAATTTGTAAGCGAGTACCCCATGACCGTGACAGGTAAGATACAGAAGTTTGTTATGCGAGATGAGATGCTCGCGTTGCTCTCGAAGGCTGGGTAATTCCTTGGTGCGATCACAAGTCATCGCCAGGCTAGGTATAGTCTTTTTGGATTGAGCTGTGAAACGCGAGACGGGGATGATCAGTGACAGGTGGTAAACCATTTTTTTCACAAAAGCGTCAGCAACTGAAGTCAAACGTATTTCAGGTGACGACCGCTGTCCTTTGCTCTTTGCTGACACAGATTAGTTTCGCCGATGAGCGCCTCGAATCTCTACTCGACGGCACTGATGTGACACCCGCTATTAGCGGTCTGCAGATCACGCTAATTGATAATGGAGCGGTGTCTCATCAGTTCGCAAAGGGACTGGTTGGAGGTCCCGACGGACGCCCTACAGCGATCAATCATGACCACAAGATCCGTGTGGCTTCGATATCTAAGTTGGTTGTAGCCATTGGTGTAATGCGGCTCGCTGAGCAAGAAAGAGTTGATTTGGACGCCGATGTATCTGACTACCTGGGATGGACACTCCGCAATCCAAATCATCGCGCACAGGAAATTACTCTTCGCCAACTGCTCTCTCATACGTCTTCGATTAGAGATGCAGGCGAGTACTTTATTCCGGCAGGTAAAGGTGAGCTCAGAGATTTTTTCGAACCAAATTCAGAGTTTTGGCGCGATGGTGCTCACTGGGCATCGAGGCATGAGGCGCCTGGGGCCTACTTCGAATACGCCAATCTAAATTTTGGTGTGATTGCAGAGGTTATAGAGCATGTTTCGGGTCAGCGATTCGACCACTTCATGCGTGGAGCGGTGTTGAGACCTTTGGGATTGGCGGCTGATTTTAATGCCTGCGAAGTGCCGCGCGAGCATCTAGGAGGCGCGCTAAGTAAGCGCTTTGAGAGTTACAAGTGGCAACCCGAGCGATCGTGGGTGACACAGGTCGATGGTGCGCGGCGCGTATGTTTTTACGGTGATGCGATGCTCGACGATCCGGCTGCATTCCTCGAGAGTTACCAATTAGGGAGCAACGCAACAATCTTCTCTCCGCAAGGGGGATTGAGAGCAAGTGCAGATGACTTGGCCGGCATTCTGCAGCTACTTATTAATAAGGGTTCTTTTAACGGTAAACAGTGGCTGAAACCAGAATCAATTCAGAGCATGTTGGAACCTGCCTGGCAGCTCTCATCTGGAGCGAATAATGGGATGAGTGCGGGAGAGGCCGAGCCGGGTGGTACTGCTGAGGGATTGATGACAAGTTATGGCCTGTCGGTTCATCGCATCGATATGCGTGCCTGGGGGTTCGAACAAGGTCCCAGATACTTGGTAGGGCACCTAGGACAGGCCTACGGCGTATTGAGTCACGCGCTTTTCGACCCCGTCTCGGGTGATGGTATCGTTACCATTGTCAGTGGCACGGGTGACAATCCTGCAGTGAATGCTGGACATAGTCCACTGTATCGCCTGGAGGAGGAGTTAGTTAATTGGTGGATCAATCACCGAGAAAGCGATGGCGATGAGGCTGCTGAGCCGGAGAATCATGGTGTTTCGAGTCGATAGACCTTTCTAGCCACACCCGAAAACATGAGATTCTTATCGTCCTCTGAAAAATGCGAGGTCATTTTTTTGAAGGCGTTCCAGAGTACGCGATAGCCCACCGACAAGCGATCTACTGGAAAGTTACTCTCGAACATGCAGCGCTCGGGACCAAAGCAGGCGATTGTATGCTCATAGTAGGGGGATTGCGCGTCGACAAACTCGTCTGAACTGGGTGGTATGTCTCGTCCGTACCAGCCAAAACCATTGTCAGGCATTGCCAGGCCACCGAGCTTGGCAAACACATTGGGGCAGAGAGCTAATTCCGCGATGTCGCTTTTCCAGGTCTCGAAAATGGCCTCGCGCTGACCTGCAAACGGTCCAACACCCAATGGTGTGCCAAAGTGATCGAGGATAATCGTCGTCTCAGGTACAGCACGTGCAAGGGCAATCAACTCCCGCAGTTGGAAATGATAGAGCCATGTATCAAAAGTGAGACCTCGTTGACCGATGCGGTCAAGCCCCCGTCGGAACGCATCTTGTCCGAATAAGCCAGCTTCGGCAGCTCCGGGTATGACAAGCCCTTCGATTCCGGCAGCACAGGCGCCAGCTTGCCGAACACCTCTAAATAAGCCGTTGCTGACTTTATCGTGGGCATCTAAGACACTATCTAAATGCTCATCTCTTAGATCGGCATGGGCGATGAGTCCAGCAATTTGCGTTGGGCTGTTTTGCTCCTTAGCTAGTTTGGCTGCATTAGCAATGAATTCAGTTTCACCAACGGACATCAGGTGCTCCGGGCCTTCTTTGAAGTATGCGGCACCACACTCCATGTAGACCGTTTGTGACACCTTGTGCCCATCCGAGGTATCCGAAAGAAGTTCGGTCAGGTTGTAGCCCATGCTGGGTTGAGGCCATAGATGATGATGCGGATCGACGAGGTCTCGATCTGGATCGACGACTTCTTCAGATATCTGTCTTAGCCATTCCGAATTGTTAAACATAGTGTCATCTCCCGTCGTCGCCACATTCGCTTCCCCAAGAATATTACATTCATCGATGGGCAGAGATAAAACGAGTGAATTGCAAAATCGGCACGGCCCTTGCAGGGTGTAAATCATATCTACAGCGCCTTGGTTGTTTTGAGGAATACATGTCGTCAACATTAGATACAGGGATTCGCCTGTTTTTGAATGAGTTTTCTGCTGCCCGCGAACTTAATGGGGTGTTCACGAGAAACGTGGAGTCTTATTTTCTGGAGTATGCGTCGCGGCTTAGCACGCGTGCAGCGGCCGAGGAGCGGCCCATTATCGTTGGTTTAAACGGTGCGCAGGGATCAGGGAAATCAACGCTTAGCGAGTTGTTGGCAGAGCTTTTACCCGAATTTTTTGATGTGGATTGCCACGTTTTATCTATCGACGATTTTTACTTAACCAGAGCGCAACGGAAGAAACTTGGCGGGGCGATACACCCACTGTTGGCAACGCGTGGTGTGCCTGGAACGCATGACTGCTCGCGTTTGAAAGAGACGTTGGAAGCATGCTCAGAGGTGTCAGGCGCTGATATCGCGCTTCCTATTTTCGACAAACTTAAAGATGATCGCACCAGAAAGGTGCGAAAGATCAGAGTTGGTGCAAAGCCAACCGTAATTCTCCTCGAGGGATGGTGTGTTGGGATTCCACCTCAGTCGAATTTAGAGCTAGCCGTACCCTCGGGTAGCTTCGAGTTTTCTAATGACAACCTTGGTACTTGGCGCAACTATGTGAATGAGCAGTTAGCAACGACGTATGCGGAGATTTTTGCAAAAATCGACTATCTGAGCATGTTAAAGCCGCCCTGTTTTGAGGCGGTGTTAGATTGGCGAGTCGAGCAAGAAGTCCGGTTGATTGCCAGGCGACGAGCGGCGAATGGCGATGATTCGATAAAGGGGATGAACGTCAAACAAGTTGCGGCGTTTGTCGAAAACTTTAGACGGCTGACCTGTCATGCAATGACCGTTATGCCTGCTATGGCGAATGAAACTTGGGAACTCCAGGCCGACAGATTGATTCTTGCTGAGGTGCAGCGCGCGTGAAGATCCCTCCAGTCATCTACACAGACCTCGATGGCACCTTACTCGATCACGACACCTATTCTGCCGAGGAGGCGAGGGAGGTCTTGAGTAGGTTGACGGCGCGAGACGTTCCTGTGATTCCTGCTACGAGCAAAACCTTTGCTGAGGTGGCTCACTTCCGAAAGCAGATGGATCTGAATCATGCCTTTATCGTGGAGAACGGAGCAGCTGTTTATGTCCCAATGGATCTCAACATCCGATGTCCTATGGGTAGTAAAATATTTGAGAATTACTGGGTACGTGAGTTTGGCGTGAGACGCCAAGCACTGGACGACGTACTTGAAGCCTTGGATATGAGCAGCCGATACCGTTTCAAGTCGCTCAATGAAATGCGTCCCTCAGAGGTGGCGGAAATCACAGGGCTGGATATTCAATCTGCTGAGCGCGCTCAAATCCGACGCTACTCAGAAACGATTGATTGGCGTGATTCCGAGGACTCGCTGAAAGAATTCTCAAAGGTACTGACAGACATCGGTTTCGTGGTCTCCCACGGTGGGCGTTTCGTTCACTTAATGGGGCCCAATAACAAAGGCATTGCAGCGCTTTGGTTTCATAATTTGTTGAAGCGAGAGTGGACACCTGACCTTGCCTGTATTGCTGCGGGCGATGCCCCCAACGATCGAGAGATGCTCGAAAACGCTGACTTTGCGCTGGTTATGCGCAATGACCGAGGTACACCGCTCTCACTCGAGCGCACAGGCCCGACCTATCGTTCACAGGGTTGTGGGCCTAGCGCCTGGTCGACGGGAATCCAAGAAATTTTTGAAACCAATGGATGGGAGATCTGATGGCTGATTTTTATCAAAGTCCGCATATTGCTACTTTACATAATCTACGTAGCCGCGCCGTTGAGGAGTTAGAAGCACAGCTCGTTAATTTCTCAGCAACCCGTCCCTTGGGTCTTATTCTGCCATCGCTTTATTCGGAACTCGAAACACCAGCGATGCCGCTGATTCGCTCGGAGCTCGAAAAAGTACCTTACCTTTCGCAGGTGGTTATCGGACTCGATCGGGCAGACCAAGAGCAGTACGAGTCGGCACTGTCTTTCTTCAAAACCCTGCCTCAGCAGCACCGGGTGTTATGGCACGACGGACCACGTTTGCGGGCAATTCATTCCGAGCTTGCGACTCGGGGACTGGCACCCCATGAGCCCGGCAAAGGCCGTAATGTCTGGTATTGCATGGGCTATGTCTTAGCGACCTCACGTGTCGATGCTGTGGCGCTCCACGACTGCGATATTCTCACCTATGATCGGAGCTTACTCGCGAGATTGATTTATCCCGTGGCGCATCCCCAATTCAGCTTTGAATTTTGCAAGGGCTATTACGCGCGTGTTGCAAATGAGAGGCTGAATGGCCGGGCGTGCCGTCTCTTAGTAGGTCCTTTGATTCATGCGACCAAACGTGTTTTGGGTGAGAACGATTTCCTGAATTACCTAGATAGTTTTCGTTATCTATTAGCCGGCGAGTTCGCCTTTCGTAGAGAACTCTTAAATGATATGCGCGTGCCTAGTGATTGGGGGCTTGAGATGGGTGTCGCTTCCGAGATGTACAGGAATAACAGTACCAATCGTATCTGCCAGGTCGAACTCACGGATAATTACGACCATAAACACCAAGAACTCTCGGCGAATGATGTTGCTCACGGGCTGTCGCGGATGTCGCTCGATATAACCAAGTCGCTGATTCGTAAATTGGCGATACAGGGAACCGTGTTCAACCAAGAGACCTTCCGAACGCTGAAAGCGACTTACTATCGAGTTGCGCTGGATTATGTTGAGAGCTATCGGCGCGATGCCATCATGAACGGCCTCGATTTTGATACTCATGCGGAAGAGCAGGCGGTGGAGTTGTTCGCGACCAATATCCTTGAGGCAGGTAAGCAGTTCCTAGAGCGCCCGCTTGATGCGCCTTTCATGCCGACGTGGTCCCGGGTGATCAGTGCGATGCCGGATATTTTTGAGCGGCTTATCGACGCCGTTGAAGAAGATCATCGAGAATTCTCGTCTCGAATCTAGTTAGAACGTATGGAGTTAGTGCGAATCAAATGAAGACGGATGCTGTAAATCCCTCGATCAGTCGATTTCAAGCCAAAGTAAAGTATCTCACTGAAGCCCTCTATGGTGGACGAGAGGATAGGCGAGACGCCGGACAACAAACGATTGATATCGACGTGCTCTGCCAACGCTTGAGCGATGCGATAAAACCTTCAGCGCACCCTGACACGGTCAATCAAGTCGAATCAACGCTTTGGGATGAGTCAGATATCGCGCTGATCACTTATGGAGATTCCATCGTGTCCGATGGCGATAAGCCGCTGAGGACGCTTCACGGATTCTGTCGTAAACATTTCAGCGGTTACATTTCTTGGGTTCACATCCTGCCGTTTTTTCCATGGACGTCAGATGATGGTTTTTCAGTGATGGACTACTCAACCGTCAATCAGGCGCTCGGCGGATGGAATGATATCGAGGCGATCGGGAAAGACTTCAAACTTATGGCTGACCTTGTACTCAACCATTGTTCTAGTCGGTCAGCGTGGTTTGATAACTTCAAACAGGGTGTTCATCCAGGAAAAGGTTTTTTCTTCGTAGCCGATAACACATTCGACGTATCACAAGTAGTGCGGCCGAGAACAAGCGAGTTACTTCAACCCGTTAAGACGAATAAGGGTGAGGTCAATGTTTGGTGTACCTTTAGCCATGATCAGGTTGATTTTGATTTCTCAAATCCCGAGGTGCTGCTCGAATTTATTCGGATAATAAGGTTGTATCTCGACCGGGGCGTGCGCATATTCCGATTGGATGCGGTCGCATTTACCTGGAAGCGCTCGGGCACCACATGTATCAACTTGCCCGAGGCGCATGATTTGGTTCGCCTTATCCGAACGCTCATTGAGTCGGTACAGCCTGACGCTGTCATCATCACTGAAACAAACGTTCCCAATATAGAAAACTTAGCGTATTTCGGTCAGCAAGATGAGGCGCATTGTATTTACAATTTTGCGCTACCGCCGTTGCTACTCCATACCTTGCTGGAAGGCGACTCTTCTCGAATGACACGTTGGTTAATGAGCATGCCGCCAGCGGTATTGGGAACGACTTATTTCAACTTTCTTGCCTCTCACGACGGTATTGGGTTGCGCCCCGTGGAGGGGCTTCTGAGTGAGGCTGAGCTCGAGTCCATGCGTGAAAAACTTCAAGCCAATGGCGCTCTGTTGTCATGGCGAGAGCTCGCTAGCGGGGAAAAGAGTATTTACGAAGTCAATGTTTCGCTGTTCGACGCTTTGCGGTCTCCGACTGGAGAGGGCGGGGAGACGGTAGCTCGCATGACACTCGCTCACGCAGTCCTCTTGGGATTAGAGGGTGTCCCCGCTATTTACCTTCATAGCTTCCTGGGAACGCGTAATGACGAACAGCGTGTCCTCCACACGGGGCATAATCGTGCAATAAATAGACACCAATGGCAGCTGAGTGAGCTTACTGCAGCATTGGAAAACCCTGAGAGTCATCACCGGCAATGTCTCGAGCGAATTAAGGCACTGATTGAGATCCGACGCCATCAGCCCGCTTTCCATCCCAATGCAACCCAATTCACCCTCAATTGTGGCAAAGCTATTTTTGCGTTCTGGCGACAAAGTCTTGATCGTCGTCAAAGTATTTTTTGTCTTTACAACATAAGTGATAAGGCCGCGAGCATACCGATGGGTTCTTTGAATTTGATTGGTGCTGATACATGGACCGATCTCATCTCCGGCAGTACACATTCGCTCGAGGCGCCAGACATTGTCCTTGAACCCTATCAAGCCATTTGGCTGAGCAATTTAGATGGGGTGCTGGATGTTGCCGACTGAGCGTTTAGGAGGTGGCGAACGAAGTCGTTAATAGCCCATTAATTGCTGACATCCACCACGAAGATCGAAAATTGGGAGCTTGACCCTAATTTGGAAGCTCGGCCTTAATATAGCCACAAAAAATTTACCTGTCGTGATGAAGCCGAGGCTTCTGGGTGAGAACAAACTACATGCTCACCAATGGCGGAAAAGCGACGTCAGTGTATTTTCTTCACGAGCACGGAGTTTCTGTGTGGGCTAGATAAGTCGTTTGAAAATAACGCCGTGCGAGGCAGTAGTCTTGCTGCACCGAGTTATGTGATCATCCGCTCATGTTGCCAGTCGCTTTTTTCTTCGTCGCTGCCATTTATTCCGCCGTCGGTTTTGGTGGTGGTTCAACGTATATCGCGCTGCTAGCACTGAGTGATCAGCCCGCGGAGTTGATACCGCTAGTGGCTTTGCCCTGCAATATTCTCGTGGTTACTCTGGGCAGCTACTTTGCGGTCATTCGTCGAAACTTTGATTGGCGGATGGCGTTTCCCTTTTTTGTGTCGTCGGTCCCTATGGCATTCATTGGCGGCGTTGTTCCAATCGACGCCAGTGTCTACTTTCTGCTTCTGGGCTTGAGCCTTGCGGTTGCCGGAGTGAGTTTGTGTGTACGGCGTGCGCCCGACGACGCCGTGGTTGCTGGAAAATCATGGGTACTCGCAGCGCTTATCGGGGGAGGCCTTGGGTTGCTATCGGGCATGGTCGGTATCGGCGGGGGTATTTTTCTCGCGCCAATCCTTCATCATTTGCGCTGGGCTTCGAGTAAGACCATCGCCGCGCTTTGCAGTTTCTTTATTCTGATTAATTCAATCAGCGGACTTGCCGGTCAGCTTCTTAAAACAGGTGTGGACCAAGTACTACTGCAACTCATCTACGGACTACCGCTGTTTGCTGCCGTCGTCTTGGGTGGCGTGATCGGTGCCCGCTTTGTTATTGAGGGCGTTGCTCATCAGCGGATTGCTCAGCTTACCGGCGTTCTCGTACTGGTTGTGGGCCTCAGAATCCTATGGGCGTGGACGTCTTACATCCAAGCTTAGCTTAAGCGAGCGGTGGGAGTTGCCCTGTGATTAAGCCGCAATATGAGGAACTCGCCATTGCTGAACTGCTGATGCTTCAAGTCATCCGTCATGTATTTCAAAACTTTTAAGCCCAGATCTTCGGGGTTCTCAGATGTATCAATAGTCCGCAGTTGCGTTTCAACGTTGGACGTTGTCTCGCCACAGCGGATCTCTATCTCAGCGTGATCAGGAGCGGCGCGGATCCGAAGTTCTAGCTCAGAGACACCCTCGGACGTATTCGTTATCATGTAGACGAAGGCTTCCTCTACCGCGAGTACAAGGCGGTTCAAATCCTCTCCTCTCCAGTCTGACTCCCGGGCTTTTTCGGTCACAAAGGCCAGTGCGCCTGCGAGTCCAGCCTTGTCCAGTGGTTGAACGGTTTTAGCTTGACGTCTATTTTTTAGCGACACCAACCAGCTGAGAAACACCGCGGCGATACCGCCGGCGGTCATTCCGTTGTTGAGCAGACTCGCCAAATAATCGGGCAGTAACCCGTTAAACAACTGCTGATTTTGGAAGCCAATTCCTAACCACAAGGCCAGACCAAAAACGATACCGTTGTCAAAAGACATGCCTTCGGACATGACCAGTCGAATGCCATGCGAAAAAAGAAGCACCAGAAACACGATGATGAATGCGCCGGCGACCGGTGTTGGAATGGCTTGAAGCAAGGCTGAGAGTTTGGGGACGAAAGCAAGTCCCAGCAGAATAATGCCGCCATAAAGCCCTACTTTACGAGACGCCACCCCTGTTAGATCGACGACGGATATGGACGTGGAGTAAGTGGTATTAGGTAGTGTCCCAGCTAGTCCACTTAAGAAGTTACCAAGGCCATCCGCGTTTACCGCCCCCTGAACGACACGATAGTCGGTAGTTCGGATTCTTCGGCTTGAAATATCTTGAATGGCGATCCCATCCCCAAATGTCTCGAGTGCGCCGATAATGGTCACAATGATGAACGATGGCAGCAAGGCCCAGAAAGCCGCATCGAAGTCCGTATTGAGCCCCGGCCACCCCTGATCTGGAAGACCGACCCATGAGGCTTCTGATACCGCTGTTAAATCAGTCAAATTCAGTGGCCAAGCGACCAAGAAGCCAGCTAGCACTCCGACTAGGGGTGCCCATAGTCGTGTTTTACCGGCTGTGTAAAAACTCAGTAACAAGATGACGACCAGCGTCACGATAGCGGTTATGGCGGGTGCGCTAGCAAAGGTGTCGAAGCCCTCAGGCACCGTCGATATCATATTAAAACCGATGGGCATCACAGTGACGGCGATCAGGCAGACAACCGTGCCGCCAACCGTTGGATTGATGACCTCTCTGAAAAGAGAGAGTTTTGCCGCAAACAGAAATTGAATCAGTGCGGAGACCAGAACTAGCGAGCCTAGTAGCGGCAGTCCGCCTGCTTCCAGTGCTGATATTGAAACAGCGAGAAACGCGCCGGAGGTGCCCATGAAAAGGACATAGCCCGCGCCAAAATTACCAATGGGGCGCGCTTGTAAAATCGTTGTTATACCGCTGATGGCGAGAGCAGCGAATACAACCCAGTTCCCCCATACGTCGACAATACCTGCAGCTGTGAGCGCGATAATGGGTGTGAGCGTGATGCCTGCAAGGATGAGGGCAATGGTCTGACCGGCGAGAGGTAGTGACACCGATAACGGCGGATTGTCGTCCACTTCGTAGAGTAAGTGCGACGTTGCAGGATTCAGATCACTCATTATGCCCTCGGTATTTTACGTGTTTATTTTTTTTGCAACCGATACTTGGTTAAGCCCATCCTTGTATTCGTAGGCGATGCTATCCATGACCGACCGCGTCAGGTGTACTCCCAGTCCACCGATTTCCCTTGTTTGAGTCGCCTCATCCAAATCGGGCGGCGTCATAGCAACTGGGTCGAAAGCGGGGCCATTATCTTTAATCACAAGACGGACGAAACCGTGCGCCAAGTCTTCACTGGCCTTACTCATAGCACCGCTTTGGGTCACGGCGAGTTCAACGCGGCACGGCTCACCGGTCTCGTCATGACTATAGCTGGCTATGTTGATAAAGAGTTCTTCTAAAGCAAGATCGAACGGGAAACGCTCCACGTCACTCAATTGGTTGTCAGCCCACCACTGCGCGAGAAATTGCTGTGCTTTGGTCAGCTCTGATGTAACCCCTGTCAGCTGCAAGGACGCCATAGAACGCTGACTATTGCCCTAGGGCATCCTCAAGCGTTGCATGCAGGGATACGATTCGATCAAAACCACTAATGGTGAAAACGGATTCAACGTTTTTATCAAGAGCGCAGGCGCTGAAAGAAACGCCTTTTGTTTCAGCTGCCTTTGCGCCAACGAGAAAGGCACGTAGCCCCGCGGATGAGACATACTCGAGTGAGCCACAATCGACGACTACGCCACTTGAGCACTCGGAGACGGCAGATTCGATGGCGCTTTGAGCTTCTGAGGCTTCGTCAAAACCAAGACGGCCACAAGGGCTGATGATTGTGATGCCGCCCTGTTCTTTTTTTATAATTTCCATAACTTTTTCAAACTCACATTTAAATTGGGTAGGGGCTTGCCAACATGGCCCGCGCAATGGCTTCTTGCTCTTCTTGAATAGCAAGTTCGACTAAACCCGCTGTTAAATCAAGATTACTTACCTGCTCTAGCCGCCCTTCTAGACGCGCAATCTCGGTAGTGGACAGAAAGGCTTCCAGAAGTCCGCCAACGCGAGCGAGGCCAATGAGCACAGAATCTTCGGGCGAGGGTATCGAGTCGCCAAGTAGTGCTTCCATGATGCGTAACTTAGCTTCTTTCTTCTCTGTACCGTCGATGATGGGATATTTTCTTGAGGATAACACCCATAAGAAGCGGCTCTCCTCTGATTTCAAAATACCTTGATCGCACAGAGACTTGAGCGTCAAGCGAGTGATTTCCTGAAAGTCTTCTTGTAAGTGCGATAACCAAAAGCGAAGACGCTGAGGCGTGCTATGCTCAGATAAACGCTCCATAACTAGGTTCAGCGTGGCGTCACTGTCTGTATCACGCGCGATCACTCGGACTTCTTCTGGGTCGACCTCGATCTTATCCTTCAGCGCGAGCTCTATCAGACAGGCGCCGACGAAGGCTAGCCGGAAGGTTGACGTCCCCGCCGTGAATTCGATATCGCCGTCGTCATTTACGGCGAGTAGAAGCATCTCTTGGTGAAGCGACAGCATTTACAATCTCCTTACTCTCGCGCGCCATTTTGCGAGGAAAATTGTCTCTTGACCAGCTTTAAAGGAACGTCGGCCAATCTGAGGTATGCTCTTCCCATTAGATTCCTCAGGATAGGCTAGGAATGGCGCAAGCGACGCTTCCAACCCGCGTATTTGTCGTTACGGCGGTATTGATGTCTGTTTTATTGCTTGGCGTTTTGCTCATCACAGGCCTGCTCGCGCGTACCTCCGTGATCGAGCAAGCGACAAGTGATGTGGAATTACTCGCGGATGTGATCGAGAGAACCCTTGAGCGCGATGCCATGGTGCCTGCCGCTGTTGAAGCGCTGGTGGGACAGGATATGGCAACGACTGCTGCCGTCGTTGCGAGCTGGGTCGCCACCACTAGTGACGAGGCTCTAGAGACCCCCGAGTTCCGCTCTCAGCTAAAAGCCTTGGTAGCGCGAAGTAATTTGGATGAAGTGTGGATTACCGACGAGGGGGGGCATGCTTTTCTAACCACCGTTGATAATGTGGACTTTACGTTCAACCCTTTGCCCGAAGTCCAGCCGCAAGCCTCGCAGTTTTACCCACTGCTCGAGGGCAAGGAGACGGTAGTCGTGCAAGAGACGCGAAAGCGTGAGATCGACGACCAATGGTTTAAATATGTGGGTGTCGCCGGTGTTGATGGTCCTCGAATTGTTCAGGTGGGTCGTGAAGCAAGCGACATTAATAGCTTCAGAAGAGCACTGGGAATCTCAGATTTAGTGCGCGCCCTATTGGAGCAATCATCAATCGAAGCCCTATACATCGTCGATGAAAATCTCATGCCGCTTCGCGGCGACGACGCTCAAATGATGGGCTTATCCGGATTCTCTTTGCCAGAGCGTTCCCTGTTACAGCGTATGTTTGAAGACGGAGCCACAGTCACGGAAATCGATGAGGATTCGATAAATGTTGCAGCGCCGTTTCGCACGAGTGATATGGAAGCCGAAGATACAAACTTACAGGGCGCCTTCTATGTGTCGTTGTCGCGAACTGAGTTGGATGACTTGCTGGCGAGGATAATTCGAATCTCGACATTACTTTTCATAGCAGGTGGCTTATTCGCAGTGGTTGTTAGTTACGTAGTTTCGAAACGCGTCGCTTCACCCATTTGGGATCTCACCAAGGCGGCAACGGCCGTCCAGCGTGGAAACTACAGGCATGCCGCACGTCTTGAGGTGGAGGAGAGTGATCGAAGCGAACTAGGCCGTCTGAAGCGTGTTTTTCAGGACATGGCGTCCAAGGTCGAACTGAGAGAGCAGGAGCTCGACGGTCTTGTACGTATCCGTACAGAAGAAATTCAGACCAAGAATCAGTTGCTCGAGAAATCGCAGGCCGTTATAGAAGAGCAGCTACTGCTTGCCCGTGAGTTGCAGCAGGCAACCTTGCCCGCGCAATTCCCTCTGCCAGTCGTGGGTCTTACAGGTGCCGCGAGAATGAAGCCGGCGCTTCAAGTCGGCGGTGATTTTTACGATAGTTTCCCAGTCTCCGGGGAGCGTATAGGTGTTGTTATTGCTGACGTTAGCGGCAAAGGCGTTGCGGCCGCTTTCTTTGCAGCTACAGCGAAAAGTGCATTGAGAGAAATAGCGCTTACGGAACCATCTCCAGGCGCCTGTCTCACCAAGGTTAATGAGATTTTACTGTCGCAAAATCCGATATTCCTTTTCGTGACCGTCAATTATGCTGTGTTTGACCTCGAAACAAAGGGGGCTACCTTTGCGACAGCGGGGCATCCATCCCCTTTTATTTGCGACGGCAGCGGTAATACTCGCCGTGTAGATTGCCCAGCCAATCCAGCGCTCGGTGTGATACCCGGCCTTGAATACGCTGAGAGTGCTTTCGAACTCAGCATTGAAGAGAGTGTAGTGTTCTTTACTGACGGCATTTCAGAAGCCGAGAATATTGAGAGTGAAGAACTGACGGAAGAAGTGTTTGAGGACTTTTTGAGGTCCTCCTCACACGAGCGCCCTGATGAGTTGCTCGATGCTATTTTTCGGCGTGTCAGCGACCACGCGGGCGATGCTCCACAATCTGACGATATCACCGCAGCAGTTGTTGCCTTTACTTGAAACGCTGCAATATCAATAAGCAATTTTGTGCAGGCTAGGGCCTTGGGCGGCATTTAGTAAACCCGGCCTTAGCCATTTTGTACTAATCCGCAGTGCACGATATTCGCGGACGTGGCAGAGGAGTAATGCGGGAGCAGTTGCTGCCAAGGGCCCTTACAGTTGACGTTTCTCGAGCTTATCGGAGTTTTGCTGAGGAAATGAACTGTGAAAAGCGCTCACACCAAACGACAACAGAGTTGAATTCATTACTTTCAAGAGCCGAAATGTTTTCCAGAACGAATCCGTCGAACGTTTTGATTGATCCTACTTGTGTCGATTGGTCTTTAATTTGCCAAAACGCATCCTCAGTCTCGACATAGGCCGGCGTTAAATACAGCCGATAATCAGGTCCGGGAGCCATTTCGCCATCAAACACGATGGTATCGTCAAAGACTTTGACGATGCCTTCAGCCCAGTGGAACGCGTCACTGTCTTTTCTATCTCTATCGAAGCGCGCCTCAAAACGGGGGCTGCTTGTCTGTGCTGCTTCGACAGCTGCGATATCAGGTGTATCGGGCGCGATGAGTATAGGTAAGAAATAAATTCCCAAAGCAAACCCAACTAAGACTGCGCCTAGATGTGTAGCTGTCATTACTAGCTTGTTCATTCCCCCCCTCCTTCGCACGGGAAGTCACGACGTCTTAATTTTCCGCGGTTCACCCTATGCTCGATCCAGATGTTTTGCAATCTGCTGTGTGGAGTAGCAAGCAACGGTAATCAACAAGGGGATTATGTAATTGTTAACGAGGAGTGAGATGATGAAGCGGTGAGTAAGGCTTGGAGCCTTCGCGTTGCTTCCGTCGCCTTAGAGTAGCTTATGAGCCACAAATCATCTTTTAATGGTGCCGGGGGCTTAAAAGGGAGAATTTTATGAAGGCTGAACGCATGCCCAAGTCACAGCAAAATGTTTTTGGAGAGCCAATCGAGCTCTGCTGTGAGGACCCGCTCACAGGATTTTACAGGGACGGCCACTGCAATACGGGCCCTAATGACTTAGGGACGCACACTGTTTGTGCGTTGATGACCGAAGACTTCCTCGAATTTTCAGCCTCTGTGGGTAATGACTTGAGCACTCCGCGGCCAGAGTTTGGATTTCCTGGATTGGTTGAGGGCAATAAGTGGTGCTTGTGCGCACTGCGGTGGGAGCAAGCCCATCAAGCAGGAAAAGCCCCCAAGCTCTTTCTGAGGTCAACCAATATCGTCACCTTGAGGGCCATCCCTCTCGAGGTGCTAAAGCCCTACGCCATTGACTTGAGTTAGCGTATTTTCTGACACTAACTTTAACCGGTTTGGAGGATGGCGCCTCTCAGCAATCTGCTGATAATCTCGCGCGAGTGAAATGTGACGCATAAATTCGGGTCTAGATGGCGAAGAGCGGCGACCGAGCGCTCGGCCAAGTCCAAGGCCCCGGGGGAAATATGAAAGTATCTCGAGTTGCAGGCGCATTGGGCGCTGAGATTCAGGGCTTCGATGTCGCTGGCGCGATTGCAAAGGGCGAAGGGGCTATTATTCGCGAGCTTTTGAACGAACACGAAGTGCTTTTCTTTCGTGATCAACAACTCCAACCCGGTGATCAGCGCGATGTGGCTGCCCTGTTCGGTCCGCTCCAAACGCATCCTGCTTATGGCACGGTCGACAACATTCCCGAAGTTATGTTGCTCGAGAGCACACCAGAAAATCCCTCGAAAATCGAGGTATGGCACTCGGATATGACGTTCCGTCAACATCCACCATCGGTCACTGTTTTGAAGGGAGTTACCATACCGGAAGTAGGGGGCGATACGTTATTTGCCAGTATGACTTCGGCTTACGATGGTTTGTCTGAGGGCATGAAGCGTTACTTAGAGCCTTTGGTGGCGGTTCATGATTTTTCTCAAGGCTTTAAAGAGAGTCTTGCTGAGCCTGGTGGTCGTGAGCGACTGGCAGGTGCATTGGCCGATAATCCACCCGTTCGTCACAAGGTCATACAGACCCACCCAGAGACGGGTAAGAGGGTGATTTTCGTGAATGCACTTTTTACCTCCCATATTGAGGGTGTGTCGGCGCTCGAATCTGCGGAGGTTCTCAGCTTTTTGTACAAGCACGCAGTACTGCCGGAATATACCTGTCGATTTAATTGGGCCGTCGATAGCCTCGTGTTGTGGGACAATAGAAGTACCCAACACAAGCCAGTAAACGACTTCCTGCCTGCGCGTCGCGCTTTGCATCGAGTTGTGAGCGAAGGCGATCGACCCTACTGATTACCCCTGATGTGATGCCACGTACTCATTGAGTTCACGCTTGATCATGGGCGCGAATAGGTAAAGCGCAATAAGGTTTGGTATCGCTACGATGAAAACCATGGCGTCAGAGAAGTCCAAGACTGCGCGCAATTCCAAAATACATCCCAGTACCAAGCAGCCTAAAAACAGAAGCTGGAAAAATAGAGTGCGCTTAGGACCCACACCTACCAGGTAATTCCAGGCAGTGAGCCCATAATAGGACCAGGCTAGGGCCGTGGAGAAGGCAAAGAGTACGGCTGCAAATGCGATGAGGTAGGGCGACCATGAAATGTGATGCGAGAAGGCTGCGGACGTAAGCTCGATGCCAGCAAGTTGACCGTCCATCATCCCGTTTGGAATCGCCGTAGTGAGGATGACAAGGGAGCTAAGGGTTAGCACAACCATCGTATCGATAAAGGGTTCGAGCAACGCCACCAAACCTTCTGAGGCAGGTTCGTCGGTCTGAACTGCCGAGTGCGCGATGGACGCCGTGCCAAGACCTGCTTCATTCGAGAATGCCGCGCGTTGAAAACCATAAATCAATGCGCCAATACCGCCACCAGCCATTGCATCAAGGCCGAAGGCATTGGCGACGGTTGATTGAATCGCAAACGGAATATGCTCCCAACTCATTGAGATAACGTATAGGCAGCCAAGAATGTAAACCCCGGCCATTATGGGCACGATGACGCCCGCAACGCGTGAGATTGATTTAATACCACCCAAGATCACCGCACCCACGATTGCCGCCAACACTAGTCCAAACAGGGTGGGATTAGTGCCGACAATGCCTTCGTCACCTCCTGTCACCACCGCCATCTGCGAGAACGCTTGATTGGACTGGAACATATTTCCAATGCCGAGGCAGCCTATCACTAGGGCCGCCGCGTAGAACCCGCCGCAGACTCTTCCTAGTCTCGGCATTCGCCGGTCTTTGAAGTAGCTATCGAGGTAGAACATGGGGCCGCCAAGTACCCTACCGTCCTCAAGCACTCGACGATATTTGACACCCAAGGTGCACTCGATGGCCTTGGTAGACATAGAGAGAAAACCTGCTACGAAAAGCCAAAATGCTGCACCGGCACCCCCAATGCTGATGGCGATAGCAACACCACCGATGTTGCCAACACCGACCGTTCCTGAGATGGCTGTGGCCAAGGCTCTGAAATGACTAATCTCACCTTTGGCGTTGGGCGCCGCAAAATCGCCCCTAACGTGGCGGATAGCCAACCAGAAGCCCCGTACATTGATAAAGCCAAGATAAACGGTGAAAAACAATGAACCGGCGGCAAGCCATGCAACGACTAGTGGCACCTCGACACCCAAAATGGTCACCGAGAAAAATACGAAGTGCGACAAAGCCGCGGCTATGGGTGACAAGAAGCCTTCAATTGCATCGGCGAGCCTATTCATCACGATTTCCTTCTACTTATTGCGTTTCACGGATAAAGATTTATGGCTGTAAACGGATACTTTTCGACGGGTTGTGGTAGCACCCCGATTACTGCGGTCTTGTAGGGCAAGGTTGATCGGAAGGATCACCGATGAGCGTGAATCCATTTAGGTGTCCTATTGAAAAAGTTTACTCCGTGAATCTACTTTCTTGCGCGCATCTCACGGGCAGCGCCCAGAGCGATACCGATGGGTATCCAAAACGCCTCGCGAGTCAAAACGTAAAGAATCACCCCGAAAACGATTCCAAGGCCTAGCGATAATCCTTGCGGGCCACTTGTTTTTTCTGTTTTTTCATTGTCCATAAGAGCGGCTGACGTCCTGTGGTGACATTTTTTTCTGAGGCTCCCTACCTTGCGGTGCTGGTATCACCGAGTCAAGTGACCTATCCGCAAGTGGCCTGTCGTAAGGCGCCCGGGTGGCAGCTGATTGGCTTGAAGGTGAATAGATCGTCATTGCCACCAATTGTCTAAGCCGCAGAGAGATGACACATTACTAAGCTTCCATGGGCCGTGGGGATCCCCAATGAAACCCGTACATTTTTTTCCTTTTACTGTTGCGTGGATGAACTTTCTTTCGGTGCTCGCAGGTGTTTTGAAGTTTATCCCTCTCGCTTACGTGAGCTCCCAATCAGTTAAAAGTACAACATCTACGGTCGCTTTGCGTTGGTCTCTAGACTTAGTTTCCGACACGCACTGGATCGTATTAGCGTGGGTCTTCGTGTTGGTTTTGTTGCGATATTGGACAGGGTATTTGATGTTACAGCCCTGGAGATTCACCGTGCGACAGAGCGGGGAATAGCATAAAAGAAAGCGTGCACCCTAAAGAGCCGACGTTAGAGCGATTCGCTTAAGTCGAGACTGATTGAAGCTACTTTAGACCCTACATCTGGACACTTTTTCCAGTAAATATTTGTTGGGTGACCAGAGTCCGTCGTCCAGCGACCACTCGGGCCGTAGTCAATGTCAAAGCACAAGGTGGGGCGATGTTCGCGTCAATCGATGGGTTCTCAGTGAGGCAATAGCCAGACAAAACATTTCACCTAATTGGACAGAGGTGGGAGATAGAAAAGATCACTGCCCTTCATTTCGACGATGTTGATGTTCACCATAGGGTTGGTAGCGGAGCCACAGAAGACCATGCCGATAGGTTCAACAAGGTAACAGGCCGTGTACATGGCGGGCTCATCCACCTCAGAAAGTTTACTGCCAAGCTGAGATGTGGCTCTGCCAATCGTTATTCCATCAAGCGACACCCATCTAAACTTCCCTTTGGCGAACTCACTAATCTCGCGAGAGTTATTAAACCGCAAGGATGCAAGGCTCAAATCGCTCTTCCCTTTATTCCTAGTTGAAATGGAGATTAGTCGGGTTATCGATCAGTAAAGCGCTAGGCCGCTTTAGAGGGGCGAAATCGGTATTTATGCATTGGAAACAGCGACGAAGTATAGGCATTCAGCGGCTCATCAGCTCTTGGGTATTAATATATGGGCTCCGATACCTTCCCTTGGAAATACTCATGGTTGAAATGGCTCTTGCGCTATTCTTATTCGTTGCTCTAACCACCCTTGTTTATGCCCATGTTGGGTTTGAAAACATCCTAAAGAGTTATCGGATGTGGTTCGATGAGGGTTATTGGGTTAACTACAACGTGGTGGAGGCCATCGCTTGGATTGCTAAAGCGGCAGTGATCATCCCAGGCTTAGTTTGGCAGCAGGAAATCTGGCAATTGCATATTGTGACCCTGCTGACATCGGCCCTGTTGATTTGGGTCTCGGAAAGAAAGTTACTCCCCACCATGGTGGCCTTCAATACGTTGTGGATAGGTCTTTCTTCGGTTGTGATCGTCCGTAACTTACTTTGAATTGATTGGAGTTCGCGTAACTCCTTTCGCTATGAAGTGCTCACCCGTGCTTCGACAGCCGTCATAGCGAGGTCGATTCAGAAGAAGAGCTTCATCGTTTTACAAAGATGTAGCGAGCTCGACAGACTAGTTTGGTAGTTCGCGCCAGAATAAAGAGGTGCGTATGACTCGCCACGGGCAGCAGATCATTGATTTCTCAGACCTAAACACCTACGGTGAGGTTCTGCAAACACCTGTCTCGAGTGATGGTATAGAGCGTATGAGCACATTCGGACCTGCTGGCCGTTGGTATATCGCAGCGCTCATACTGCTTACCGGGCTATTGCTTTGGGATGTGCAATCGCGCATTCAGGTTTCTAACAAGCAAGTAACCCAACAATTCGAAACTTCCTTTCAAAGAGATGCATCGCGTCGTGAGGGGATACGAGAATTGCTCCTTCGTGACCTGCAAAGCTCACTGCAACTCTCGCTTCATAGCCTGTCGCCGCTTGCAGATGCGGGTACAGATGAAGCGCGTGCCGTCATTTTAAACGAGGCCTTTGCTCAGATGAGAATCTCGCTCAGGAACTCTCGCTACAGCTTTTTTAATACGTTCTTGGTTCAGGAAACCCCCGATGGCGATTTGATATTGCGAGGACGTTACCCGAGAGATATACCGATCACAGGGATACCTGTCGCCAATACGCCACTGTTCAACCACGTTGACCTCGCGGCAGTCAAGCTGTTTGAGAAGACTAACGCGGTCTATCAGGTCGAGGACGACTCATTACTATCATTACTATCCATCCTCGATCAACAAACTGTTTTTGTGAGCACACGACTCATATTCGACGGCGATATTGGGCGTTCACGCTGGTTCGTTGTCTTTAGTGTTGGCTTAGGTGACTTGAACCGAAGTATTGACACCATTGGCGAGCAGATGGCTGGTGGGACTATTCCTATGCGCATGATCACCGTGGACGCTCGAACTAACGAGTGCCTATTTGCTTGGGATGCGGGGGTGGGTGACGCAGATTGCACGACAGTTGATCTAGAAAACAATAGCAACTACCGGTCCTCCTACGATAACTATACTACCGATGCATTGACCTACAGCTTTTATCAGCCCAATGATGCTTATAGGGCCCTGACGATGCCGACAACCATGCCTGCCTCGGATTGGAGGGCGTCGATTCCTCTACTGTTGGCTCTTTTACTGCTCTTTACCACAGCCGCTTATATGCGTTATCGGGCAACTAGTGCGAACACATTGAGGTCGCTCGCTGATTCACTGCGGATTAAAGATTCGGTTAACACATCGATTCATGACGTGTTGAGTCTTCAGCTTGAAAATATGAGTCAAATCGCGTTCGCCATGCGCGGCAGTGATATTCCTGAGCCTGAGCGCCGATATTTTGATATCGCGATCAGTGAGTTCATGCAGGCCAAATTGAACCTCAATACGCTGCGCTTGGAGAGCCCTCCTACATCCAGCAGTAAAACCTCTATTGCAGAGCAGATTGACGTAAAACAGCTCATGTCACTTGGGCAGATGATGTTGGAGGTCTCTACCATTGATACGCCTGTTGATATTAAGTTTCTGCAATCAGACGATTTGCCAAAGACCGTTGTTGGTCACGTCTTTAGTGTTCAAACTGCGATGGTAGCGGCCATCAGCTTGTCGGCTGAGACCACCGACGAGGGTCGGATTGAAGTATCGTTTTGGGTTGAGGAGCGAGGGGGCTTTGATTGTCTTAACCTGCGTATTATCGATAGTGGTGTTGGCTGGGGGCTAGCGCTCGATCAACAGCGCTCAGATGATATGGGGTCCGATTCCAGTGTCGCTCGCAAGGCCTTACTGGCCTGTCTGAATCATTCGGGAACAGAGCTTATGCTGGAAGAAGAAGGCGATGATCAGAATGAGTATCAACTGCGACTGTGAGGCAATAAGTCATCAGCCTAGATAGGCTAAGTTTTTGGGTTCTTACGAGATGTCTGCAGATGCCAGCAACGTCGCGTTAAACAGCTTGAGCGCTTCTTCGGTGAACTGAAGCATATTTTCCTCTCGGTCAGCTAACGAGGTTTCCACGGTGACGGTCGCGTTCACGGGCCCGCTGATACCAATCACGCTAGTCCCCGGGGGATGGCCGTAAGGGGTGCCCCTCGGGCCGGCTGCCCCCAGCTCCGCAATACCCCAGGTCGCATCGAGTTTTAGGCGTGCTGCTTGGGCGAACGCTGCGACCATAGGCTCGGTGAGAGGCTTGAGTCCTTTTATCTCGACTAAATCAAGATCGAGGAAGGCGTGTCGGGATTCGCGGGTGTAGATGACACTGCCTCCTCGAAAGTAGCGAGATGCGCCCGATACCGACAAGAGATTTGCCGAGATGAGCCCGCCGGTTGATGACTCAGCAACAGAGACTGTCTGGTCGTTTGCGATGAGGTTGGCGGCGATAGCGTTGCAGATGTCCGAGAACATAACCGTGTCTATGAAGACCTTTGAAAAACATCAAGCCATTTTTAACCGGAATTCTGCTTTAGGGAATCGCCTAATAAATTCCGACTTGAGGTTGGTACCAGAGGCCGGACTCGAACCGGCACGCTTTTAAGGGCGGGGGATTTTGAATCCCCTGTGTCTACCAATTTCACCACTCTGGCATATGCGGGTAATAGCAGGCGGCGGAGTATATCAGGTCGGGCTGAATCGGCAATCTAAGCATCGCTATATTTCTCACTTACACGTATACTACGCCGCAGTTTGGCGCAGAGCCCAATGCTTTGTGCTGTTGCTGAGTATCTTGAGGGAGAAAAGACATGGCGATGAAGCTTGTCCGTAAGACCGCTGACTACAAAATTTTCCTGCGTGGTGATAACCGCTACGCGGTGCAAAATTCAGCGGGTAAGCCAGTTAACGGCGAAGAGAAGGTGAATATTTTGATCGCTGAAGAGCTGGTCACTATATCAGCGCCACCTGCACCTGAACCCGAGGTTGTAGAGGCTGATGAAGAGGCGGTTGCTGAGGAAGTAGCGGCCGACGAGGAAGCCCCAGCTCAGGAGGCTGCAGAAGAAGAAGCGCCAGCTGAGGAAGCTGCGGAAGAGGAAGCGCCTTTAGAAGAGCCTGCGGCCGAAGAGGAAGCGCCAGCTGAGGAAGCTGCTGAAGAGGAGGCGCCTACGGAAGAGCCTGCCGCCGAAGAAGAAGCCACTGACGACGCGGCTCCTGCCGAGGAACCTGCTGCTGATGAAGCCTCCGCGGATGAGGACTCAAGCAAAGATTAATTGTCGCCGTTTTCAAAGTTTAAAGCCGGCGCATGCCGGCTTTTTTATACGTGCGTCACAGACTATCGAGAACTATGAAGACCGTTGATTTCCACTTTGATCTTCCTGAACATTTGATTGCTCAGTCGCCTCTTGAGGAGCGCACAAGCTCGCGTCTTCTCGTTCTCGATGGTGCGACCGGAAATCTTGATCATCGGCAGTTCTTGGATATTGAGTCCCTTTTAACGCCTAAGGACCTCCTTGTTTTCAACAATACACGCGTGATCCCGGCACGGCTTTACGGTCAAAAACAAACCGGTGGTCGAGTTGAGATTCTGATCGAGCGTTTGCGTGGAGATGGTTCTGTTCTGGCACACGTCAGAGCCAGTAAAAGTCCTAAAGAGGGCTCACTGATTTTTATTACTTCAGATCAGGACTCAGATATTTCGGATTTCACCTTGCGTGTCCGAGGCCGCGATGGTGCCTTGTTCGAATTGGAGCCAGAGACCGGTACCGTCTCACAAATGATGCGGCAATACGGACACATGCCATTACCGCCTTACATCGAACGATCCGATACCACTGAAGACCGTGAGCGTTACCAAACGGTTTACGCTCAGCGTGAAGGCGCTGTGGCTGCGCCGACCGCGGGACTTCATTTCGATAAGGCTTTGTTATCCCGGCTAAAGATCATGGGTGTACAAAGCGCTTTTGTGACCCTTCATGTGGGCGCGGGTACCTTTCAACCCGTGCGCGTCGACGATATTTCAAATCACAAAATGCACAGCGAATGGATCGAGGTTGATCAGGCTTGTGTCGATGCTATTCGCGCGTGTCGAGCGCGAGGTGGCCGGGTTGTTGCTGTAGGTACGACTTCGGTTAGATCACTCGAGAGCGCGGCGGCCGCTGCACTCGATTCAGAGCGTTGCCCGAGGAGCTTTGAGGGTGACAGTGATATCTTTTTATACCCTGGCTCTGAGTTCCGGGTCGTTGATGCGATGATCACGAATTTTCATCTGCCTGAGAGTACGCTCATTATGCTGGTCTCCGCATTCGCCGGGTATAAAGAAACCATGGCGGCTTATAAGGAAGCCGTTCGAAAGGAATATCGCTTTTTTAGTTACGGTGATGCCATGTTCATCACCCACAAACCTTGAGGGTCCAGAGTGAAGTTTTCGGTTTCCAATAAGGACGGCTTGGCTCGGCGAGGAACAATGAACTTCGAGCGCGGCCAGGTGCAGACGCCAGCGTTTATGCCCGTCGGCACTTACGGGACTGTCAAAGGCATGACACCTGACGACGTCCTTGCGACAGGCGCTCACATCCTCCTCGGAAACACATTCCATCTGTGGCTTCGACCCGGCACGGACATTATTTCAATGCACGGAGATCTCCATGACTTCATGGGATGGGAAGGGCCTATTCTCACGGACTCGGGCGGGTTTCAGGTCTTTAGTTTGGGAGATGTCCGCAAGATCGAAGAAGAGGGTGTGACGTTCAAATCACCTGTCAATGGTGACAAGGTCTTTCTTAATCCTGAGATATCGATGCAGATCCAGCGTGATTTGGGTAGTGACATTGTCATGATTTTTGATGAGTGCACGCCTTATCCGGCGACGGAGGATGAGGCGCGTCGATCAATGGAGTTATCGCTCCGCTGGGCCAGACGAAGCAAGGACGCCCATGCAGACAATCCCTCAGCTTTATTTGGCATCGTGCAGGGTGGCATGTACAAGCACTTGCGCGAGGAGTCGCTTGCAGGGTTGGTCGGTATTGGCTTCGATGGTTACGCGCTCGGTGGTCTGTCTGTTGGCGAGCCCAAGGAAGAAATGATTCAGGTGCTCGACGATGTCGCCAATCAACTGCCTGATGATAAGCCCCGGTATTTGATGGGGGTTGGCACCCCTGCCGATTTGCTCGAGGCTGTTCGTCGAGGGGTTGATATGTTTGACTGTGTCATGCCTACACGCAACGCTCGTAATGGTCATCTTTTTACGAGTCATGGCGTCATCAAGTTGCGCAACGCAAGGCATAAAACAAGTACGCGACCGCTAGACGACAACTGTCACTGCTACACCTGCTCAAACTTTAGTCGCGCTTATTTGCACCATCTCGATCGTTGTAATGAGATCTTGGGCTCTCAGTTGTGCACTATCCACAACCTAACCTATTACCAAACTCACATGCAGGGCATTCGCGACGCCATCGAGACGGGAACTCTCGATAAGTTTACTGAAGCCTTTTATGCTGCGCAGGAGGCGGGAGACCCCCATGTCTGAGGCACCACAATCACCCTGTATTTCGATCTGTGCACTCGATCAGAACGACGTCTGTGAAGGGTGCTTTCGAACGGGTGATGAAATCGTCGATTGGTTTACCGCCAATGATGCCCGCAAGCGAGAGATCCTGGAAGCTAGCCAGCGGCGGCGCAAAGAGTCGGGTTTTACACTCTTCTGATTGCGTTAGTCAGGCTTCAGCAAGTCTATCTCCGATGGCCAAACTAGACCTGTTGATCAACCTTTGCTTGTTTTAAGTGTCGACAAAGGTGTCACGCGAACCTGCGTAATTGCGTTGCCCTCAATACATTCGATGTCGAGTTGATAGTCGCCGATACGCACAGATGCTTGACCAACAGGGAACGCTTCCAACGCTTCAAGGGCAAGACCACTGATGGTTTTCGGTCCATCAGTTGGTAGTGACCAGCCAAATTGCCGGTTGATGTCCCTGATGGGAATGCTGCCTGTGCATGAGGCGCCACCGTCGGCCATGGTCGCAATCTCTTCCTGATCTTCAACGAGATTGGACGTGAAGTTCCCAACTATCTCCTCAAGAATATCCTCAAGAGCAACGAGGCCCAAGATGTCACCGTATTCATCAACGATCATGCCGAGACGCAGTTTGCGTTGTTGAAAGTGGCGCAGTTGGATGTGCAGAGCCGTGTTCTCGGGGGTGAAGTAGGGCTCTTGGAGTTCGCGTATTAGCGACTCTCGATTAAGTCCTTCGCCGTCAAGGCATTTACCCAGATTGCGTAGGTGGAGGATGCCTTCAATTTTGTTTATATCACCCCTAAAGACCGGTACCAGAGTGTGGGTGCTTGATTTCAGCCGGTCGAGAATCGTTGCATCGTCATCATCGAGGTCGATGCCGTAGATTTCATTTCGAGGCACCATGATGTCATTCACGGACACTTGTTCAAGGTCGAGGATATTGACCAGCATGTTGCGGTGTCGTCGCGGGATAAGACCACCGGACTCGCTCACGATGGTTCGCAATTCTTCTTGGGTGAGGGCATCTTCACTCGTGGCGTCGGGCTTGAAACCCAGTAGTGATAACAGGCCATTGGTGATGGCATTGATCAACCAAACCAGCGGATATACCAGTTTCATCAGTGGTAGAAGAATAATACTCGCGGGGAAAGCCACTTTTTCTGGGTGAAGTGCCGCAATCGTTTTGGGCGTGATTTCAGCAAAAATTAAAATCACAATTGTCAGAAGAATGGTCGCAATCGCAATTCCCGCATCACCATAAAGACGGATGGCCACCACGGTCGCGATTGAGGAGCCGAGAATATTTACAAGGTTGTTACCAATCAAAATCAGCCCAATCAACCGATCGGGTCTGGCAAGCAGCTTGCCTGCTCGCAGTGCTCCCTTATGGCCCTGCTGCTGCAGATGCTTCAACCGGTAACGGTTGAGCGCCATCATCCCGGTTTCAGAGCTCGAAAAAAAACCAGACAACAAAATAAGTGCTGCCAGAATGGCAAAGAGGAGTCCCAGCGGGGCGTCGTTCAAACTTTATGCGCAAACGTCAAAGTGAAGGCTAATTGTTGAGAAAAACGCACAAGCTCGCAACCCTTGATTTTGTTTAGCTGAGAACGAGTTCAAGGACAAGCTTCGAGCCATAAAACCCGATTGTTAAAAGTGCAAATCCACTGCAGCAAAGCATCACCGCTGTATTGACTCGCCAGCCGTACTGAAGGTTTCTAATTGAGATGATCGCAAATAGAAGCCATGCAATGATAGTGAGCACTGTTTTGTGTATGAGGTGCTGTGCAAATAAGTCGTCGACGTAGTAAAAACCCGCGAATATCGATACGGCCATCACGAGCGTGCCCATGGCAATGAGTTCATACATCACTTGTTCGTTGCGATCGAGCGGTGGCAACAGGCGAACTAGGCCGCGCGTTTTGTGTTGTCGTAATAATCGACTCTGCTGAAGCACCAGTAGGCCCTGCAGTGCTGCCAAGCCTAGGAGCGCATAGCCAATGATCGAGGTCGAGATGTGCACCAGTAGACCTCTGGGTGTGTCAGCCATCGGTCTAGCGGTTTCGGGCGTCAGTGTGGCCACTAATATCGCTATCGCTGCCAAAGGGAAAATGGCCATCAATAACGTTTGCAGCGGTCGGATGGCGAGCATAAGCAGGCTCAGCGCACCCATCAGCCAGAACGTGAGCGAGGCAACACGGTAGAAGCCGAAACTCCCCTCAACGGTTGCAGAGCTGTCGTAGATAACAAAACCGTGGAGCAAGAGTGCGGCAACAGCGGGCATTAAGATGGCGCGCGGGAGTTTCTCTTCGCGGCGCTCAAGTCTCAGGAGCTGTTGCCCCGCAGTGTAAAGATATAGTGCAGCCGCTAGCGTCGCTGCCACCGCAAGAACCTGACTACTCATAAACCCTGCCATGGTTATCGCAGAACTCCCCTAATTATTTTTTTTCCGTCAGCGTATACTACGCGGTTCCAGCGCGTGCGGCACTGTAAATTGACACAGGAAAGAACATGTTTGAAAGCTTAAGCGAACGTTTATCCGCCAGTTTAAGAGCCATGGCGGGCAAGTCGCGCCTCACTGAAGACAATATCAAAGACACCTTACGAGAAGTCCGCATGGCGCTGTTAGAGGCTGATGTTGCGCTCTCGGTGGTAAAAGAATTCACGGATCGCGTTAAAGAGCGAGCCGTCGGCACTGAGGTCACCTCGAGCCTCACGCCTGGACAGGTATTTCTAAAAATCGTCCAGGCCGAGCTTCAAAGCGTCATGGGTGAAGCAAATGAGCAGTTAAATTTAGCGGCTCAACCGCCTGCAGTTGTCATGGTTGCCGGCCTGCAGGGTGCGGGTAAAACCACTTCCGTTGCGAAGCTCGCGCGGTACCTGATGGAGCGCGACAAGAAAAAAGTCACGGTTGTCAGTGCTGACGTTTATCGACCTGCAGCGATTAAACAGCTTGAAACTCTCGCTGATGAAGTTGGTGCGAGATTTGAACCTTCGTCGGTGGATGAACGTCCGGTTGATATTGTCAGTCGCGCATTGAAAAACGCTAAAACTGCCTTTAGCGATGTTCTTCTGGTAGATACAGCGGGGCGTCTCGCGATTGATAACGAGATGATGGAAGAGATCTCTGATCTCCATAAAGCGATCAATCCCATTGAAACACTCTTTGTAATCGACGCGATGACGGGTCAGGACGCGGTTCACACGGCGACAGCGTTCAATCGGGCCCTGCCGCTGACGGGTGTGATTTTGACGAAAGTGGACGCGGATACCCGAGGTGGTGCTGCGCTCTCTGTGCGGCAGGTCACTGGTAAGCCCATTAAGTTTATGGGGGTCGGTGAAAAGACGGAGGCTCTAGAACCATTTTATCCTGACCGACTCGCATCTCGGATTCTTGGGATGGGCGATTTGTTGTCGCTCATTGAAGATGCAGAGCGCAACGTTGATAAAAAGAAAGCTCAAAGACTTGCAAAGAAAGTGGAGAAGGGCGGTCGCTTCGATCTTGAAGACTTCCGCGATCAGCTTCAACAGATGAAAAATATGGGCGGTATCGGTGCCATGCTCGATAAGATGCCGGGGATGGGAGGCATGGCCCAGGCGGCGCAAGCACAGTTGGATACCAAACAGTTTGATCGCATGGAAGCCATGATTAACTCTATGACGCCAAAGGAGCGAAAAAACCCCGATTTGATCAACCCTTCGCGAAAGCGTCGCATTACTGCGGGCTCTGGTACTGCAGTTCCTGATTTGAATCGTCTTCTCAAGCAGCACAAACAGATGCAGAAGATGATGAAAAAGATGAAGGGCGGTGGCATGCAGCGAATGATGCGTGGCATGGGCGGCATGATGGGCGGTGGTGGTATGCCCCCGGGCGGCGGAATGCCACCGGGCTTCCCGCGCCGGTAATTATTCTGCTCAGTGGGACTTTAAACGTGCAGAGAGTTCATGTACTCTTCGCGACCTCAAATTTCGCCTTGGGACAATTCCTGAGGCACAACGTTTAGGACATAGCAATGGTTACAATTCGTCTTTCACGCGGCGGCGCAAAGAAGCGTCCTTTCTATCACGTGACAGTTACCGACAGCCGTAACTCACGCGACGGTCGTTTTATCGAGCGCGTAGGTTTCTTTAACCCCATCGCGCGTGGTCAGGAAGAGCGTCTGCGTATCGACACCGATCGTATTGATGCATGGGTAGCGAAGGGTGCGCAGTTGTCACCTCGCGTTGCTAGCCTAGTCAAAGAAGCGGCGAGCCAAGCAGCCGCAGCAGCTTAATTGTTTGTCTGTGGCGCGCTCTGACGCCACAACCCCTGACATAGCCGCCGCCAAGATCGTTGGCGTATATGGCATCAAGGGCTGGGTGAAACTCAAAGTAAATCTCGAGAACCCGGCCTCCCTAACTTCCCTAAAACCACAGTTTTTGGCTGATGCGCGCAGGCAGTCACGTCGGTCTGTTCGTGTTCTCGACGTCCGCGCGCAAGGAAAAGGTTTCATAGCTTCTTTGGAAGGTGTTGATGACCGGAATGCGGCTGAGCTTCTGCGCGGTTATGACATCATGGTACCGAAGTCGGCTCTGCCTCCACTCGAGGATGGTGAGTTCTACTGGGATGATCTCGTGGGTTGCGCTGTTAGAACGCGTGATGACGAAGGTAATGTGGTCGACCTCGGTAATGTTGGTTACCTATTAGAAACGGGCGCGAATGATGTACTCGTTGTGCACGCTTCAGAAGCCAGTATCGACGATCGCGAACGCTTGATTCCTTATCTCGAAAACAAGGTGATACTAGAGGTTGATTTAGCTGGCGCTGTCATTGAAGTTAACTGGCATCCCGATGACTGATCAAACGGTTGCCCTGCGCAAACTCGGTCTGATTAGTATTTTCCCTGAAATGCTCTCCGGACTGACCGAGTGGGGAGTGACAGGCCGTGCAGCGCGCGATCAACTTTACACGGTAGAAGCCATCGATCCTCGCGAATTTGCGACTGATAAGCACGGTACTGTTGACGACCGCCCTTATGGCGGCGGGCCAGGAATGGTGATGAAGGCGCCGATTTTGAGTCAGTCGGTGAGAAAAGCGAAAGCATTATTGGGTGATGAGGCCTTGGTCATCGCCATGAGCCCGCAGGGGGTCGCTGTTGATGAGGCAATGATTTCCCGTTTGGTGGCTCATGAGGCGATCATTTTTGTCGCTGGTCGCTACGAAGGATTCGATGAGCGCTTTATTGAGCGCGATGTTGATCTCGAGCTGTCAGTTGGCGATATCGTGGTCAGCGGGGGTGAAATGCCCGCCATGTTGGTGATGGATTCGTTAATTCGTCGCATTCCGGGTGTTTTAGGGGATGAAATGTCCGCAGAGCAAGACTCTTTTGTTGACGGATTGCTCGACTGTCCTCACTATACGCGCCCTGAGATTTTTGAGGGTCGAGCGGTGCCTCAGGTGCTGCTGAGTGGAGACCATGCTCGCATCGCCGATTGGCGATCTGCGCAGGCGCTGAACAGGACCCTCGACCGGCGGCCAGATTTATTAAATTGGGTCGACCTAACAGATGAGCAGCGAGCTCTGCTTGCGCGCTGGGATTTAAGCCCAAAAGTCTGAACGATTAGTGGTATGAACGAGAGCGGCGACGCTCAATACGAGATTAAAACGCGGTGGCTGGTGATTACAGTGACCGATTGAGGAGAGAACCATGAGTGCCAACAAAATTATTGCCGAGCTCGATGCAGAGCAAATGTCGAAAGAAGTCCCTGCCTTTGCGCCAGGCGATACGGTTGTTGTTCAGGTGAAGGTAAAGGAAGGCAACCGCGAGCGTCTCCAGGCGTTCGAGGGTGTTTGTATCGGCAAGCGTAACCGTGGCGTGAACTCGGCATTCACTGTTCGTAAAATTTCTCACGGTGTGGGTGTAGAGCGTACTTTCCAAACCTATAGCCCGTTGCTAGATTCAATTTCAGTTAAGCGCCGTGGTGATGTCCGTCAGGCGAAGCTCTACTACTTGCGTGAACTCTCTGGTAGAGCAGCGCGCATCAAGGAAAAGCTCTCCTAAAGCTGAGGGTTTGGCTTTAGGAAGCTGGATCGTACTATCAAGCCGGAGCTAGAGCGTTTTACCACAGCCCTCTGGCTTGAGCGCGGCCTCAGTGACAACACGTGCCAAGCCTATCGACGCGATGTCGAGGGCTTGGATCGGTGGCTCGAAGAACACAAAAATAGAACCGCTCTGAAGGCGGATGAATCCGATTTGCAAGCTTACCTTGGGGCTAGACTGGCGTCTGGCAGCTCCCACCGATCGATTTCCCGTCTGCTCTCGAGTTTGAAAAGTTTTTATCAGTATTTAGTGCGCGAAGGGGACCTACTATTCGATCCCACCCAACATCTCGATCGACCCAAACCCTCGAGACCTCTGCCTAAGTCGCTTTCTGAGGGCCAAGTTGAGGCTCTGCTAAACGCGCCCGACCTGAATATTGCGATAGAACATCGTGACTCCGCCATGCTTGAGGTTCTCTATGCATGTGGTTTACGGGTCTCTGAGCTCGTCTCGCTAACAGTCCCACAACTAAGTCTCAATCAGGGCGTTGTGCGTGTCTTGGGAAAGGGCGGCAAGGAGCGATTGGTGCCTATGGGTGAGGCAGCTATACAAAGCGTTTCGGATTATATGCGTTCGTCTCGCGTTGATTTACTTGGCGCTAAACAAAGCGATGTGCTTTTTCCATCAAATCGAGGTGTGGCAATGACTCGCCAGACCTTTTGGTATCGTATTAAACTCTACGCTCGGCGCGCGGGTATCAAAGACAGTCTGTCTCCGCACACATTGCGACACGCGTTTGCTACACATCTGATCAACCACGGAGCAGATTTACGTGTTGTGCAGATGTTATTGGGGCACAGTGATTTAACGACGACCCAGATATATACACATGTGGCACGTAGCCGAATGCAGGCGCTCCACGAAAAACATCACCCTAGGGGTTAGGATATGGTTGGATCTTTTAGATTACGGGCGATTGCTGCGGTTATTTTCTCGTGGTGTTTTTTAGTCACACCTGCCTCATCTCAGGATTCCGATACGTTCATTGAAGCTCGCAAGCGACTGGAGGCTGGGTTGTCGGCTATGGTGGGCGCCCCGATTAGCATTGATCGTATTGAAGAGACACCGTCTGACGATTTGATCGAAATCGCGATCACAGATGGTCCTACGTTGTACGCAACTCGAGACGGCCGGTTCTTGTTATTGAATGGTGATTTGCTAGCCGTATCCGAGACCAGTGTTTCAAACTGGACTGAGCAGCGCCGCACAAAAGAGCGTATCGAACTTATCAATGCCCTTGATATTGACGACATGATCGTATTTTCTCCCGCCGAGCCGGCGAAGGGGCATATAAACGTCTTCACGGATATTACTTGTGGCTATTGCCGAAAGCTTCATTTGGAGATGGATGACCTGAATCGTCGCGGCATCGAAGTGCGCTATCTAGCCTTTCCTCGCGGAGGCCTCGAGTCGCAAGGTGCGCGCCAGTTGGCAACAGCATGGTGTTCGCGCAACCGAGAGTCCACGCTAACATCACTGAAAGCGGGAGTAGAGATGCCAATTAACGAGTGCGCAGGCAACCCGATTGCTGAGCACTACGCATTGGGGAACCGCTTAGGAGTCCGGGGAACGCCTGCTATCGTAACCAGTGATGGCCAGCTAATACCGGGTTACCGACCCGCGGCTGATATTGCAGGATTGCTGGGTATAGATTAGTTCAAAGAGCCTGCGAAAACGCTCAAGGGAAGCACATGAATCAGCAGTTCCAGCGCATCGAGCGATTACCGCCCTATGTGTTCAATATCATTGGTGAGTTGAAACAGCAGGCGCGTGCGCGTGGTGAGGATATTATTGATTTTGGGATGGGCAACCCAGACCAACCAACGCCGCAGCATATTGTTGATAAATTGAAAGAGACAGTTGAGCGCGGTGACACGCACCGTTACTCGCAGTCGAAGGGTATACCGCGCCTTCGCAAAGCGATGTGTGACTGGTATGCATCCCGTTACGAAGTGCATTTGGATCCTGATAGTGAAGCGATTGTTACTTTGGGGTCAAAAGAAGGACTTGCTCACCTCGCGCTCGCTACCACTGGCGTGGGTGATGCTATTTTGGTTCCAAACCCGTCTTATCCAATCCATCCGTACGGTTTTGTGATTTCGGGCGCCGACTTACGTCATGTGCCAATGACGGAGGACGGTGATTTTTTTGAGGAACTGGACAAGGCGATTCGTACGACTTATCCACGCCCCAAAATGTTGGTTTTGAATTTTCCTTCAAACCCGACTGGTGACTGCGTTGAACTCGATTTCTTCGAAAAAGTCGTGGCCGTAGCGCGGGAGCATAAAATTTGGGTCGTACATGATCTCGCCTACGCGGACTTGGTATTTGATGGATACAAGGCACCTAGCATTCTACAGGTGCCGGGTGCACGCGATGTCGCAGTCGAATTTTTCACGCTGTCCAAGAGCTACAACATGCCCGGCTGGCGGGTCGGCTTCTGCTGCGGTAACAAGGAATTAGTTGCCGCGCTGACGCGCATAAAATCGTATCTAGACTACGGTATTTTCACGCCCGTTCAGGTCGCTGCTATCTCGGCGCTTGAGTCCGATCAGTCATGTGTCGAGGAAGTTCGGCTGATGTATCAAGATCGGCGTGATGTGCTCTGCGATGGTTTGAATAGCGCCGGGTGGGCGGTGACCCCTCCGAAGGCCACTATGTTCGTTTGGGCAAAAATCCCAGCACCCTTTGATCAGATGGGCTCTTTGGAATTTAGCAAGTTACTCCTCAAGGATGCGGGGGTGGCCGTTTCGCCTGGTATCGGATTTGGCGAATACGGGGAGGGCTACGTGCGGTTTGGCCTTATCGAGAACGAGCATCGAACAAGGCAGGCGCTGCGGGGTATTAAGAAAGTATTACGCGCAGGGTTACCTAGCGATTGGGGGCAAGAGTGATAGATCGGCAAGTGCGCGTCGGCCTTTGCGGCCTTGGAACAGTGGGCCAAGGAGTCTTGGCATTACTCAGCGAGGGTGGCGAAACGATTGCCGCGCGTGCTGGTGCTCATTTGATGGTGACGCATGTTGGTACCCGAACACCCAAGCCCGACGTTGACACGGGGGGGGCCAAAGACTCTCGCGATGTGTTTGATGTGGCGCGCGATCCCGATATTGATGTCTTAATCGAGCTTATTGGTGGCACCACAGTTGCGAAAGACCTCGTCATTGAGGCGTTACAACACAAAAAGCATGTGGTAACCGCGAACAAGGCGTTGCTCGCAGACCATGGGCGGGAGCTCTTCGCGCTTGCAGAGCAGCAAGGAGTTTCGCTGCGATTTGAAGCAGCTGTCGCGGGCGGTATTCCGATCATCGAGACGGTAAAGGCCAGTCTCGCTGCGAATGAAGTGACGTCAGTCGCAGGTATAATAAATGGCACCGGCAACTTCATATTGACTGCCATGGCGTCAGAAAGACGCGCGTTCGACGACGTTCTCGCTGAAGCACAGAGGCTTGGTTATGCCGAGGCGGATCCTACCTTCGACGTTGACGGTACGGATGCGGCGCAGAAGCTGGTTTTACTGGCGTCATTGGCTTTCGGTGCCGCAATAAGTTCTGATGCGCCTCACAAAGAGGGTGTCGATAGTGTGGCGCCTGAGGACCTCGAATTTGCCAGACAGCTCGGCTATCGGGTGAAGCACTTGGGAATCGCGAAGCGCGATGGCGACGCACTTCAGCTTCGCGTTCACCCGACACTAATTCCAGCAGGGAAAGCCATCGCTAACGTTGATGGTGTTTTGAACGCCGTCATGATCAAAGCAACTGGTGTCGGAGAACTACTGCTTGTCGGTCCTGGCGCTGGCTCAAGGCCGACAGCGAGCGCAGTATGTGGTGATCTCGTGTCGATTGCCGGTGCACTTGCCCGCGGTGAGACGCCAGCCTCGCCTAGTATGAGCGTGCCAGTGGCAAGTTTGGATACGGTAACTATTGCCGATATGGAGGACGTCGTATCGGCTTGGTATCTACGTCTCAATGCTCAAGATCAACCGGGTGTCATGGCCGCCATCACTAAGTGTTTGAGTGAGCAGAGTATTGGCATCGAGTCGCTCATTCAGAAGCCAGACGCTAGTGCCAGTGCCAATGTGCCGATCATCATTCTCACCGATATAGCATCGACTCGAAGTCTTTATGCGGCAGTATCCGCTATTGAATCAATGCCGTCCGTGGTCGGCAATGTAACAAGCCTTCGTGTTGAAAACTTTGATTGATAGGACCTGATCACTTATGTCCATTCGTTATGTGAGCACACGCGGACAAGCGCCTGAGCTGGATTTTGAAGATGTACTTTTGGCAGGCCTTGCGTCTGACGGTGGGCTGTATGTGCCCACGTCGTTACCAAAATTTGATGAGGCTCAACTGCGTGCGATGCAGGATATGTCTTATCCAGAGCTGGCTTACGAGATCGTGTCGCCGTTCATCGGCGATTGCATTGGTGAGAAGGACTTGCGTGAGATTCTTAAGGATACCTACGCAAGCTTTAGGCACCCAGCGGTTGCGCCCCTTGTTCAGTTGGATCATAACCAATGGGTCCTAGAGCTGTTTCAGGGCCCCACTCTGGCGTTTAAGGACTTTGCCCTACAGTTGCTGGGCCGATTGCTCGATCATGTGTTGGCTCGCCGTGGCGAAAAAGTCGTGATCATGGGCGCAACATCGGGTGATACCGGCAGTGCCGCTATCGAGGGCTGCAAGCGTTGCGACAACATCGATATATTTATCCTACATCCGCATCAGCGCGTGTCCGAAGTCCAGCGTCGTCAGATGACAACGGTGATCGCCCCGAATATTCACAACATCGCAGTTGAGGGTAATTTCGACGATTGCCAAGCAATGGTGAAAACCAGCTTTGTTGCCGAGCCGTTCTTGCCCGACGGGCGCCGCCTTGTGGCTGTTAACTCGATCAACTGGGCGCGCATTATGGCGCAAATTGTCTACTACTTTTATGCGGCACTAGCCCTAGGTCGGATTGATCGCCCCACAAGCTTCTCGGTACCTACGGGTAACTTCGGCGATATTTTTGCGGGTTATTTGGCCAAGCAAATGGGGTTGCCTGTCGAAAAATTGGTCATTGCAACGAACCGCAATGATGTACTCCACCGTGTTTTGACAGAGGGCGTCTATGCGAAGCTGTCACTGGAGGCTTCGCTATCACCCAGCATGGATATCACGGTTTCATCCAATTTTGAGCGTCTGCTCTTTGATCTTGCAGATCGCGACGGTGATGTTTTACGGGGTTGGATGGAAACCTTTGCCAAAGTCGATTTGGCCCTTTCAGATCAGGCTTTGGAGCGTGCGAAAGCGTTGTTTGATAGCGACCGCAGTTCAGATCAAGAAACCTGCGATGAGATCGCATCCGTCTGGAATAACCAGGGGTATTTGGTGGATCCTCACACGGCGATTGGCACAAAAGCCGCACGCGCGTGCCAGGGGAGCAGCGATGCGGCAATGGTGACCTTGGCGACCGCACATCCAGCAAAATTTCCCGCGGCGATTGAAGCTGCCGGTGTCGCCACTAAGGCTCATTTACCTCCACACCTCTCGGACCTGTTTGAGCGCGAGGAAGCTTTTGACGTACTCCCCAACGATTTGGCTGCAGTACAGCGATTTATGGCGGCTAATTGCCGCGCCTGATGTCCACTGCAATCAAACATCGCGAGGGCGATATCTCGCCTGAGCTTTCGGCCGCGGCGCTACCTGAAGCCGTCAAAAAGATCTATGCCAATCGCGGTGTACAGCGTCTCGACGAAATTTCACTACCGTTAAACCAGCTGCTCCCGCCAACGGCACTCAGGGGCGCGCAGGAAGCAGCGGAGATGCTCGCCGACGCCATCGAGTTCCAGGCGAGTGTGGTTATTGTTGGGGACTTTGATGCCGATGGAGCGACTAGTTGCGCGCTAGCCATCTCATTGCTGAAGCAAATGGGACTCGAGGAAGTCTATTACTTGGTGCCTAACCGTTTCGAATATGGCTACGGCCTGACACCTGAAATCGTTGGTATTGCCGCTCAGTATCAACCAGACGTATTAGTCACCGTAGACAACGGCATTGCGAGCATCGATGGTGTCTCTGCGGCTCGTCAACTTGGTATGAGCGTCATTATCACAGATCACCATTTACCGGGCGAGGAACTGCCCGAGGCGGATATTATCGTTAACCCCAATCAGCCGGGTTGTTCTTTTCCAAGCAAGGCCTTGGCCGGTGTCGGTGTGATGTTCTACGTACTGACAGCGCTGCGCGCCGAGCTTCGTAATCGCGGCTGGTTCGAGGCGATGAAGATCGAGATGCCCAATCTGGCCGACTCCTTGGATTTGGTTGCACTGGGTACGGTGGCCGATGTGGTCCCACTGGACAAAAACAACCGAACGCTGGTAGCGGCCGGCATTGCGCGCATGCGCGCAGGTAGAGCGAGGCCTGGTATCGAGGCTTTGTTCGAGGTTGCCGGGCGAGATATCCGATCTGTTACATCGACCGATCTGGGTTTCGTTGCTGGCCCGCGTATCAATGCGGCAGGTCGGTTGGACGACATGTCTGTCGGTATTGAGTGTTTACTCGCGGAGTCGACGGCGGCAGCTCGTTCCTTTGCGACGCAGCTGAATGACTACAACAAGGAGCGGAGAAGCATTGAGGGTTCAATGCAAACCGAAGCGCTGGCACTCGTTGAAAGCGGTGAGTTTGCTGTGAGTGATTCGGACTTCGCGGTCACGCTCTATCGTGAAGATTGGCATCAAGGCGTTGTAGGTATTCTTGCGTCTCGCATCAAAGAGCGTTTTCATCGTCCAACGATTATCTTTGCTCAAGTCGACGACACAGAGCTGAAGGGGTCAGGGCGCTCAATTCCCGGTGTTCACATGCGGGATGTACTGGATCGAGTCGCTACCCAAAATCCCGGGCTCGTTACCAAGTTTGGTGGTCACGCCATGGCTGCAGGTCTGAGCCTTTCGAGGGCAAAGCTCACCGAATTCCGAGCCGCGTTTAATCAAGCCGTTGCCGATGAATTGAAAGGCGTGACACCAAATCAGGAATACCTCACTGATGGTTCGCTCAACCCAGCGGAGCTCTCACTTAATTTGGCGGAGGCACTTGCCGCTGGCGGACCCTGGGGTCAAGGTTTTGAGTCGCCCTCATTCGATGGCACGTTCGCCATCCGCGATATGAAGGTGGTGGGCGAGAAGCATTTGAAGTTTCGTCTCGCCACCGAGGTGGGTGTCATCGACGCCATTGCCTTTAACGCAGACGTGGACACCTGGCTCATGGAGCGTCCAGCTGCAGTGACTTGTGTGTACAAACCTGAGGTGAATGAGTATCGCGGCGAGCGTCGACTTCAGCTCCAGCTCGACGTTATCTGGCCCGCGGCGGCCTGACGCGCTGGAACAAAATAGCCCGCTCCGCTAAACTCGCCGCCCATTAACCGACTGGTATTACTCGTGGAAATCGCTCCTCTTATCAATCAACTAAAAGATATTCGCGCACGTACCGACGTGCTTAGGGGGTATCTTTGACTTCGCCACAAAAAAAGAGCGGTTAGCAGAGGTTGAGTTAGAGCTGGGGGAATCCAGTGTTTGGGAGGATCCGGAGCGCGCACAGAGTCTGGGTCGTGAGCGCGCTTCACTTGAGCTTGTCGTGCATACGATTGAAGCCTTGGATGCGGGTCATCAAGACAGTGCTGACTTGCTGGAGATGGCACAAGCTGAGGACGATCAGGAGACAGCTGACGAGGTTGCCAGCGATCTTGAAAAGCTGATGACAAAGCTCGAGACACTCGAGTTTCGTCGTATGTTCTCTGGTGAAATGGACCCCAATAATGCTTTTCTTGATATTCAGGCGGGATCAGGCGGTACTGAAGCCCAAGATTGGGCTGAAATGTTGTTGCGGATGTATCTCCGCTGGGGTGAGAGTAAGGGTTTTAAGACAACGCTCACCGAGGCGTCCGCGGGTGATGTTGCGGGCATTAAAAGCGCGACGGTTCAGTTCGAGGGTGAGTACGCCTTTGGCTGGCTAAGAACTGAGACGGGTGTTCACCGACTCGTCCGGAAGTCACCTTTCGACAGCGGCGGTCGACGCCACACCTCCTTCTCCTCCGTGTTCGTATCGCCGGAGATCGATGACAACATCGATATCGATATCAACCCTGCTGACTTGCGCATTGATACCTACCGGTCTTCCGGTGCCGGTGGTCAGCACGTGAACACCACTGATTCTGCCGTCCGGATCACGCATGAGCCATCGGGTATTGTCACAAGCTGTCAGACGGAGCGGTCTCAGCATCAAAACAAAGATAATGCTATGAAACAGCTCCGCGCAAAGCTCTACGAAATGGAGATGCTGAAGCGGAGTGCTGAAAAACAGGCGATGGAGGACAGCAAAGCGGATATTGGCTGGGGCAGCCAGATTCGATCTTATGTTCTCGACGATTCGCGTATCAAAGACTTGCGGACTGGCGTAGAAAATCGGAACACACAGGCTGTTCTGGATGGCGCGCTCGACCCCTTTATCGAAGCCTCGTTGAAAAAAGGCCTCTAAGTTAGGAAAAATTATGACTGATTCGGTATCGGCTTCTGCCGCAGACGAAAACAAATTGATTGCTGAACGTAGGGCCAAACTTGCGAAACTGCGTGAGTCTGGAAAGGCGTTTCCAAACGACTTTCGGCGCACAGCGCTAGCTGGCGATCTGCAACGACAATATGGACATGAAACTAAAGAAGACTTAGCTGAGAAGGCCGAATCTTTCGCAGTCGCCGGTCGCTTGATCCGTAACCGCGGTGCCTTCCTGTTGATCCAGGACGGATCCGATACGATCCAGCTTTACATTGACCGGAAAGGTTTGAGTTCGGAAGTGCTAGAGGCGATTAAGTCATGGGACCTTGGGGATATCGTCGCCTCATCGGGTGTTCTATGCAAAAGTGGGAAGGGTGATCTCTACATCAATATGGAGACGGCTCAGCTACTAACAAAGTCGCTTCGTCCTCTGCCCGACAAGTATCATGGTCTGTCCGACCAAGAGACACGCTACCGTCAACGGTACGTCGACCTGATTGCCAATCCCGAAGTAAGAGAAACCTTCCAGATTCGTTCCAAGGTAATCTCGTTTGTTCGATCATTTCTCGATGGTCACGGGTTTATGGAAGTTGAGACGCCGATGTTGCACCCCATTCCCGGTGGTGCGACCGCGCGTCCCTTTGCGACGCATCACAACGCACTCGATATGCCCATGTTTATGCGGATTGCGCCTGAACTCTATCTCAAGCGCTTGACGGTAGGCGGCTTTGAAAAGGTTTATGAAATCAATCGCAACTTTCGTAATGAAGGCCTATCGACGCGGCATAACCCTGAGTTCACGATGCTCGAGTTCTATTGGGCGTATGCCGATTACTGTGATGCCATGGACCTCACTGAGCAGCTACTGAGAGAGTTATCGCAAGCAGTTCTGGGGACAACAGTGATCCCCTGCGGTGATGAAACCGTTGATTTTAGTGCCGACTTCGCGCGACTGTCTGTCACTGAGGCGATTCTTGAGCATAACCCGGATTTGCAGCCGAGTGACCTCGAATCGCGCGAAGCCGCGGTCGCGGTTCTTCAAAAGCTGGGTATCGAGGTGAAGGAAGGGTGGGGGCTCGGGCGTATCCATATGGAGATCTTTGAGGAGACGGCAGAGCATAAGCTTATCCAACCGACGTTTATCACGGCATATCCCACTGAAGTCTCGCCGCTTGCGCGCCGAAACGATGAGAACCCAGATATTACCGACCGTTTTGAGTTCTTTGTGGGCGGACGTGAATTGGCGAATGGCTTCAGCGAGCTGAACGATGCGGAGGATCAGGCCGATCGTTTCAGGGCTCAAGTGGCTGCAAAAGATGCGGGTGACGACGAGGCGATGCACTTTGACCATGACTATGTGCGTGCATTGGAATATGGATTGCCGCCCACAGCGGGCGAGGGAATCGGTATCGATCGACTGGTGATGCTTTTGACCAATGCCGCATCGATTCGCGACGTCATTTTATTCCCGCATATGCGCCCAGAGTAAATTTGTCACACTTTTTGAAGAAAAGTCTGTATTCTGCGCCCATGAAAGCGCGCCACAAATCAGCCGGTTTACTGGGTTTCTCAATAGTCTTGCTATCGATAGCGGGCTGCCAGTCCCTGCCCGCAGAGAACGCGTCGTCAGAGAGTGATTCTCCTGAGGTAGATCGCGAGCAGGTGGCAGTGGCTGAACTGAATATACCCAAATCCGTTACGGAAGCTGAGTGTAATTGCGAGGCTTTGGTCGTGGAGGTTGAAGAAACGTACTTTGACCGTGGGATTCGCGCCTTAGCTGCGAGAGATTATGTTCAAGCGCTGCAGTATTTTGAGGCACACCGTGACGCCGATGACGTAAATGCTGCAAGAGAAGCCGAGATTGGCCTGGCCTTCATAGCAGTATTACAGGCGGACAGCCGTGATCCGAGTAATTCCCAAGCACTTGACGATCGTGCAGAGGTCATCTCTCTAGCGCTGTCTTTACTGACGCGTCTTGAAGATAAAGTTTCAGCACTCGGAAAAGCGAACAGTAGACTGGTCGATGATCTGAAGAAGCGGGAGGCTGTGCTAGAGCGGCTTCGCGAGCTTACGTTGGGCCAATTGGAAGACTGACATCGAATCGTGAGCCCTCTCCGGGCGTTGAGGTCAGCTCGATGTTACCGCCCAACATGTCGCAAAAGTTACTCACAATGGCAAGCCCGAGCCCAGTACCACCATAGTTCACACTGGTTTTGCTATCAGCCTGCACGAACGCCTGGAAAACCTTAGCCTGCTGCTCCTCTGTCATTCCAATTCCGCTGTCGGCAACGCTCAGTAACAGCTGATCGTCCTCGACCTTTGCAATTACAGTGATGACGCCGTTCTTGGTGAACTTACAAGCATTCGAGAAGAGGTTAGTTAAGATTTGCTGGACCTTTGCTGCGTCGCTTGCCACCTCGATGTTTTTGGCTCCGTCAACCTGCAGATTGAGTTTGTTGTTATTTTGGGCAAGTAGCGGCGACAGCGCGTCACATACTTGTACAACTAGTCCTGCCACGTTGAAAGGGTCAAAACTGACGGACATTTTCCCCGTCTCGATCTTCGAGAGATCGAGTATGTCGTTGATCAGAGTGAGCAGTTGCCTGCCCGAAAAAATAATGGTGGTTAGGTCGTGATTGAACTGATCACGGTCAATTTCAACGCCGTCACTCAGTTCATCCTGCAACATTTCGGAATAGCCGATAATCGCATTTAGTGGGGTCCGTAACTCATGGGATACGTTAGCAAGAAACATGCTCTTTGCTTCGTTCGCTGCTTCTGCCTCAGAGCGTGCATCATTCAAGTCGGACATGGCGGTTTGAAGCGAGGCCGACATCTCATTAAACGTTTGTGCAAGATTGGCGATTTCGCCCGCATCGCGATTTTCATCGATGCGGTGGGTCAGATCACCAGCACCAAATTTTTCAACACCGACACGAAGCCGGAATAGTGAGGCGTTCGTGCTGCGTATCAATGTCAGGATGAGCGCTAAGGTGATCGTAATTGAGCTGATGAAGGCGATGATCGTGATACGGTCAGTCAGTTGTATCGTATTATCGATGACCTCCGAGCGCTTGAGGGCAACGTTGTTGTGTTGATCGGACAGTGCTCGCAGATACTCTACGGTGTCGTCATAGATATTGGGCGACAGAGACGTGGATACAGCGGCGTCGTTATAGTTGATATAAAATAGCATCCATTCGTTTATTAGATCGGCTGCTGGTTTGTAGAAGGCTCTGAATGCCGCTTCCGTCTCGGTATTACTCAACCCCCCGAGCGCTCTCAACTGGTCGGAGATGGCAGTCAGCTCTTCGTTCGCTTGCTCTCGCTGATTTTCTCCAATCGGCGCGTTGGTTTCACGAAGCGCGGCTAGCACCTGCACTCGTTGGTTTTCGGTCGCAAGACCTTGTTCAATATTTCTAACGAGCGTAGTTGCCTCCGTTGCCTCACGATACGCAAGCACACTCTCGCTTCGCGCGTAGCTTCCCCAGAGGTGGGTGCCGACATTAAATGCGAACAGTAGCAAGATCGATCCTGAGGCCAGATACAGTCGAGCTCGAAGACCCAAGCGCTCCATAATCATGAAGGTGAAGCCTCGAGGAATTGGTAAATCTTGGCTAGTAGCACGGGGAAGTTGATCGGTTTGGTTTCGTACTCAGTGCAGCCAGCACTCATCGCGCGTTCGCGATCGGCGGCCATGGCGTGTGCGGTTAGCGCAATGATGGGTATGTGAGCAATCTCAGGGTCCGCCTTTGCTTGTTCACAGGCCCCCCAACCGTCGAGCACGGGAAGTGTCATATCCATGAGAACAACGGCAGGTAATTCGTCTCGCATCATATCGAGTGCCGTTAGTCCATCGGCGGCGCTAATAACCCGAAGGCCCGCTCTTGTAAGACGTCGGGTCAACATATCTCGGTTGATTTCGTTGTCTTCAACAAGCAGCACGGGAGCCTTAGTCATCGAGTGCGTTCCCCTTAATCGGAAATACGGCAAGGGTTTCCTCAATACCTTTTGGTTTCAAACTACGAGAAGCTCCCACGTCGAAGTGTCTTACATTTAGGCAGCTTAGAGTGCGCTCAGATATCAGTATTTCATTGGGCAGAGCGGCGTCTTCTATACGTGACGTGATGTTAACTTCATGCCCAACAAAGCCGTACTTCGACCGTCGTTCGGAACCAATATTGCCCGCCACCACCTCCCCCGTATTAAGTGCAATGGCCATTTCGATTTCGGGGAGGCCATCCTCAAGGTTTTGGCTATTAATCTCGTCCATTGTAGCTTGCATGGCGATGGCACAGGTGACGGCACGTTGTGCGTGATCCGCCATATTACTAGGAGCACCAAAGGCGGCAAGAACCGCATCACCCAGAAACTCATCAATGGTGCCACCGTGCTCAAGGATGATATCGGTCATCTTGCCAAGGTAACGATTAAGGAGTTTGACTACCTGCTCGGGTGGAAGGTGTTCGACGAGTGTTGTAAAGCTTCGGATATCACTCATCATCAGAGTCACACTCCTCAAGTCCCCACCGAGTTTAAGTCCCTCAGGACTCTCAAGGATCTCATCGACAATGGCGTCTGATATGTATCGACCGAAAGTCTTGCGAATAAAAAGCTCGCGCTTTTCCAGTTGCTCGCGGTATTGCTCTTCTTTGTCATGCCAACGCTTTCGCTCAAGCCCCGACTTGATTCGGGCATTTAGCAAGACCGAGTTCACAGGCTTCAGCAGATAGTCATCAGCGCCAACTTGAATGCAGTCAACGATCTGATCCATATCCTGGCGCCCGGAAATCATAATTACGGGAATCGCTCGGAGATGGTCGCTTTGCTTAATTCGAGCGAGCACCTCCTTTCCATCAATATTCGGCATAACCAGGTCTAGCAAGACTAAATCAACGGCCTCAGTTTCAAGCAAGCTTAGCGCTCGCGCGCCAGTATCGGCGGTTATGACCGAGCAATTCATTTTTCGAAGGAGTCGGGACATGAGGTCCAGATTTTCCCGGAGGTCATCAACTACCAGAATCGAACAGCCCTCGAAGGTATCGAGTGGTCGAACCGATTTTGCGGAGGTTTCGGGCGTCTGAGTCGAGGCGCTGAGCGAATCTGCGATATCTTGCACCTGCGTTCTAATCGCATGGGGCAGATCACTGTCGAGCTCTAGTACCATTTCGGCATAACCCAATACCGCAGCCACTGAGTTCAATAGATCATGGCGATTAGTGCTTTCATCGTTGGCAACAACGTTAAAGCGATCGAGCGCGAGGAGCAGCGCATCGACATCCTCCGTAAGCTCGCCTTCAGACGTATCTCGAAGCTTTTGCAGTTCAGGGGTTGCTGCCCTACTGAGCTCAATAACGGTATTTAATGCGGGTTCGGCCACAAGAATTGAACCAATTTGTAGTTTTATTCGTGTAAGGAGTATATCGCGCCTAATACTTTCGACCAGTGGGGATAGGCGAACGGCAAACCTTCAGTTAGAATTGTGAATAGTACACAAAAGGTGAGAGTTCATGCTTGATCAAGTCGAAATTTTTCATGGCCTAAGTCGCGAGGAGTTGGCGGCACTTGAAGCGTCAAGTTCGTCGGAGTCGTACTCTAAAAACACGGTTGTAATCCAGGAGAATGAGCCGGCAGATGCGCTGTTCGTGATCGAGTCAGGCCGCGTAAAAGTTTATTGCAGCGATAAGAACGGCAAGGAGTTTATTATGAACTCTTTGGGTGTAGGCGATTACTTTGGTGAGCTGGCTTTGCTAGACGACTCGGCACGCTCAGCGTCAGTTAGAACCGTTGAGCCTTGCCAGTTCCGTATTGTTAAAAAAGAAGACTTCTCAAAGGTGCTCACCGATAACCCTGGAATAACGCAGCAATTGCTGGGCAATCTTGCTGCACGTGTTCGCAAGCTAACGACTGACGTTAAAAATCTTGCGTTGCAGGACGTATATGGTCGTGTTGCTAACGTCCTTATGGATCTGTCGCACGAGCGTGGTGACGGGACACTGTTTGTACCTGAGAAATTGACACAGCAGGATATCGCTGACCGCGTTGGTGCCTCACGCGAGATGGTGGCAAGAATCCTCAAGGATCTGACGATTGGCGAGTATATTCGCTTCGAAGGGCGCCATATAGTTATCAATACTCGCCTGCCGGCTAAGTACTGACAGTTACGCAAATGACAGGGTAGCCTTACTGGCGACCCTCGATTTCCTCAACTGTCGCACGAAGACGGCCGTCGTCTATCGCCACCGCGATGGTTGTCCCGTGCTCTACTTGTTGGGTAGAGCGTACGACTCTCCCTGACTCATCGGTAATGATCGCGTATCCGCGTTTTAGGGTTGCGCTTGGACCCAAGGTTTCAAGGAGGGTCGAGAGATGTTCAACTTGTTGCCTATTATCTCGAAGTACTTTAGCTATCTGCCCGGGCAGTCCGCTCGCTAGATTATGGATCGTCTCCCGTCGTTGATTGAGGAGTTTTCTAGGCGTGGCGCTTTGCAGGCGAGTATTTAACTGCGCAAGGGGATGTTTTGTTGCGGTTAATCTTCTTTGAATTAGCGACGTGGCACGATCGCAGTTAGAGAATATTTTGTTTTGCAGAAGCGCAAGCTGCTGGCTTGGATGTCTAAGTCGTGCAGCTAGGCTTTGAATGTGTTGTCTGTGATCACGAACAATACGGGCGGTCATTGCGTCGAGCTGAGCTATGGCCATGTCGATCCGCTGTAACCACTCCTGGCTATCGCGCGTCACTAGCTCTGCTGCTTGCGAAGGCGTGGCTGCCCTAAGATCTGCGACGAGATCGGAAATGCTGTAATCGATTTCGTGACCAACAGCTGAGACAACGGGTATTTCAGAGCGAGCGATCGCTCGCGCTACGACCTCTTCATTAAAGGCCCACAGGTCCTCGAGTGAGCCACCGCCGCGACCAACGATAAGAACATCCAGTTCGCGCTCGCCCTTGCGCACTTGCGCGTTTGCCGCATCGATTGCCTCAGCAATTTGCGCAGCAGAGCCTGTGCCCTGAACCTGGACCGGGTATATGGCGATGTGGCTCGAGGGTGATCGCCGACCAAGCACACTGATAATGTCCTCGACTGCAGCACCCGTAGGTGAGGTAACCACTCCGATTCGCTCACAGTGGGGGGGGATGGCTTTCTTGCGATCCTGTTCAAAAAGTCCCTCTGTCTGAAGTTTCTGCTTCAAAACCTCCAGTGCGCGCTGAAGCGCACCATCGCCCGAGGCTTCCATGTGATCAACCATTAACTGGTAGTTTCCACGAGCTTCATAGATCGACAGGAGACCTCTGACGATCACGGAGTCTCCCACTTTAGGCTCAAAGCGGACCCGCATATTGGCGCGCCGAAACATGGCGCAGCTGAGCTGGGCACGATCGTCTTTCAGGCTGAAGTACCAATGACCGGAACTCGGTTTTGACAGGTTACCTATTTCCGCCTCGACACAGACCTCGCCTAATTGATTCTCAAGCAACGACTTCGCCTTTCGGTTAATTTCACTCACGCTAACGGGTGTCGGTTTGGGTAGTGACATGGAATTCTTATGAACCTGTCCACATTGTTCGAAATAGTGCTTAAGCGTACAATATTGGGTTTACACAAAGCGACAACCACGAGGTATTGATGTTACGTATCGCTCAAGAAGCGCTGACATTTGACGACGTTCTACTACTTCCCGGGTATTCGGAAGTCACTGCCAAGGACGTCTCGCTGGTTACTAAACTGACGCGCAACATCAGTCTGAACCTTCCGCTTGTCTCAGCCGCGATGGACACCGTTACAGAGTCCCGATTAGCGATCGCGTTGGCGCAAGAGGGCGGCATTGGAATTGTTCACAAAAATCTGACCATCCAAGAGCAGGCCGAACAGGTGCGTCGGGTGAAGAAGTTTGAAAGTGGCGTCGTTAAAGACCCGATCACTATCGACCACACAGCTACGATTGCAGAGCTTATCGAACTCACACGTGCTAACGGCATATCGGGCGTGCCTGTCATGAAAGACGGTGATCTTGCTGGTATCGTGACGCGCCGCGACCTTCGTTTTGAGACCGATACCTCCCAGTCTATTTCGGCCATTATGACGCCGCGTGAGCAGTTGGTGACGGTCAAGGAGGGTGCCTCTTCTGACGAAGTACAGCGATTACTGCATCAGCACCGTATCGAGAAAATTCTCGTTGTTGACGATACGGGTGCCCTTGCAGGTCTGATAACGGTTAAGGATTTCGATAAAGCTGAATCCTTCCCTCATGCCTGTAAGGACCAATATGGACAGTTACGCGTTGGTGCATCGGTTGGCACCAGTGCCGATACAGACGAGCGAGTGGGCGCTTTGGTGAGTGCTGGCGTCGATGTGCTAGTGGTTGATACCGCACACGGGCACTCGTTGAATGTGCTTAATCGTGTCCGCTGGATTAAAGAAAACTTTCCGTCCGTTGATGTCATTGGTGGCAATATCGCGACGGCTGACGCCGCGCGCGCTCTTGCTGATGCAGGCGCCGATGGTGTGAAGGTGGGTATTGGTCCAGGTTCGATTTGCACAACACGCATCGTCACCGGCATGGGCGTTCCGCAAATCAGTGCAGTGGCGAATGTTGCCGAGGCGTTGGCTGATACCAATATTCCTCTAATCGCTGACGGAGGTATTCGCTTTTCTGGTGATATTTCAAAGGCGCTTGTTGCGGGTGCGCACTCAGTCATGCTTGGCGGTATGTTCGCCGGTACTGAAGAAGCGCCGGGTGAAGTTGAGCTCTACCAAGGTCGGACTTACAAGTCTTACCGCGGAATGGGGTCCATTGGTGCAATGGCGCAAAAGCAGGGTTCTTCTGATCGGTATTTCCAGGATTCCAGTCAAGGCTCTGAAAAGCTTGTACCCGAGGGCATCGAGGGCCGCGTTCCCTACAAGGGGGCCGTGTCAGCGATTATTCATCAGCTAATGGGCGGCGTGCGCTCTTCCATGGGGTATGCCGGATGCGCATCGGTGGACGATATGCGAACCAAACCACAATTTGTCCGCGTCACCTCGGCCGGTATGTCTGAGTCACACGTCCATGACGTGTCCATCACTAAAGAAGCTCCCAATTATCCAGTGCGCTGATCGGATTCTCCGTTTAGCCATTACAACTTGAACACGAGGGCACGATGAGCCAGGACATCCACCGGCATCGCATTCTTATTCTTGATTTCGGATCGCAGTATACGCAGCTGATTGCCCGCCGCGTGCGCGAGATTGGGGTTTATTGCGAGATCTACGCGTGGGATGTCACCGACGCTGATATCCGCAGCTTCAGCCCCTCAGGGATCATTTTGTCGGGTGGTCCCGAGTCTGTGACTGCCGCTGATTCACC